>NPIE01003238.1_pt1 | contig 102257 bp, 72 predicted proteins | sample 8637661 | NCBI WGS metagenome assembly NPIE01 (sample SAMN07420842, study PRJNA396082) | bioreactor metagenome | isolation source: sample BA12 brine-fed electro-methanogenic bioreactor BA | place: Japan: Kochi | collected 2016-12-09
TTCTTCAACAATCACTTCAAAATTCATCGTATTGACATTACCTGCAACATCAGTGGCTGTAATGACAAAAGCATTTTTCCCTGGTTTGATGGTCACATCAATGGACCATATGTCATGGGTTACGGTTGCTTCTTGGTTGTTGACAGTCACTTTGCAGTCTGGTTCTACACGGCCTGTAAGGGTATAGGTGAAGGGTTCTGATCCTTGGAGAGTTCCTGGATCATCGACAAAAATCATGGGAGGGGTTGTATCAAGGGTAATGGTGAGCATGCGGCGTACAGTCTTTCCGGTGGGGGTGGTGGCGGTAGCGATAATTGTATTGAGTCCTTCTTCCAAGGTAACACGAATGGAGAAGGTTCCATTTTGTGAAACGGTAGCGGGTTCATTGTTGACTGTCACTTCATTGCCAGGATTGGTCATTCCGGTCACTTCCAGGGTGGCCTTGTTGGTAATGGAGGCCACAGGATCCAATTCTAGAATAGGTTCGGTTGTATCTGGTTTGACCCATACTTCTGCATGGCCTTCCATCATATCGGTATTGGTAACATGAATGGTTACAATTCCTTTTTTGTTGGGAGTGACTTTCGTGGTCACAACGCCTTGCTCATTGGTGGTACCGGTCGTGTTGATACCAGGTCCTTCAATGGTTACTTTTGCACCTTCAACGGGTGCATTGGTTCCAATTTCTGAAACCGAAATGGTAAGTTCAGAGGTGACATTAGGATTCAGAGAAGGAACGGAAGCAACTTCCACTTGCAATCCAACAATGGAATCAAAGTGGAGAAGGTCACGGAGAGTATATGTAGAGGTATTGTCAAATTGGTATGGTTCAACATGATAGTTGTGGTTGGGATTGAAGTATCCCAGGGAGGCAATTTGTTCGCCAATGCCCGTGGGGGTAAAGAAGAGAGTGGTTTCCATAACAGATGGATCTGTGGGGGAAGCAGTGGTGTCGCCATAAATGGCAGTTTGGTGTTGGTTGCCAAACAAGAAGACCCGTCCATCTTCGTGCATAGGAAGATCACGAGAATCGGCAGGACGTACTTGTACAATCATGTTGTTTTCAATAGCATAGGTTAAATCGTAATTGGCAGCATTCAGAAGATCTTGTCCAAGTTCCACACGGGTGAGAGCAGAAAGTACAGTCAAGCGAGGAGGTGCAATGTGAACTTCGTGGCTGGGGAAAGCTTCCCAATCGAGGAAGAATGTATTGTCATTGGTTCTGCCAGGATCAAATCGTGAAATAACATGTGCGGGATCAGTTTTATACTTTGGAGGATATCCACAAAGATCAGCTTGAGCTGGATTGTTAGTGTACACATTATCGCCTACCAATCCACCAATGTAACATACGTCTTCTGCGAAGACGTAGAAGGTGGTTTGTGCATTGACATCCAAACCAAGGGAATCGTGGAAGTCAAGTTTCTGGTTTGGATCAATATCGGCAAACAAATAGCCGCCTTTGTGTGGACTATTGTAGATAGCACCAAGACCCCAACCAACAGTAGGTGGTGTTAGGTTAGGATTTGGAGTAACATCCCATCCACCATGTATGCTTTCTTCATCAAATCGAACAAGAGTAGTATTATAGTACACTTTACCAATCTCTTGTTGATCAGCACCTGGCTTAGGAGATTGATAGAAGGTTCCGGGTAGGCATAATTCAGAATTTCTATTGTCGATTTTCTTGTTGTCATTGAAGTCAAATCCAAGGTGAATTGTGTATGGATATAGGTCTTGCATAAAGTGTTCTGCAAAAAGATTTCGATCTCTTTCGTTAAAGTCAAACGATTCTGGTCGTGTTGTATAAGGAGTGAAACGAGCGGTATTCTTAATACCACCACCACAAGTGCTAACGCCCTTGCTTACACCTTTCAACAAGAGACCTTGTGCATTCTTTGCAGTAATTGTGATTCGATAGATTCTATTGTCAGCTGCGGTTAATACAAAATCTGGATTACCTGGTACGGAATATGAAGTTCCAGCAGGATCATCAATGTTGGTCACTTCGTATTCAACTGTTGGAAGTACTACTTTAACGTTTACCTTAGCTGCGTGTTTACGATCAGGAGTATAGATAAAAACATCAAATTCTCCTTCATCGTTTGCACAAAAACCTCGGAAAGAATACTTACCATCTGTCTTTAAGTTAAAATCAATATCAATTGGACTAAATGGAGCAGAGGCAGAAACGGAATACAGCTGGTGATTGTTTACACGAGTACCATCATTGTTGTGAAGATCGGTTCGAAGCCAATAATAATCTGGCAGGGGATCGGGGTGAACATCACGGAATAGATGATTCCAGACATCATCGTCGTCAATAGTGTAATTGCCTTCTTTATCGGGTATACCTATAGAAAGATCGACAGGAGTACCTTCTTCGTCAGTTAAGACAAAGGATAAAGGTGAAACAGGATCGACGAGTTCTGGTGTTACACCGGCTGTTAACGGATTAGGCTGAACAGAAGCAGTCAAATCAATAATGGGTTCAACAGGTAAAAACTTTTGTCCTGCTAAATAAACTTCATGTGAGAATTGAGGAGTAGTTCCTCCATAATTATACAGTGGTTCAAAGGAACGATCTGTATTGTCGTCACCATATTTATAAGCAGTTACCATAACAGGGAGTTTTTCATAGTCGGAGATAAGATGGTCAGGTTCATTGTTTAATCCGCCAAAGTCAATACCAACGGTGTCAATTTGGCAACCATTTTCAACAGACATGGTGAATGTGTAAACACCGTTGCCTCTTTGGAAAGTTCTACCATCTATTAAACCGCCTGTCCATGTATTGGTGGCAAGGTCATAGGAGCCAATAATTTCTGTCTCATATTCTTTGAAGGAGATTTTCCCATCTTTGTTATAATCTTCATCTTCTAGGTATTGAGGAGCAAGCTCAGTATATTTACTGGAATGAGGAGGATTGCCTACCCATCCATCACCAGCTCCTTCATACATACCAGCAACATCACCAATAACACCACGGTCTTGCCAGATGTAAACCAGTGCATCGTTTACCAACATCTCTTCTTGGAATGTTGTGTGTTCAGTTACTGTTACTTCAATTTTATTGTCTTGGTCTGCATATAATTCTTCAACATCTGATTCGACGGTTAGTGCATGTACTTCGATACCGTCGGTTGGAGGTTCAGCACAACAATCTTGATATACTTTCACCGTACCATCGTACAAGGTGACTTTGATTTGTATCAATCCATTTGCAATGGGGACAAATTCATCAATACGGAATACATTGTTAAGTCCTCTGAAATCGAGTTGTCCACCACCTAGAAGTAGTGGATTCGTATATTGATACTTTGTTCCATCAGATCTAGTACTGGTCCAATCAAATACTTCACGATTGGAATACGTTCCATTTACAGTAAGAGGATAGTCTTCTTTTCTACCGTAGTATTTATTGTCCCAAGACATTTCGAATTCTTCGAAGTTGGAACTGTCAATTACAATACTGTTTTCCCAATCGTAAACAATGGGAACATGGCGAAGGTTGTTATATCGATATTCAGAACGTATTGTCTGTTTAACAGGATCGAAAATTTTGGGTCTAGCGAATGGTCCAGATAGTTCAATTTTTCGAATACGGAAGTCAGGTTCTGTTTCCTCACTGAAGCTTAAGTGGTTTCCATCGATATCTTTCAAAATAAAGAAGGTACCATAGTCGGTTAGAGGGAAGAATTCAGTTCCAAGCTTGTTGAAGTCAACAAATTGATTGTAGTTAATGTTTTCTCCATACCAATACCACCACCAAATAGCAGGATAGGCATTCCAGCCGCTATGGTAGTCATCAGATCGATAGTAGCCACCGTTTTTAACAGCACCCGCAACACGCCCAGTGTGAGTTTGTCCACCTGGGTATGCTCGTAAATCTTTGGCAACATCAATTACCATAGGATTATAAGGTGCTTGAATTTGTGGGGAAGGAACTGGTAGGGGAGACAAAGGATTTAATCCAGCAGTATAGTCCACTTGTGAATTTTGAAGTGCGTGGTCAATTGTATTGAATTCAACAAAGTTGACGTATGGGTCGGGTGCTAGGACTTTGAAAAAGTGAACACCACAATAGTCTGTACCAAAATGGTTGAATCTTTGCAATCCAGAACCTGGTCTTTGCCAATCAAGATAAGTTTCATCATCAAAATTGCCCATGGAATGATCTGGGTTCGTTTGGACAAAATATGGAGGGTGCTTGATTTCTGAATTGTAATCAAAAATGACATTGTACGTTTCGATTTTAAGCGCAAGCTTTGTTAGGGCGTTTCGGGGTAGAACAGTAACGGGGATTTCTCCACCTTCGTTTGTGGAAGGATATGGAGCTTGTCCGTAGTTTCTTAACAGTGAAGGAACGCCATAGGTTGCTACAGTAATTAATGGAGGAATACCAGGCTCGAGAGGCCCAAATGTATCTCCATAGGTGACTGTACCTAAATCATCAAACATGCCATCTCCACAAGAGATACAATTGTTTGTATCTTGTGAGCAGTCAGTGTCAGTGAATTTTATCTGTTCGTTACTGTTAATGTTTACCTTTAAGTATCCAGGTAATATTGAAGGTCCAGTGGATGGAGTATCTGGATCATAGAAAGGATTTGGAGCCCACAAGAAATCGCCTTCATCAAGAATTCCTGGATTTGGTCCACAGTCATTCCACATCCATATAAACAGTGTCTCATCATCGTTGTATTGACCAATAATGAGCTGGTCTTCTTCGATGTCATATTCTGTAGCTCCAATAGAATGGAGTCCGTAAACCTTACCAGCAAGGCTTTCGCTAATGCGACCAGTAAACATGTATTGGATTCCTGCACCAGAGGCATTATAAAAAGCAACGATCTCGTGGCCATCTGGAACAGAAATAGTTTGCCCATTGGGATCATTGATATCGTTAGGGTTGTCTGCGTCGCGAAGTTTAACAGATAGATTGGGGAACTTCTGATCCAAAATGCTCAAACATTTTTTTGAGGGGAGCATGTTGATATCTTCAGGAAGAATAGATTTTGAAACTTGTGTGTAGGTATCAAAACGAGTACGAAGCTCTGGGGGTAGTGGAGGAACAGGGAATGCAGGTGGAGACCAAATTTCATCACCACGGGTTTTACCGGCATAATTCAGGGTATTGTCGTGCATCTTCCAGAAAGGATCATAAATGGTATATTGCCCAGGAGTTGGATCTGTAACACCTCCACAATCCTTAACAGCAATAATTCTCATGTTATTGTCAAAAGAAACCAATTCATATCGATACTCTTGGCTATTCCACACTCGTTGCCAACCTTTATGGTAACCAGTTGGAGTACAAGAACCTTGATACGGTGTAAACTCAAATACTGCCTGAGGGTTGTCAGAAGTAATAACACGATAGTCTTCATTAAAATCAATACCAAGATACTCTTGGTTGTTAATTATGTATACGTAGACTTTTTCGGCTGGATGGAATACACCATTTTCCCAGTATTCTGGTTTTGGGGGAGGGTTAACAGTGACTTGAATTTGTGTAGTTTGTTCTACTTTGATTTCTGGTTCAATTGTTAATTCCATTCCCAATCGATTTGAAGGGAACACCTCCCAATCGATGAAACGGAAATCACAATTCTTACCAACAGATAAACCATGAACGACGTTTTCGTTTACCCAATAGTTTTTGTTTCCACCTACTTGAGATCCACAGTCGTAAGTTGTACTGTCAAGTACGATAGTTGTAAGTCTGGTGGTGTGGAATTGGTCGATGATCAGAGGTGTTATTCGAATTGAGCCAAATGGAATATAGTCTGGAACATCCAGCAATAGTTGGTATTGTCGAATATATCCGTACCAGGTGAGATCTTCTGCGGTAAGAGGAAGCTCGTTAAGGGGGTCATCAGAATTATCTCGATCGCCAACTTCAACTACTGTATAGGGTTGATATCCAAAAATCGGGTACAACCTTATATCACCGGTGCTTACAGTTCCAGATTCGTCTACATCGACATATCCACCAACATGTGAGGCAGGAAAAATGGGGTCCTGATAAACTCGGATTTGGGCTGGAGTTGTATCCATGTCATAGTACAAGTCCATATCAATGAGCATGTTGGAACTAACAATGGATCCGGGTTCATATTGTCCTGATAGATCCAGAACGCGAACATCCCCGGGGGTTATGGTGTGAACAGGATTTACTACAGGATCCCAATCATGATCAAAATAGAGAACAGTTTCAAAGGGGACTTCTCCCCAGAAAAAGTAGTTATCAATATCAGCAGAAGATATAAGTGTGTAGAGAGGAGCATCGCGGGGAACTTTAGATTCGGTGAGATAGATACCTTCGCCGTTGTCGTAAGTGTAATTTTTTTCAATATCTTTTTCTGGCCATTCTTGGTCAAAAAACATTTCGTTAAAATTAAAATTGAATAATGTCAAGCCAACGTCAGAATCACCTTCAACAACTGTTGTGTTGGCTGGGTACGTGATTACATTTTCGCCAACCGTAACGGTAACTTCAGTTATTCTTTCGTCGCCAGGATCAACAACCTGAAGGGCTCCAGGTTGAATGACTTTATTCTTATAAATTGCTTCACCGCATCCGTACGAGTAGGGACTACCAATGGGATCTGAGGCATCAAGAGCAGTTGTGTCGTGGTACATGATATCGAAAGGAAATGGAGACAATACTCGACCATAGTCTTTGTCGGCGACGATGTCGTTGGAACAGCCCAAGAATTCTTCACCTGTTCTGCCAGGTCGATAGTCGTCAGAAAGATTATATGGGAAAAGTGTGTCGATGGGTGGAGGAGGGTTGTCAACAAAGTTTTCACCAATGTTGTTGTCAATACCGTCATCCTTCCATATTTCAAGGCCTAAATATTCACGGTATCGAACATCGATATCTTGGAAGGTGGTTGCAGAAATATCAAATGTGCGTCCATCATCATCTAGAACAGTGTTACGTTGCATAGATTGTGCAGTTGCCAAAAAGCTTCCGCTTTGGGAACGTATAGAGGCAGCTGTAAAATCGGGAATCTCGCCTTGCCATATATCGCTTTCGATGGAAAGGTTGTAAAGAGAATTGTTGCCACCACCAAAGATGACTTCGGCTAACACTAATGCGTCCCCGCGTACACGAGGGACGTATGGTGTAGATGTTTCTTTCAATGCTTTACTGACCATAAGTTGAACATCAGAACTCACAAGTCCGCGGTTACGGTCTTTTTTCAATCCAGCAAATACGGGGCCGTTTACGTTGGTTAAACGATAGTCTCCAACAGTAACACGTCCGTACGTTTGTGGGTCGGTTCCTCGATCTCTATATATCCACTCTTTGTGTTCGTAAGAATACCATGCTTCGTGCCACTTAGAGTCTGCAGGGGTTTTTGTGTTGTCAACGTGGAGTTCGTCATCTTCTTTTCGAATTCGCTCTCCACCGTTAGTACCTTCGTCGGCGTTGTATTCGGCAAAATTGGTACGGAAACGGAACAAGGATTTGTATTGAGAGGGAACAGCTTGGTTAACGGGGTTACCGTTGCGGTCATACGCACAATCCCAATCACCTGGTAACACTTTGCTGTTTGGAGGATAGTTTCTGGTTTCTCCATTGAAATATACAGATACAGGGGTTAAACGATAATCCCCTTCTTGAACAAAAAAGGAATGTGTTGGGAATGCATTTGCATATTCACCTTTTCGGTAAATATGTTCTCCGGGGTCAAAGTCGGATATTTGTGTGTAAAAACGATGAAGCTGTACTGGATCAGAAAATGGTGGGTAGTTTACGGTGATAGAGGCGGTTTTATTTTGTGCTTCATCTGAAACATTATCTGCATGGAGTTCATCGCCGGTAAGAGCACGCTTGGATTGCAAATCGTCCATGTCGCTGTTGTAGTACCAGCGGAAAGACTTGTCTGGTTCAGATGTATAGTCGGGTTGAACTATGGGGGTATCGTCAAAAGCAAATCCTGCATCGCCGGGTTGTCCCCAATATCGGAATTCAAGTAAGGAATAGGCTTGTTGAGCGTCCCAGTCCATGGTTCCAATATACTTGGTCGAGACATAGTTTTCACCCTGTACAACGGATGGTCGGATGGGAGGTACAGAACCTTCTCCTCGTTCTAGAGGAAAATCAATCATATCAATCCAGCCCATTCGGAAATATCTCTTTGTGTTGTTTCGATCCCAAAAATAAATGCAGGTGTTTCCGTCTTGATCAATAAACGTTGGTCCATGGAACATATCAAAACGGGGGTTGTCGGGGTCTAGGATGTATGGTCCTTGTGTGTTGTTTCCCGTAGATGGATCAACCAAGGCATTGGGGTTGTTCGTACACAGATTGGTCTGGTATTTTCCATTTAGGTTAGCGGGATCTGCGGGTTCGAAATAACGTGAATCATTGAAATACCCGTCTGGATCTAACCAAAATTGACCACAATTATCATACACCACATACCAAGGTTCTCTAAATCGAGACTTACCACCATCAGCGATAACATCGAGGTAGAACTTGGCCCAGAATAGAGGTTCTGCTTGTGTGTTTGGTAAGAGTGCTGGTATATTGTTTTCATTCTCTATAGCCAATAAAGAATTAGGCATACCATAGCCCTCTCGCCCCCAAACAACTTCTCCAGATCGTTGCCAGGGGAACAGCTTACCTTCAAGTTGCTGCCCGTCTCTATTGAACCGGACAGGAACAAGCCTAACTGCAATAAAGGTAGCTTTATTTAATTCTTCATTAGCTGTAGTAATATTCACAGCATTGTTAAAAGGAATCTGTAGCAGAGCAACAGCCATAAAAGAGATGACTAACCAAGCGAATATTTTTTTCATCTCAGTTCTCCTTTCTCATCTTCGCTGTTAAGGGTTTTTTAACCGGAAGAAGCTTGATTTTATCAGCTTCTTCTACCCTTCCGCGAATAGGGAAAAAACGTACAACACAAAGTATGTCAAAAATACCATAGACTACCATAAAATCAGATTATGGAAGCAATCCAAAACATACAAAAACCTCGTAGCTTTCAACGTCATTAAGTTATTTCATCAATTGGATAAATTATATAACAACAAATTGCGATTTCCATGTTTTCTTTCGTTTAGTTGCTTTTTTTCTCAAATTTTCTCGTTTCGTACTTTTTTAAAAGCCTTAAGTTGTCTTTATAAACGAAGGATTTCCGGTACAATAACTTACATCAACGATACATAAATTTTTTATACTTGCAAAGGATTTTTTATGAACCAGCAGATGAGTGATCAATGGAATAACATTTTGAAGGACATCAAAAAAGAGTTGGTGCCAACTAGTTATTTAGCGGTAAGAGAGAGTACAATTCACGAGATTCAGTCAGATACGATGGTTATATCGGTTGTGTCTGAGTTTGTGAGGAACAAAATTATGGATGCTTTTCTTCCTGTGTTTTTGGGTGCCATTCAAAAACAATTCCCAGAGATCCAAAAACTTGATTTTGTCGTCGAGGAACCTATGGAAAAAAACCCAACACTTGATACAGAGTATGTCCCCTCACACGAAAGATCCTCTTACTTTAACAATCCCGAGAGTGTCGACTCTCTTCCCCTCAACCCCCGCTACACGTTTGACAATTTTATTGTGGGTAGCAATAACCAACTTGCTTATGCTGGGTGTAAAAGTATTACAAGTGATTTAGGAAAAGTTTACAACCCTCTTTTTCTTTATGGTGGTGTAGGTTTAGGGAAAACTCATTTATTGCAGGCAATTGCCCATGAGTGCAATAAATCTGGGAATAAAAATATTGTATACATTACTTCCGAGCAATTCTTAAACCAGGTAGTACACTCTATTCAGGTAAATACTGTTGACAAGTTTCGCGAAAATATACGACGGGTCGACTATTTAATTATTGACGACATACAATTTTTGGTAGGTAAAGAGAGAACCCAAGAAGAACTCTTTCACACTTTTAACGCCTTGTATGACCAAAAGAAGCAAATTGCAATTTCTAGCGATCGTCCACAAAATGAGCTAAAGGGTATTCAAGAAAGACTGATATCAAGATTTTCTATGGGTTTAACTGTGGATATTTATCCCCCCGACTACGAAACCCGCTTGGCAATTTTACGAAATAAAGATAAAACAGAACAATACGATCTTCCGGATGAAGTTTTGGATTTTATTGCCTCACAGCAATTTAACAATATTCGACAGCTTGAAGGATCTTTAATTCGGGTTGCAAGTTATTCTTCTATGCAGAACATTCAGAATGTGACAGTTGATTTTGCCAAAGAAACTTTGAAAAATTTCCTTCCTTTGAGTTATAAAAAATTCACGCCAGAAGAAATTAAGGTGATTGTTGCTGATTTTTACAACACGAAACCACAGATATTGGAAAGCAAAAGGCGATCAAAAGATGTAGCAGTTCCAAGACAGGTTGCTATATATTTGATTCGTGAAATGACAAATTATTCATTGCCGGTAATAGGTCGATACTTTGGTGGTAGAGATCACTCCACTATCATTCACTCGTATGAAAAAATTAAAAGTGAAATGAAGGTGGACATGAAACTTAAAAATGAAGTGGAAGAAATTATCAAAAAACTCCAATACACATCTTAACGTCTTAATTAGTTTTAAGATGTATTAAAAAGTTAATCATTGTTATAGGGGAGTTGAAAATGTTTAAAGATTTCCTGCAACTCCTCCTCATCTTTAAATTTGATAGTAATCTGGTTGTGGAAAACTTTCACTGGCTTGTGTAGAAATTCCCGTAATACTTTTTCTTGTTCTTTATAATGTGGATAACGAACAACTTTTTGTTTCTTTTTTCCACAGGTTTTCAGAATATACTGTGAAAGTTCTTTAACGGTGAGCTTTTTTTCTATCAAATAAGAAAGCACCCTCTGCCGATCTTCAACTTCTTTAATTGAAAGAAGTAATCTTGCATGACCCTCTTGTATCTCATTTTTTTGTAATGCTTTTTTTGACTCTTCATCAAGTTGTAAAAGACGAAGAGAGTTTGTTACATATACTCTACTTTTTCCAATAGAAGAAGCACACTCTTCGTGTGTGATCGAAAATTCCTGAATTAGAGTTTGTAGACTAGAAGCTAAATCAAGGGGGTTTAAATCTTCCCGTTGGATATTTTCTACAATGGTTAACTGAGCAGCTTGACGATCTGAAATATCCAAAACATACACAGGTACTTTTGAGTAACCACAAGATTTAAGAGCCTCTAACCTTCTATGTCCAGCAATCAACTCGTAATACGAATGGACAAATCGTACTACTAAAGGTTCAATCAAGCCGTTTTCTTTGATTGATTGTGCTAATTCAATGATAGAATTTGGATCAATAAATACTCGCGGCTGATAAGGGGATTTTTTGATCAACTCTATTTGAACTTCCCGAATCGCCGTTGCCGTGTCATCTTTATAATCCTCTAACAATGCCCCAAGTCCTTTACCAAGACCACCTTTGCGTTTATTCATGTTGTAATAACTCCTCTACAAGTTGTTCATACGCCTTTGCCCCCCTGGAGTGTTCGTCATATTCACTGATGGGTTTTCCGTATGATGGTGATTCACTCAAACGCACATTTCTCGGAATAATGGTTTTAAAAACAAGATTCCCGAAGTAATTGATTACTTCGTTGGAAACATCTTTTGACAAAGTTGTGGTTTGATTGTACATCGTCAAAAGAACCCCCTCAATTTGAATAGAGGGATTAAGGTTTTTTTGAATCCTCTTAAACGTTTGAATAAATGAAGAAATTCCTTCTAGTGCATAATATTCACACTGTAACGGAATAATAACACTATACGATGCAACAAGAGCGTTTACGGTTATAACACCCAGGGAAGGTGGGCAGTCAATAAAAATATAGTCATAATGAACAGAAATTTTATCCAGTTGTTTTTTTAAGGAGTACTCCCACGAAGGTACCTGTAAGAGTTCTACTTCTGCCCCTGCTAAATTCAACGTAGATGGTAAAACATCATAGCCGTAGGCAGATGGAATGATTACTTTGGAAGATTCGGTAGCTTGTATTAAAACATCGTAAGCACACTGCTCCAAACTGTTTCGATCCACTCCACTACCGGTCGTAGCATTCCCCTGCATATCTAAATCAATCAAAAGAACTGATTTTCCAGCCTTTGCAACATATGCTGATATATTGATAGATGAGGTTGTTTTTCCAACACCACCTTTTTGGTTCGCAACAGAAATAATTTTTGCCATACATATCCTCTATATTTTTGATTTGTTTCCCTTGATGATACCTTGATTACTAAGAAAACACAACTTCAAAAAACACCTTATCTCAAGAATATCCCTTGCCGAACAAGAAAACTTTTGAAACACCTCTTTGTTTTTATAATGGATTTATACCTTGACACAAAAATGGAGGCCACAATGAAAGTTATTGCAATAAACGGAAGCCCTCGGAAAAACGGTAACACACATAAATTAATTCAGCATGTACTTGAACCACTTATTGATGATGGTTTTGAATCTGAAATTATTCAAATTGGTGGTTTATCAGTACGTGGATGTCGTGCTTGCATGAAATGTAAAGAGTCCAAGGATTTTACATGCTCTATACACACCGACGCGATAAACGACATCATCGAAAAAGTGTACAAATCAGACATTTTACTACTTGCTTCACCAACATATTTCGCAGATATTACAAGCGAAATGAAAGCATTTATCGACAGGTTGGGCTATGTGTCCAATGCAAACGGAAGGTTCTTGGAAAAAAAAATTGGAAGCCCCATTGTAGCTGTCAGACGAGGCGGATCAATTCATGCTTTTGACTCCATGATGCATTTTATTCATATTCAAGGAATGATCTCTATTGGGTCCACGTATTGGAATATGGGTATTGGAAGAAACCCAGGGGAAGTTGAACAGGACGAAGAAGGGATCCGAAACATGAAAAACCTGGGGCAAAGCTTGCTATGGCTAAGTAAAAAAGTTTTCTAAATCAAAACCTGCTCTAAAACCAACAGGGAGAAAGAGATGAAACAAAAAGCAAAAGTCTTGTTTTTATGCACCGGAAATTCTTGTCGAAGTCAGATGGCAGAAGGATGGGCTCGATCTCTAAAAGATTCGTCCATTGAAGCATATTCTGCTGGTACAAATCCTCAAGGTTTAAATCACTACGCCGTTTTAGTAATGAAAGAAGCTGGAGTTGATATATCGAACCAGACATCAAAACACATTGAAGAATTGAATACAATACAGTTTGATTTAGTCGTCACGGTGTGTGACGACGTTTACGAAACGTGTCCATATTTTCCTGGAAAACATCAGACACTGCATGTAGGATTCGAAGATCCACCCAGAATAGCAAAAACTTTACAAGAAAATGGAGCAACCCTCGAGGAACAATTGAATTGCTATAGAAAAGTCCGAGATGAAATCAAGGTTTTTATCGAGACCCTTCAGAACCCTCTTCAGGAAGAGAAAAATGAACAAAAACAGTAAAAACATAAAGAATCCTAAAATGAACAGTGTATTTGAAAAGTATCTCACGTTATGGGTCGGATTGTGCATTGTTGCTGGAATTGTAGTAGGAAAAATAGCACCAAGCTTTGCACAAACACTTGACGGAATGAGTATTTATATCAATAGTGCTCCCGTTGTGTCTATTCCGATTGCTATTTGCCTGTTTCTTATGATGTACCCTATTATGGTGAAAATCGATTTTGCAAGCGTAGTAAAAGCAGGAAAAAACGGAAAACCAGTGTTTTTAACCTTGTTTATCAACTGGTGCATTAAACCTTTTACAATGTACGCAATCGCTATGTTGTTTTTGGGTTTTTTATTCCGCACCTTTATTGGGGTAGATGCAATAGACCTTGTGAAAATGCCATTTGGTTTGGACTTGCCAATAGGCGCTCAATATGGTTCTGGAACAGTAGTTTTACACGGAGCAGAAAAGATGTTACAGATACCACTTTGGCGAAGCTATTTTGCGGGTTGTATTTTGTTAGGAATTGCTCCGTGTACTGCCATGGTGCTTGTGTGGGGATACCTAGCTCGAGGCAATGATGGACTCACGTTGGTGATGGTTGCAATTAATTCTTTAACCATGCTCGTTTTGTATGGAGTATTGGGTGGTTTTCTGTTAGGTATTGGCAAGCTTCCGATTCCGTGGCAAGCACTCTTGTTGTCTGTGTCTATTTACGTGGCTTTGCCACTTTGTGCTGGGTATATTTCTAGGCAGTGGATCATAAAAAGAAAAGGAGAGGAGTGGTTTAAGAACACTTTTCTCCACATTTTAACACCCATTACAATCAGCGCTCTATTGTTGACTCTGATACTTTTGTTCAGTTTCAAAGGAGAAACGATTTTAGAAAATCCCCTAACTATCCTTTGGATTTCTATTCCACTTTTCTTACAAACTATTCTGATTTTTGGCGTAGGGTATGTGGCTGCAAAATTTTTGCGTTTAAAATATGAAGATGCCGCGCCTGCAGCAATGATTGGAGCTTCGAATCATTTTGAGGTAGCTATAGCCACCGCAGTAATGCTGTTTGGTTTATCTTCCGGAGCAGCTCTTGCAACGGTAGTGGGAGTGTTAATTGAAGTACCCGTTATGCTAATGTTGGTGGGTATATGCAAACGTACATCAGGTTGGTTTGAAAAAAAACAGTACTACAAAAAAGCTAAGAAAGAACCTGGTGGAGATGATGGAGCCTTGCCCGTTTTCGAAACCGGACAGCATGTTCCGAGATAACATTTGAGCCTACGGCGATAATGGCCGGTAGATTATAGTGCAAGATGTTTTTTTTTGCCGTCAGAAAATACCTTCTTCATTCCACGCCTCCCCAGTTTTGATACCTGTTCCGAGACCAGCGGAGGTGTTTCATCAACTCTAAGAAGTCATTCTTTAGATTAAATGTACTTCCCTGAAAAATCCTCGAACGCATTGGTCACTTCGAACCCAATCTCTTTACCCAGAGCTCTGAAGTGTTCCTTTCCGCATGCTATCTTGGCTTTTTCAGTTGGGCGTAGCGCATCGGTAAATAAGGTGCTTTTGGTCTCAACAACAAAGTAAAGTTTTTCTTTGCCGTCCACCTCAACAAATACAGCCCAATCTGGGTTGTAAGTGCCCAGAGGCGTGTCGATTTTGAACCAGTCTGGGAGTTTGGCGTAGAGCTTAACATCACTGCTTCGCTCAAGCGCGGTGGCAAATTGCAACTCTACATCGGAGTCGTAAACTACGTGGTTAAAAACCGACTTCTGGCTTTCGATCATATTCTTTTGTAGGTATCCAAATAATTCATTATTGCTAAAAAGCTCTTGAGCATAGAAATGATCATTACCAATCTTGTGATACTTGATCCCGTCCACCACAAAGAGACGTATCTGCTGCTGGATGATGGTCGATACTTGCTCGATGAATTTCTGCGGGTTATTTTTGAATGACTCTAAACGACCGCTGTTGTTGATAATTTTAACGATTGTCCGACGGGTCAGGTTGGTTTCATTCTGGAGGTAGGTGATAAAGTCCGGGAGGTCGAAGGATTGTGATTCATAAACACTGACTGTTTCTTGAACTTGCTCTGCATGAACGCCACCACGGTCAATTTCAGCCTTTGCCTTTCGATAAATAAACCTGGCTTTGCCTACCTGCAGATTGGCTTTGATGTCTTCAGCGCACTTTGTGACAAGGGCCTCCACATCAAAATCTAGCCTGAAGGTGGTCTTGTATTTGATTCGATCCCAAAGCTCCTTGAACTCCGGGCTTAAAAATACGGCTTTATTCAGCGACACCCTCTTTTTGTCGTCACGGTTCTTGATATTGAGATTGCCGGAGACTTTCTTCAGTAAAGCAGTAATTTGTGGGGTGTGCTCTTTGAATTCCTCCGGCAGTTCAAGCTCATCACTTTTTAGGGCTGTTTTTAAAGAGTCCTGCACCTTGCCTTTGTTATCAATATATCCAGTTGTTTTCAGGTGATCCCAAAGCTTCTTAGAAGCATCGACTCCAAGGTATTCATTGTTGTTCTCGTCACCCGGAACAACAATGTTGGCAAACAGATGCCCTTCAACCACGCCGAATTTAATACCTTCTTCCTGCTCTATCTCTTTCTGAAGCTGTTCTGCAAATTTCTCATAAGACTCATTAGCCATAACAGTAAGGGTATTAACCTCAAATCCATGAACGCGCTCACCATTCTGATTAACACATATTCGAAGACCACGACCAATTTCCTGCCTTTTTTTTATTACCGAATTTGTTTCGTTGAGGGTACAAATCTGGAAGACGTTAGGGTTGTCCCAACCTTCTTTCAGAGCGGAGTGCGAGAAGATGAACTTAAGCTTTGAGTCAAAGCTGAGTAGCTTCTCTTTTTCCTTCATGATCAGATTATAGGCACTTTCATCCGCCGCAGTGTTACCCGAGGCATCTTTCAGCATTTCGTTTCCCGACGAGTCTTTCTTTTTATCGATGGCAAAATACCCGTTATGAACACCAGTTGCCACGGTATCCAAGTCGGCCCCTTCAAAAAGAGTACTGTATTTTGGTTTGCGGATTTCCCGAACATACTCTTCTTCAAACATCAGAGCGAATTTGCCCTTTTGTGGATTGCCGTCCCCATCGTACCAGCGGTAATTAGCCACCTTGTCGATGAAGAAAAGACTGAGGACTTTAATGCCCTGAGAGCGCAGGCGCATTTCTTTATCTAGATGCTCCTCAATGGTCTTGCGGATCTGGATGCGTTTGTATTCATCTGGGTCAACTTCACCGATAGACTGACCTAGTTTCAGGATTTCTGACTTGCTGGTGAAGCTGATGTATTCATTGCCTTCTTTGCAATAGATGTCTTCAACGATGTAGCCATCGTAAATATCGCGACCACCACTCTTCTCAAGTAAGTCATCACCGCTTTTGATGGTAATCTCTTTCTTTTTGATTGTGCCTCTGTTTTGAAAGTCGATCTCAATTTTTGCGGTGATCGGACTCTTCTTATTGTTTACACTCAGGAGCTTTATATAGGCTTTGTTGTGGCCATCTTTGACTTCAACCCCGGCAACTTCAATCTGTTTAACCAGTTTCTGTTCATAAGCATCAACGGAATCCAGTTTATAGAGCATATGATGCTTTTCTATATGAGTAGCTGAGTAACGCAGTGTGCAGAGAGGATTCAGCGAAGCGATGGCTTCTTTACTTTTGAGGGTAGTGTCCACACTCTGAGGCTCGTCAATAATCACAATTGGGTTTGTTTCCTGTATATATTCAATTGGCTTAGCCCCGGTCATTCGATCATGAGCACGATGGATAATATTGGCTTTGTTCTCTTTTTCCGGATCGGTGAAGCTTTTTCGAAAAGCATCAATATTGATCACCATGATCTGGATATTCGGACTTGTAGCAAAGTTTCTTACATTGGAAAGTTTGCTTGAGTCGTAAACAAACTCATCAAAAGAGACATTCTCGTAAAGTCCCTTAAAGTGCTCTGTAGTAATCTTCAGAGACTTGGCAACACCTTCCTTTATGGCGATGGACGGTACAACAATGATGAATTTGGTAAAACCATAGAGCCGATTCATTTCGAAAATAGTCCGAAGATAGACATAAGTCTTTCCTGTTCCGGTCTCCATCTCCACAGTAAAATCCATGGAGTCCAATTTCTCGGAAGGAGCCAGCCCGTTCCGCAATTGTATCTTGCGGATGTTTTTATGGATATCCTCATCCAGCAGTTTTAAACGGTTACCGATTCCCAGGGCATTCTGTTCCTGTCCGGGAAAAAGAGTATCTTCCTTCCAGGATTTTAGCAGAGCCACAGTAAAATTGGTTTGGCAAATTTCCTGTCCCGCAAACACCCCGACAACGGACTCTATAGCCTGTTTTTGGAAGTCCAGATTCGGATCAAATTTGATTTTCATGCTGGACCTTCTTTTTTGCAACCGAGGAATCCTCATGAGTTGCTTCCCATTCCGACTGTGCCTCTTCCAGTTGCTTCTTCAAGATTTCCTTATCAGGGAGATAAAACTGGTAAGCAGAGGCGTGAATGTTTGCGTCTTTGGGTAAGGTTAATTCTACGAGGCGGTCATCTTTTGAATGGCAGAGCAGGATACCTACAGTTGGGTTTTCATCCTCCAGTTTCACATGACGGTCGAAGTAGTTGACATACATCTGTATCTGTCCAAGATCCTGATGTTTCAGTTCTCCAATTTTCAGGTCGATGATCACATAACAGCGAAGCAGACGGTTGTAGAAAACCAAATCCACAAAGAAATGGTCTTCATCGAAGGTGAACCTTTTCTGACGAGCTTCAAACAAAAAACCCTTACCTAGTTCAAGAAGAAAGTGTTCCAGCTTATCGATGATGGCGGTTTCCAGTTCTGTCTCAGAATAGCGGTGATGCTCTTCAAAACCGAGAAACTCCAATACCAGAGGATCTTTGATCACATCAGTATGCTTTTCGATTAGTTGTCCCTGTTCAGAAAGCTTTTTGACTCCAGCCTTATCTTTGCTCAAAGCCAGTCGTTCGTAGAGACTAGAATTAAACTGCCGCTTGAGTTCTCGCAGTGACCAGCCCTCACTGGCAGACTCTATCTCGTAGAATTTCCGTTCATCCAGATTCGATATACTCATCAGAAACAAATAATGTGACCAGCTCAAAGGCAATTCTGCAGACAGTGTTTGCACAATTTGTTTTACATTCAATTTCCCAGACAATGCTTGGGATTTCTCCAATGAAGCTTGGTCAGATGATGTCTGGCAAATTTGTCGGTTATAAGAAATCCCAGACAGTGTTTGGGATTTTCTCTCTATAGATGGTGCATAGCTCAAATAGAACTTTCGCATATATTCAAGATTACTGCGAGAGTACCCCCGTCCAAACTCTTTAGTTAGTTCTGCTGATAGCTCCTTTATGGTTGCTTTCCCATAATCCGCTCGTTCGTGCCCCCCTTGTTCCTCAAGGACAATCCGCTTTCCGATCAGATAATTGGAAACAACCTGTAGAGCATTAACACTCCTTCGTGTAAGCGAACGTGCCTGAGATATTATTTCCCGAATATCGCTAACCAATCCACCAAAACCCACTTCCGTGTTTTCCGTGTGTTCTGTGATTCCACCCAACCCGTGTTTATTCGTGTCCATTCGGGGTTTCTTTCCCATTACAAGCTCCTGATATCGACAATGCCAGCCTGTTTAAGAATCTGAACCGCATTGGTCTTAACCACATCATCTTTGAATCCTGAGTCTTTGAATACCACGCGCATGATTTCCGGATTGAGCTCATCCTTCAGTTTCGCAATGCCTTCGACCACCTCAAGAGAGATGGCATCTGCAAGACAGATAATGAGTGCCCCCGTGCGGATATCGAATACCTTTTGCCCGTCAATGGTGTGTTCGTTGATTGGCAAAGTTAGATCGAGGCCATACTTGAGCAGGATCTCGTAAAGAACATCTTCCTCACAACGGTCAGCTTTGATGTTTTCTATAAACGCTTCAAGCTTCTCTTCGTCTAAATCAAAGTCCACTTCCCAAGGCTTGATATTAGTGGAATCGAGCTTGAATACTTTGAAGCCAAGGTCACCATTGTATTCAGGGTTTTCTTCTTTGATCTTGGCAGCAGAGCGTCGGATGCGTTCTTTGCTTATCTCGGCGATTGTTTTGAAGCCAGCTTTGTAGGCCTCCGATTTTTCGTCAGTTGCTTCGGGGAGTTGTACCATAATGAATACGCGGTTGCCATTGTCTTCGGCATTAAGTTGCATCACTGCATGGGCAGTAGTTGCCGAACCTGCGAAGAAATCAAGAATGATGTCATTATCACAAGTAGATATGTGAGAAATTCTTTTGAGAAGTCTTACAGATTTTGGAGTATCAAAGTATGTATCCCCATCAAATAGCTTTCTTAACTCTTGACTAGCTTCTTGATTGTGTCCAACTTCTACATGCTTCCAAATAGTTAGGGGACGCATCCCATCTTGAACTTCAGACAAAAAGCGCTTGATTCGAGGCACATTACCTCCATCAGAACCAAACCAGATACGATTATCAGCAACAAGTTCATGGAATGTTGGCTCAGGAACTCGCCAACTTCTTCCTGAAGGTGGATTATGTTGAGCTCCACTTGGTGTGGTAATCGTGTATAATCCAGTTTTCTGAACATCTTTTCTTAACAAATTATCAGAAGCCCAATTACCTCTTGGGTCATTATCAATGTTTTTGTATCTATCATTAGCTTCTTGTGTTCGAGGGAGCAAGATAGTGTGCCACAATTCTTTATTTTTTCCATAGCACAAGATGTGGTCGTGGTTATCAGACAACCACTTAGCATCATTTTGGGCAGCAAATTTCTTTTCCCAGATAACATTTGCAACAAAATTCTCTTCTCCATAAATCTCGTCACAGATTTTTCGAAGGTTGGAAACTTCGTTGTCATCAATTGAAATGAATATTACTCCATCATCCTTGAGAAGGTTTCGAGCCAACTTTAAACGAGGGTACATCATATTCAGCCAGTCGGTATGATAACGGCCACTGGTTTCGGGATTGTTTGATAGATTAAGGCCTTCACCATCCACCTGACCGGTAATTTCTTTGTAGTTTCTAATGTTGTCCTTGAAGTTGTCTTTATACACAAAATCCTTACCAGTGTTGTATGGTGGATCGATATAGATCATCTTCACTTTTTTGTGATAGCTCTTCTGCAGGAGCTTGAGCACTTCAAGATTATCACCTTCAATAAAAATATTCTGGGTGGTATCCCAATCCACCGACTCTTCCTTGCAAGGGCGCAGGGTGCCGGTGCTAGGTGTCTGGGCGATCATACGAGCTTTTCTCTTGCCGTTCCATGTAAAGCTGTAGCGTTCATCGCGGTCATCCACAAACGAACCGAGTACTTCCTTCAACACATCAAAGTTGATCTTACCTTCAGTAAAGGCTTCTGGGAAAAGTTTTTTAAGTTCGCAAACATTTTCAGCAACAATATCCAATGTGTTACCATTCATTTTTTCCATACTTTACCCCCATATATTGATTCTCTAACTGTGGCGATATATGTATATTGTTTGCATGATTTCACTCTTTTTTGTGGGTCATCCAAACGGCTTTTTATGTATGAATAAACCGGACAAAATTTAGACAGGTATAAACCTTCTATTGCGAGTTTATCAAAGTTAAAGATAGGATGATAGAATGATAAAATCAAGTTTTAATATCGGCCTGATACGAGTACACGTTGAAAATAGAAATGGTGGAGGTGACGGGAGTCGAACCCGTGTCCAAATAGAACAACAGTATACCGGAATTACAAGCTTCCCTTGTTTTGTACTCTGTTGTTGGGAACAAGGAACCAATCAATAGAGATCTGAAGAATATTTGTAGCTACTTCATCTTTCTTCAGAGGAAGGTGAAGTAGCTCCTTTTCTGTTTGCAGTTTATAACCCCAAAAAGGGAGAGTTAAAAACTGAGTCGCAGACTAAGCTACGGCGTAATTGTTTGCGTAATTTGTATAATTGGCAAATATTGTTTTGATACATTTTTAACGGAGCCAAGTATCATCTCCGGCTTGCCGACATAGTGCAATCCTACTGTCGAAACCATTACACCCCCATATTTTATTATCAAGCTTCTTTACTTAAGTATACCCAATCCTAGAGGATTTTTACAATTCGGGGGTAATTTTTTGAATGAAATTTTGTTTGTGAAGTTTTGCAGCTTGTAAAACTGCGTTTTTAATAGCTACATGATCTGATGAACCATGACAAATAATGGATATCCCTTTTACACCAAGCAGTGGTGATCCACCATATTCCCGGTAATCTAACATTTTTTTTAGAGAGGAGAAGCTATCTTTTAAGAGAAGCCCTCCAAATGTGTGCTTTAAGGACGAAGAGATTTCTTTTTTAAAGAATTCTTTGATAAATATCATGGATCCTTCGACGGTTTTTAAAATGATATTTCCAATAAAACCATCGCACACCATTATCTGGATATCTCCACTAAACAAATCCCTACCTTCTACGTAACCTTGAAACGAAGATGGGATTTTTTCTTTCAGTAAGGAGTATGCTGCTTTTGTTAGAATATTCCCCTTTGATGGTTCACTCCCGTTGTTGATGACCGCAACTTTTGGTTCAGAACAAGAAAACATTACGGAGTGATATGTTATCCCCATCAAGGCAAAATCAAGGAGGTTTTCTGGTTTGCTATCCAGGTTTGCTCCTGCATCAATCAACGTGCTTATTCCTTTGTTGGTAGGAAAAGGGATGGCAATGCCGGGGCGAGAAATACCTTCGATTCTACCAAGAATAAACAGAGATGCTGCCATTTGAGCGCCCGTATTTCCAGCACTAACAATTGCATCACAGGATTGATTCTGAACAAGTTGAATGGATTGATACAGAGAAGAGGTTTTTCCTGATTTCAATATCTTCGAGGGGGATTCATCCATGGGGAAATTATCAGGAGCATGCACAATAGAAAAACGATCACGATACGGAAGATAATCACTCTGCTGGAGAGTGTTCTCAATTGAATCGTGATCACCAATAACAGTAATAGAAATATCGTTACTGCTTTTAATGGCGTCTAGAGCACCTTTAAGTCTGGTTGTATAGTCTAGATCACCACCAAGAGCATCTAGAGCTATGCGGGTCAAGCTGTGGCCGGTTTCTCTGCTTTTTCTTTAATGGCAATAATGCTTTCTGTGCCGTAATGGCCACAGTATTTGCATACCGTATGGGGGAGAATCAATTTATTACAACTAGAACATCTAGTTAATTGTAAAGGGGTTAACTTTTGCATTGCCCTACGATGATTGTTTCTCCGTGCGGTTCTTTTCTTTTTCGGAACGTTCATCAATATCTCCTTAATAACAAAAAAATCAATAAAAATAACTGCAAGGAAAGTAGTATAGTAAACTGCAAATGAAAATCAAATTAAGATTCGTTTTCTTTTCTTGCTGAACCTACTAAAAAAGCTCCTTTAAGTGGTTTGGTTAATCGGCGAAAAAACTCTATTGTTGGTGCTTCGGGTTCTAGGTAGAGTGCTGGGTGATAATTCAAAAAGACGGTTGACTCTATGTTAGGTGTGGAAAAAGAAGGAAAGGTATGAAAAAGTTGTAGGAAACTTTTATATGTAAAAAAATTGGCGTTTGCATAAATGGTATCTTCGAAATTTGGTTGTTTTATTAACGATTGAATCCAGATTGATTCCTTATTAAGAACCCCAAAAACAGCTTTACCTCCTGGAGACAAAACACGATGCAATTCTGCCATTGTCTGTCCTATGTCTTGAACAAACTCAAGAGAGCTACATGCAAAAGCAATGTCAAAGCTATTGTCCTGAAAAGGGAGATCTTCAGCAGCAGATTCAATGAAGTGTATTGGAACAACAAAGTGCTTTGTTTTTTCTTTTGCAATGGAAAGCATTTTTTTAGATGGGTCAATTGCGGTTACATGTGCTCCCATATTAGCAAAGCGCATGCTGTATATGCCGGTACCACACCCAACATCCAATACTCTTTTTCCCATAAGATTGCCACAGTGTTTGCGCAAAAGTTTATACTCTAACTGGTCAACAAATTCACCTAAGGGAGTTTTGTACCAGTCATCGTAGCGATTTGAAATAGAATCAAACAAGTCTTTATTAGGCATATCCTTCTCCAGAATAATGAAAGTTTTCAACACCATTTTACCACGAAAGAAAGAAATTATATAATAGCGGTAATATCCACCAAAGGAGAACAGAATGAAAGACTTATACAAAGAAGCCGGCGTACAAACCCTCGCAGACGGCACTGCAATGCAAGGATTATTGCATTGGGTGAATCAAACTTTTCGTTTCCGATCTAATAACGAAACGGGACATGTTCTCTTGCCTATTGGTTTTTTTGCAAATGTTATCCACTTATATCAAGACATAGGTCTTGCCGTTTCTACCGATGGAGTGGGTACAAAGTTATTGATTGCCGAACAATTGGAAAAATATGACACAATTGGGATAGATTGTGTTGCTATGAATGTGAATGATTTGATTTGCGTTGGAGCTGAACCGATAAGCTTTTTAGATTATATTGCCGTAGCCGATTACGACTCAGTGATGATTGAGCAAATTGCTATTGGATTATATGAAGGCTGCAAAATGGCAAACATACCCATTCCAGGTGGTGAAATTGCACAAGTACGAGATTTACTTCATCCGAAGAAAAACGCTTTTGATCTTGTAGGAACTGCCATTGGTGTTGTAAAAAAAGACAACATCATAACAGGAAAAAATATTGAAGAAACAGATGTCATTATTGGATTTCCCAGTTCTGGTCTTCATAGTAATGGGTTTACTTTAGCTAGAAAGGTTCTGTTAAGTGGATACAAAAATCCACCAACGAGTTTGTTGCTTGAATTGCTTACACCTACAGAGATTTACGTAAAAACAGCACTAATGCTACTTGAAAAATGCAATGTAAAAGGTTTCGCAAACATTACAGGCGATGGATTGTTGAATATTCTTCGATTAGATTCTTCTGTAGAATACTGCATTGAAGACCCACTGCCTGTTCCGGCCATTTTCAAAACCATTCAGGAAGCTGGCGAAATCCCTACAGAAGAAATGTACAAAGACTTCAATATGGGTTTGGGTTTTGTAGCCATCTTGTCTGAAAGCGACTACAAAAACGTTCACAAACACTTGGAAGAAGAAGGGATTGCACACAAGAAGATTGGCACTATTCGACAAAATCCCTACCCCAAGTTAACCATTCCTAGCTTATCGTTGATTGCAGAAAAAGGAAACGTGTACGTAAGGAAATAACAATCTAGTTCGAGCTTATTGTCCTGGATATGTGATGTAGATCTTTTTTGTGTTTGCTTCCCATATAACTGATGCACCCAGTGCTTCCGTTACAAAACGGATAGGAACAAATGTACGACCATTCTTTATCATTGGAGGAACATCCAATGTAACTTCTTTTCCGTTCAAGTAAGCAGTAGTGCTACCCACCACGACATCTACCCGATTACCATCCAGAATGTAAGAAGCTTTTTTCTGGTTGCTATCCCAAAGAATCTCAGCTTTTAATGCTTCTCCTATAAATCGGAATGGGACAAGAGTTCTACCATTCTCAGTAAAGGGAGCTTCATCTAGCTCTACCCGAGTGTTATCAATGTAGGCAGATTTAGAACCAATCTGTAAAATGATTGTTGTTCTCTTTTTAGGAGTAGACCCAGACTCTCCCAGGGTTAATATTTGTATTCGTGAGTTTCCCGTATCAGCAATGTAAACGTATTCTTCTGTACTCCAAATGTCACAGGGATAATTAAAATATCCCTTTTTTTCTTGATACCCTTCGGCATTTGAAGGATATAGGACTGCTCCATTTTCTCCAGCAGAGAAAAGCTCCTCACCTCTTTTTGTACAGAATAATATAGAACCATTAGTAGAGTTAAGAATAGACAAAACTGAACCAGATAGATGAATGTCCGAATAAAGTCCCTCCATTGGTAGCGCAAACTCTGCAACCAAATATCCCTTCGAATCTATAACCCGAACCTTTCTCAATGCTGGAAGTAAAATGTACAAAAATCCAGATTCATCTACACAGATTGAGCTTTGAGAAGAGAATGCGGGTTGATTTTTCAGAGAAGAGATTTCTAACTTCGCAATATCTTCTCCTTTTGAGTTAAAGGAGTATAAAATACCGTCAAACCATGAAAGAATGAAAAACTTTTGATCTTTAGGTCGATAATATATGCTTGCTTTCGGAGGAATATAAGAAGGGAACTGTATGGATGAAGCTGTGTTTTTTAATACGCTATACCGAAGAATCGTGAGTTTAACTCCTTTAATGACAATAAATATTGTGTCTTCATTGTCCATGAAAAGTTGGACATCGGTACTAAAATCTGTTACGTTGACCAATGATAGGATTTGATTTAATGGGACAGTTTTCTTTAATACGTCGTTGTGGTAGTAACTGACTGTGTCCGAAAGTAGATTGAAAGTAAAAATATTGATTTTATCGCCTGTAATACGATAAGGTGAAATTGTTTCAGAAGAGCATATAGGGATAAAGATGCTATTTTCATTATCAGAAACTATCTCAATACCCTTGTCTGGATTACAGATCAATATTTCTTTTTGAGAGAAACTGCACATATCAAACTCATTTTGAGAAGAAAACGCAAATGAATTGCTATATTCTCCTTGTGCAATAATGACAAACGTCTCCTTCTCCAAAATGTAGAAATAAGAGGGATGACTGAAGAGCGAGAGATATCCATTGGGATGACAAGCTATTTGAGTGGGGAAGTATTTTAGATCTGACAGTGCACTCTTTTTTTGAAATGTTCCAGAATGGTTAAACTGATACAGCGTAGCGTGAGAATTTCGAAGGTCACCATAGGGAGCACTAAGAAGGTATATTGATTCTTTTGAAACCGCTATGTCGATTGTCGGTATGGCATTGCCTTCGTCGTCTAACAATTCTCGTGCTATGAAGTCGTTATCTTCCGTAGAACCAATCCATGCTACGCCCTGAGATTGCTCTTTAAAGACGACAAGCCGATCTTTTACTCCCACAATACGATTTCCTACGTTACCGATGAAACCTTTAACGGTATTTAATTGGAATGTTTTCAGTAAGGAGCCATCTGAAGAATAAATATATAGAAAATTGTCAACACGAAGGTAGATTTCCTTGTCTAGTGAAGTCTGAATCCCAATTGCTGAATGGTAACTGGAATTCGGTAGATAAACAGGAAAAGCGTTCAACAATTTACCAGAAACATTGTATCTACTAATACTTGCTTTTAAGCCATCCAACACAAGAATATTAGATTCCTGATCCATGCACATGCGTATAGGGTAACCCACTTCACCCTCTATAGGTCCATGTCCTATCGAATACCAAGTGTGGTTAGAGTCTGCAAATATCGACAACGGAGATGCGACCAAAAAAAATGTTATCAAAAAGACCAGACATTTAGAGATAAAAGAGTTATGCCTTTTTGCTTTCATCTTGATCCCTCTTTCTATTCGAATCTTTTTCCGGATCATGGAAAATCGAATGTTTTAAATGGGTTGATTTTGTAAAAATATCTCTACCGCTATCCTTTAATCGTTTTGATAGAAGGGAAGATTGTTTAGCGGAGTATTCTGCAGCTCTTTTAAAGCCATATAGGAGAATAAGCCACTTTTTTTTGGGGTTGTGTTTGCTGTCGCGCATCATCTTTATGAACAAAGGGATAATTTTTGGTAAAATCAATACAGGTATGAGAATACTTACATATCCCTCATACGGATTGTATGTTTTTGTGAACACAAAAAGAGGTACCAAAGAGAAACAAATACCCGCTGCTAAAGAAATATTTTTTGTTAGTGCATTCATGATGACCAATAATGGTACCAACAAGAGACTAACAAAAGGAAAAACTGCAAAGGAAACACCAGCTGCAGTTGAGGCTCCTTTGCCACCTTTGAAGTTAGCGAAAATTGGCCAATTGTGGCCACATATTGTCGATCCAGCGATTCCCAAAAACCATCCACCATGAATGAATTCATTGGCAAATAAATAATATCCAATGCTGGTGGGGATATATCCTTTAAGGAAATCACAAGCAAAAGTAAATACCCCCCATATCTTTCCAACAGAGTGATAAACATTGTTTGCACCCATGTTTTTGTATTCGTTTTTACGAATATCTTTGCCAGTTTTTAGCTTGCCTATAATTAGGGCAGAAGGAATCGATCCGACGAGATATCCAAAAATAGTTAAAAGCAATCCATTAGAAATACTACTCATCATGTCCTCATAAAAAACTCTTATTCATTCAAAATACAACACACAAATGATAACATTTATTCACGCTTTGCGATAGAGGAAACAGGATTGTTTCCTGCCTGCGATGTCATTATGTCCTCTATCAAGACTAGTACATCATCTGATTCTTTGTGAGGATCAAGCGATAAAAAACTACAAGAAACAAAAAAACAGTTTCTTGCATCGTGTATTAACCCGACTCGTTTATCTAGTGAAATACCAGCCCGAACAAACTCCTCTTTGATTGATATATCGTCCCAGGTATATGGGAAGAAGGGTTCCCAATTTGCTCTTGATGGAATAAAGTATGTGTCCTTTTGGTAAACATTGCTTTCTTCTTGGATAATATTGATAGGTTCTAAGTGGCGGCTGTAATTTGTGAATGAAAAAGTATTGGTTTTCATCCCAAAGTGATGAAGAAGCAAACGATTAACTTCATCATGAAAACTATTAGGTGCAAAACCAAGAATAACCCCACCACGGTCTGCAAAATCAAAAACTTGTTTAATGATTGAAGAAGATATTTTTTCAGAAAAATCTTGCCAATCGTCATCAAATAGAATCATGCCATGGAAAGTATATTGACTCATAGCATTGGATGGGAAGATGCAATATTCAAAGGTTTTGTTATTTAATTCAGTGGTTTGTAGCTGACCATCGTGTAACTTCTCGATGGGGATATTTTTAGTAATACCAACAGGTACACGAGAATTCACCGGTATTCCTATCCGGTAATGATTCATATATTGAGAAACATTGATGATGTAGGAATTCTCATGTTGCTCAACTTGATTATTGACATTTAAATACGACAGCGATAGCGTGACCGTGTATTTCCCTTCTTGAGACGGCACAGAAATTAAAAATTTTTCTGTAAAGGACTCCAGTGGTTCTATATGAAGAATTTCTTGTTCTTCTGAAAAATAAGTGTTTCCCGAAAAATCTCTGATTACAATAGAAGATGTAGCTTTTTCTATGGTTTGATATCCTGTATTTGTGATTTGATAGTAATAGGGTAGAGATTCGTCAGGATACAATTGTTTAATCTGTGTGTAAGGAAACTCAAGGATCAAATTTTTTGCTTTTGAAACATGGATTACATACCTTTTTTCATATCCTAAGGCATGAACAAGCCGCACGCAGATCTTTTCTGTAGGGAGAGATTCAATGATTTCTATTGTTTCATGTGAAACATCCTTCTCAAAAAGTCTTTTTTCCGAGTTTTTATAGTCAAAAATAATAAGTTTTTCGAATGTTGAAAAATTTATTTCCAGCGGTAGAGAAGAATCTAGAAAAAAACTATTATCGCGATAAACGTCTTTTAGTTCAACGAGAGACTCAATATTGACATCCATCTCAATATTCATTTGGGGATTTGTATTTTCTGGCTGTAGTATTTGGATGGTTGGGTCTCCTAGCAAAGTAAAGCTAACAAAGCTTTGAAGTGAAAAGTCGTAACGCACATTTTCTCGGACATATTTCTGAAGGGTCTTTTTACACATTTCTCCCAATGTTTCCGAGGAGGATATGGAGCTGAAAAAGTGTGTGCACATTGCATCCATGAGTTGTGGATTGCTGTATTGAATTTCACCCTGAGAACCTGTTTGAACGAAGAAGCTTGAATAATTTACGCGCGAACCTCCAACAAAGGCAATTGCTCCTGCGGGTGACAATAATAACGATTGACCAAATGAGGTTGGATATCCAAAAATAGGATCTGTTTCGTATGTAATGCCTGAATCTCTAGTGTCAAATGCGCCGTTCATACAGGAATAACTAAAAACGATCGGCAATGCAGTTTCCTGCTGAAAATTCATGCAATCTCGAACATCTACAAACCCCGGTTCTAAACGAATTTCGCTTCCAGAACCATGTGCACAGATGTTCACAAAACCATAATGTCCGTTTTGAAGTAAACGTGAAACTTCTGTATCGTTACATTTGTTATCGGTGAAATAAAACTTATCGATTGTGTTTTCCATTGGCTGCATGATATCAATAAGGTGTTGACACAAAAGTTCGCCGATATAATCATGGTGAAAAAGATCACCCCCTACCAGCGCTTTCTTTGAAAACCATCCTATGTCTAGATCTTGATCCCAACATGCAATTTTTTCGATGTAACGATCGCATTCTTCCAAGGTTCTCACAGGTATTCTACCGAGGTAGCTTTCTAGCACAAGATTATTCCCTCCACCATTTGGGGACATATAAAAAAAATCAGAAGGGATGATTTCATTGTAAAAATCATGGGTATGAGAGAAATTAAAACGTTGCAAACTGGCATATATCGAAGCAGGGACTAGAGTACTGTCTCCTAACAATGTGATATATTGGTATGGATTTGTTTTCATTCTGTTTTGTAAGAAAGCTTGTAATTGAAGGGCTAATGGATAATTCCAGCTTTCAATATGACCAAGATATTGTTTGTTTACTCGGGAAACGTCTTGAAAAGAACCTATGCTTCGATTTTTTTGTAGTAAAGAAAAAGAAGATTTCTGCACTTCTGATAACGAGACAATTTCGCTGGAAAAACCTTTTTGTGTATGGAGCATTTTTAGTCTATTTGCAGAAGACTTCCAGGCATCTGGACAAATGATGATTTCTTTTTTTCCACCTTGTATGTTGGCTTGAAAAGGTTCATTTAAACGAGGAATGAGAATAAAAGAAAGCTCTTTTGCAAAAAATACGATACCAGATCGAATTTGAAGCGGATAAACTTGAATTGTGCATACCGCATTTGATGCATCCCCCGTGATAATATAATCCACAACACTTCCGGGGAGTTCACATTGTTGCAACTGTTCTACCTGATTATCTGTAGAGTACATCGGTAATGATTCCTGTATCTGATTTCTCGATATGGTTCTACCATGTCTTTCCAAAGGCATCCACACAACGTTTTGAATAAATACATCTGCATTGTGGGTTACTTTTTGAGATATACTTGTATGTAGTAGAGAGGGTTGCCCAGGTACTTGCAAAGAATGACAATTCTGTAAATAAAAAGTATACCTACCATTTTCTTGCTCTATCTTGATGTCTTGAAGTTGTATTGATAAGGTATATGTCCATCCGGAATTGTTTTTTTGAACACATATCCACGAACTACTGCCAGATATAGCTTTCGTTCCACTTTTGCCAGAAATCGCCAACATGATGCACATGAAAATGGAAATGATCCATCTATAAACTTTTTTTGGAAACATACAACCTCCATTTGGGTATGCTTATGTTCCATTATAAGGAATGTTTCTTTATATGATACAAATTAAAAAAGGATCAAAAACTCATTCTTGAATAATGTAGGAAAAATATAATGATAGAAACATACTCTTACATAGAGAAAATTTTGAGTTGTTTTTTTGGTACCATGTGTTGTATAATGCAATCAAAAACGAACGGAGGATCATATGAGTAAGGTACGTGAAGAATTATTATATACTGCAACCGATGAGTGGGTGAAAGTACAAGATGGCATCGCCACTATTGGTTTAACTGATTATGCCCAAGAACACTTGGGTGATATAGTATATGTAGAGCCATGCGATGAAGACCAAGAAGTTCGAAAAGAAGATGTTTTAACCACTGTTGAATCAGTAAAGTCCGCTTCTGATATCTATTCCCCCGTAAGTGGTCGTATCGTTTCTTTCAACCAAGATGTTGAAGATGAATCATCGATCATCAATAAAGAACCCTACGATGGAGGTTGGATTTGCAAAATTGAATTGTCTTCTGAAGAAGAACTCGATGAGTTGATGACCGCAGAAGAATATAAAGCTACAAAAGAAAAATAACCCGTCTGTAACGATTTATATCAAAATATCGAGGTAATCATGAGATTTATTCCTACTACTACCAAAGACAAAAAAGAAATGATGGATTCTATCGGTATCCGTAATATTCGGGAACTATTTCAGTCACTTCCTACAGAATATATATTGCAGGATTCTGTTGGCATTGGAGAAGCGATGTCAGAACAAGATGTTTCCCAATTTCTTACAGAGCTTTCCAAGCAAAATGTCACATTTGATGATGCTTCTTGTTTTATTGGCGAGATTGCATGGTATCATTATGTTCCAGCTATCGTTAAAGCAACCACATCCTTGCCATCCTTTTATACCGCTTATACCCCCTATCAGCCTGAATTAAGCCAGGGTACTCTAGAAGCCATATATGAATTTCAGTCCTATATGGTTAACTTGACTAAAATGGATGCATCAAATGCATCTATGTATGACGGTGCTACAGCTTTAGCTGAGGCTATGATTATGGTTCTTACCTCAAATCGTAAAGAAGTTGCCATGATTACCTCATTGCTCCATCCCTACTTGAAAAAAGTTCTTTATACTTATGCTGAATCACGGAATTATACGATCAAAGAAGTATCCTCAGATGACGGTAGCACCAACTTAATGGATCTAAAAAATGAACTCAACAATGAGATTGGTTGTTTTATTGTTCAGTCACCCAACACCTTTGGAATTATTGAAGATCTTTCTGAGATTACCTCGATATTACAAGAGAAAAAAATTCCTTCGATTGCTGTAATTTTGGAGTCGTTTTCACTGGGATTACTGAAACCACCAGGAGAATACGGCTTTGATATTGTATGCGGAGAAGCTCAGTCTTTTGGTATGCATCCACAATTCGGAGGACCAGGACTTGGTTATATGTGTGTGAAAGATAAATATATACGAAAAATGCCAGGTCGCATTATTGGCAAGACTCTCGATATTGACGGAAAAACATCCTATGTCATGACCTTACGAGCTAGAGAGCAAGATATAAGACGTAACAAGGCTACCTCTAATATCTGTACTAATAATGCCTTATGTGCTTTGCAGGCGACCGTCTTTCTTTCTACTGTTGGAGAAAAAGGCCTTAGGAGCCTTGCTAAGCGCAACTTTAATCACGCTCATTATGCTTTGCAAGAACTTAATGATCTGGACGGAGTTACTATCCCCTTTAAAAAGCCCTTTTTCAATGAGTTTCTTGTACAATTTAACAAACCCCTGGATTATGTTAGAGAAGAGCTTTTACAACACGATGTTCTGGTCTCCAAAAATGATTTTGGAAAGTTTTACCCTACCCTCCATAACTCCTTGATTCTCACTTTTACTGAAATGAACTCGAAAGATGAGATTGATCACCTACGTGATTCTCTGAAAGAGGTATTGAAATGAAAAAAGAAATTCCATTACTGTACGAGATATCTGATATAGAAAAGGATGGGTACCAACTTCCTTATTCAGAGATTACACAGGACTATACAATATCTTCCCTACCCAAAGAATGGCATAGAGATGAACTTTATTTACCAAATGTATCTGAAGTTGAAGTCGCAAGACATTTTTATAACTTATCTACACTCAACTATGGCGTAGAGACTGGCATGTATCCCCTGGGTAGCTGTACAATGAAGTACAACCCAAAAATGAATGAATATATAGCTTCACTAGATGGGTTTCAAAAAACACATCCCCTACAAGCTGATAATACAGTATCTGGGAACCTGTTTCTTCTGTTTGACTTAGAAGATATGTTTTGTGAAGTCACAGGTATGGATGCATTTACTCTATCCCCAGCAGCCGGTGCACACGGTGAATATGCCGGTATTCTTTTAATGAGAAAATATTTTGAAGATAGAGGTGAACTGCATAAGAGAAACACTATCTTGATTCCCGAGTCTGCCCATGGTACAAATCCCGCTTCTGCAGTCGCTGCAGGATTTTTAGTTGAAGAAATTCGCTCAACTTCAACGGGTGAAGTAGACTTAGACTCCCTTCGAGAGAAACTAAACGATAATGTTGCAGGCATTATGCTCACTAATCCTAACACCACTGGAATGTTTGAATCGAATATCAAAGAAATTGCTCATTTGCTCCATGAAAATGGAAGCTTGTTGTATTATGATGGAGCTAACCTTAATGCAATTCTAGGTATCGCCCGACCTGGAGATATGGGATTCGACATCGTGCATTTAAATATCCATAAAACTTTTTCTACACCTCACGGCGGTGGCGGACCGGGAGCTGGTCCTGTTGGTGTGAAAGAACATTTGATCCCTTATCTACCCGAGCCTGTGATCGGTATTGAAGACGATGGATTAGACCTACAGGATGCAGATATTGAAGAAAAGCTTTTCAGAATGAATCGTCTAGAAAAATCGATTGGAAGAATACGACTTACTGATTCAAGTTTTACTGTTCTGGTAAAAGCATATGCATATATGTTGACACTTGGCGAAGAGAATATCCAAAAAATTGCAGAACATGCCGTCCTAAATGCAAATTACATTAAATCTATGCTCAAAGACACACTACATTCACCAGTTAACGGCTATTGTATGCACGAATGTGTTCTCTCGGCTTCTTCTCTACCAAATGGCATTACTGCGTTGGATATATCAAAGAGATTGATGGATTATGGCTTCCATCCCCCTACGAATTATTTTCCGCTCATCATTCCTGAAGCTTTAATGATAGAACCTACTGAAACTGAAACAAAACAAGAGATGGATCGATTCATTCATGCAATGAAAGCGATTGTTAGTGAAGCAAATGAAAACCCTGCGATTCTCAAAAATGCGCCCATCAACACTCCGATTCGTAGAACTGATGACGTAAAAGCTGCGAAAGATCTAGATATAGCCTATAGAAAATCTTAGATCTTTTTCTTTTTCATTGGTCCATTAAGTACATGATGTGAAATCTTTTGTAACGGTTTGTATAAAGGAGATCTCATGAAAAAACAGTTTATTGCTATTACACTCATTGCTTTATTTCTTACATCCATGACAAACTCTACAACAGGTTTAGAGAAGAATTACCGATGGATCCAACATCCGGTATATGGCGGTGTCATCACTTCTTTTTGTCATGGTACTTCATTCCCCGTATATTGTTCTACTGCTGGTGATGGTATATACGGATATGGCGAAGATGATTGGATTAAAATCGAAAGCACAGCTTTACCTCCTTATGTCTATTTTGTTTTTGAGTGGAACAACTCCCTTTATTGTGGAACAGACCAATTTTTGTACACAAAAAATGAAAATGTGTGGGTAAAAGTATCAGAAGATCTTTCCAGTCAGAGAATCCGAGCTACAAGTATGTCTGTAGCTTCAAGTTCGCGTACAAACGTATTGTTTCTAGCTACAGACAAAGGATTGTTTAAATCAATTGACAGCGGTGTTTCCTGGAAGATCGATTCCACCATACAATTTCCTGTTCATGCAGTACAAGTCCATTCGACAAACCAGGAAATTGTTTATGTTGCAGCAGGAAATGGAAAACTTTTTTACACCGATAATTTCGGTGTTTCATGGAAAGAGATATTAAACGACAAAGTGTATGGAAAAATCATTTCCTTATGGATCGATAGAAATGATTCAAATCTCTTATTTGCTGGAACTCCCGAAAAAGGAATATACATTTCTCGTGATGGTGGACATAGCTGGATAAGTGAAAGCAAGGATTTACCAAATCTATATATTTCATTTTTGTATCAAAAGCAGAATGGTGACCTGTTTTGCGGAACCTATGGTGGTTTGTTTCAGTATAACTTTTCCGCAAAAAACTGGACTATGGTTGCTGACGAAATTTTTAACACCAATGTAACCGCTGGATTCTACCTTCAAGCAAGTGATGTATGGATCATTGGTACAAATGGAAATGGTGTTGAAATATTACGACCTATTAGTAACCACTGGGAGTCTTACAATCCACATATTACCAACATACATGTTCGAGCATTTGAACAAGATCCAAAAGGCGAAACAATACTTTTTGGTACGTGGGGTGCAGGAATATACCGCTCGTTCGATAGTGGTAAATCTTGGCAACAGTCTAATGAAGGTATTAAAAATCCCTATATTTTATGCTTAGAAAGAATCAACAATACAGAATATTTGGCTGGGACATTTAACGGAGGGATTTTCAAGAGCAACGATTCAGGTTTGACGTGGTCTGTTCTTGAAACTCCTCATATGTTCACTCGATATATTTATTCGATATGTTCCTTACCATCAAATTCAAGCACGATTTACTGTGGAACAAATGGAGATGTCTACAAAACAACAAACAATGGGAAAAATTGGTTACAAATGCCTTTGGGTTCTTATGAAAAACCAATTGGGAATGTCGTTGATATCACAGTCAATCCAAAAAATGAGGACGAGTTGTTTGTTGCAACATCCGAAACTGGTCTTTATTCCACTAAAAACGGTGGAAAAGACTGGTTTTCATCAGGAAATGGCATAGATAATCGAAATATTACTTCAGTAACCTATGATCCCATCAACTCAAACACCCTGTACTGTACTACCTTTGGCAGTGGTGTTTATATATCGAATGACAATGGAAATTCATGGAAACCTATCAATAACGGATTGCCTTCTTCTTTAGTGTATTGTCTTGCACTAAAGGAAGATGTAAAAAATGAAATCCTTGTTGGCACAGAGAACGGAGTTTACAGAAAGAAATCGTCAGAGGATACTTGGGAAAAATTTGGAGAAGGTTCTGAAGAGTTAAGAGTTCGATCCCTTCTGTATAATCCTTCAGCTGCTTCTTATTTTGCAGGAACAGATCAAAAGGGCCTTTATCGCAATGTTCACTTTCCCAATGTACCCATGCCAATGAGTCCAAAGAATTACGAAAGAATTACTACCCTTCGCCCAACACTATTATGGACTGAAACAACTGATGTAACAATTCCATATACGTTCTCCTTGAAAGTTATGGATTCAAAACAGACCGTTGTGTACGAAAAAGATCACATATCGGGAGATCAGTTTATTATTCCAGCTGGAATCCTATCAAGATATGAAACCTATTCATGGACTGTTCGAGCCGAGTCATTCGCAGGCAACACGGAATGGTCAAAACAATATTATTTCACCATCATTGGACAAATTGTGCTGCAAATCAATGAACCATTAATGACGGTGAACGGAAAAATAATGGAAGTTGATCCTGGAAGAACAACCGCCCCCATTATCTTTGAGAACCGAACCTTTTTACCAATCCGAAGTGTCATTGAATCATTTGATGGTACTGTAGGGTGGGAAGCTGATACACGAAGCATTGTTCTTGTTTTCATGGAAAACACAATTGAGTTGCAAATCAGGAATCCTATAGCCAAGAAAAACGGTAAACCTGTTCCGATTGACCCAGATAACAAGGAAATCAGCCCCTTCATACTAAATGAAAGAACTATGATTCCGTTACGCTTTGTTGCTGAAAACTTCGGTATAGAGATTTATTGGAATAGTGAAGATCGGAAGATAACTTTAGAATACCCTGAAAACTAAGGTAGAGCATGGAAGAAAACAAAGAACAACTTGATGCCAGAGATACATCGATTGTCCCATACAAAAAACGAGGGATAACCCAATCACGAGATCTTGAAAAAAGAAACAAATTAGTAACTGATCATCTCTGGATCGTTGAATATGTAATAAAGAAATATCGTGATGATTACCCCAACATTATTGATGAGTTAAGATCTGTTGGGAATATTGGATTAATCAAAGCAGCTGATCGATATGATGAAAATCGTGAAGCCTCTTTTGTTACTTACGCTACCATTATCGTCAATGGTGAGATTAAACATTTTCTCCGCGACAACCTTGATACCATCCGAATTACTCGTAAACACCTTGAGGTGTATAAGGATGTTATGCGAATTATTGATTTGTATATAGATGACTACGGAGTTGCACCAACAACCAAAGAAGTTGCTCAATTGTCTAAATACTCTGAGAAGCAGATAATAGATGCCATGGTTGCTGCATATGCCAAATTTCCAATTTCCATTGATGAACCCGCTATGGTAGATTCCGAGAAAATACTTGTAGGAGACACCATCAAGGAGAAACGAGATTTAGTTGATGAGAAAATCAAACAAAATTCTCTTGATCGTGCTTTGATGAAATTGCCAGAAAACGAACAAAAAAGCATCATACTGCGATATAAATTTGAACTTACTAACAAAGAAATTGCAGAGTTATTGCATCTTCAGCAATACCATGTGTCTAAATTAATTAAAAGTGGGCTAGAAAAAATGAAAGATATTATTTTAGAAGAAACCGGAGTCAAAAAACTCAAGGATGGATCATCGTAAATGTTTCACGTGAAACATTTACGCAAAACTCTAGCTAGATAAGCTTATTTAACGAATCAATTTTTTCTTTTTTAACAAAGAAATGAAGATTACAATGTCGGAAGGTTTCACACCTGATATTGCATGTAGGTCTTTTACCTTTTTAGGTTGAGACTGTTTTAGAGCTTCAATACAAGTTTTTGACAATACATCAAATGAATCAAAATCAATATTCTCTGGTAAAGAAATATTACCATACTTGTCCATCTGTTTTCTTTCATTCTTTTCTCGAACAAGATATCCTTCATATTTACTTTCGATCATGAGCTCTTCCTTAATATCTTGTGGATACGATGCAAACTCTTCAGAGAGAAGACTTAATTTATTTTCATTCCAATCTGTCCGCTTTAGCAGTTCAAAAAAAGTATAACTTTGATGTATTTTGGGTAAAGATTTTTCTTCCAAAAGAGCCAGGGTATTTTTACTAGGTGTGATTTTCTGTTCATGTAAAAATTGTCTTCCTTGTTCTAATATTTCCATTTTTTCTTGAAAATGTTTCCATCGAGTGTCTGTGACTAAACCTACTTTTCTACCCAAAGGAGTCATTCTTTGGTCTGCATTGTCTTCTCTGTTTAGCATTCGATACTCTACGTGTGAGGGGGTGATGCGGTATGGTTCATTAAGGGGTTTGTGAATCATATCATCTAGCATTACTCCTATGTAGGAACCACTTCTATCGAGTATTACTGGTTCGTGATTTTGAATAGCGAGTGCTGCATTAATGCCCGCAATGATTCCTTGAGCAGATGCTTCATCATACCCGGTACTTCCGTTTATTTGACCAGCAAGATAAAGGTTTTGAATTTTTTTAGACTCCAAACTCATTTTTATCTCACTGGTGTGAACCCAATCATATGCAATTGCGTAGCCAGGACGATACAAACGTACATTTTCAAGACCTTCTATTGTACGTAGAATCTCTAACTGACAATGGGGATATATACTTATATTTAGTCCTGCTACATACACCTCATCGGTATGGAAACCCTCTTGTTCAAAAAAAAGTGAATGGCGATAATTATCGGGAAACCACTGTACTTTTTCTTCAATGGATGGACAGGACTTGGGTCCAGTTTTAATCATATTGCCTGATTTTGAAGGAGAGTACTGTAAGTATTTCTTGGTGACTTCAATTGTTTTTTCATTGGTCCATCCAAGATATGATGAAAGCTGCCGGCTCCACACTTTTCGAGGAGTAATAAAGGAGAGAGATACAGGATCTTCTTCGCCAGGTTGTTCTTGTAGTACATCATATCGTATCGTTTTTTTATCAATTCTAGGAGTTGTTCCAGTATTAAATCGTCGAATATCAAATCCTATTTTGCGAAGGTTGTCGGATAAGTCACCTCCTTTTAATTCTCCTCCTCTACCTGCTTCATATGAAGTCCATCCAACATGAATTCGACCACCAAGATGTGTCCCTGTTGTAAGTATTACGACTCTTCCATAAATCTTCTCGTTATGTATATCAAGTACACCAATACAACGGTTGTGATCTATCAAAATATCGTTCACAATAGCTTGATACAGGTGCAAATTCGGTTCTTTTTCTGTGATGTATTTCATGGAGCGACTATAGGCAGCTTTATCACATTGTACTCTTTTGGAACGCAATGCTAATCCACGGGATGTATTTAATATTCGAATTTGTGACAAAGCTCTTTCAGCGTTTAATGCAATTTCACCACCTAATGCATCCACTTCAGCAATGATTTGGCTTTTTCCACTACCGCCTATAGCTGGATTGCAGGGCATCCAAGCTATAGTATCCAGATTGATGGTTGTTAAAAGAGTATTGCACCCCATTCTTGCAGCAGCTAAGGCAGCTTCACATCCAGCATGGCCTGCTCCAACAACAATGACATCATATTGTTCCGGCATTTTGATCTCCTACTACTTCTTTGCCATCAAAAAATACTTTGTATGGCTGTATGGATAATAAATCTTCTTTGGGTATTGTAAATAGATCTTTCTTTAAGACAAAAAAATCTGCTTTGTACCCTTTCTTTAACTGTCCTAACAAATTTTCTTGGAAAACTTGTCGGGCTCCAGCAATAGTATAAGCATAAAAGGCTTTTTTTCGAGACATATAGTTTTCTGCATGCCACAAATTATGAAAAGGATTTTCTGATTCGACAGGAGAATCCGTTGAAAGTGAAAATAGAAGATTCTGCATTGCAATTTGCTCGTAAGGATAACCAACTTTACGGAGAAAATCATGGTCCAATAGTGGTGTGACAGTTTGTAGATCCGATTGGTAAAAGCAAGGTTGTATACTGATTTCAAACTGCGCGTCTTTAAGTTGTTGTATCTGCTCAGGGGAAGCAAACTGTGCATGAATGATGCGGTGGCGTAGTTCTCGACGTGGGTTGGTGTCAAAACTTTCTAAAACGCTTTTTAATGCCCAATCTCCTATCGTATGAATGCAAATCTGAAGTTGTGAAGAATTTGCACAATCAATAATCTTTCCTAACGTATCAACCGAGTGATATTGAACACCCTTTTTTCCAGTATCTTTGTACGGGGTAGACAAGTATGCTGTTCGACCACCTATCGAACCATCCATATATAGTTTAATCATTGTGCTAACATCGATATTCTTTGGTGAAGCCTTTTGAATCCATTCTTTTGATTGAACCCATTGAGTCAATTCTGGAAGATTTTGGATCGATATTTTTTCAAACAATCTACAAGGAAGTTTTTCTACGTTGTGATCAACAAATCTTTGTAGACGCTCTGGATTCCAGTCTTCACTATGAACTGAGGTAACTCCATGCTTTTGAAATCTTTTTGCACCTTCAACAAGGCATTCTTTTTCAAAAGAAATATCCTGAGAGAGTTTTTCTTTTAATAGAAGCAAAGCATTTTCACAGATAATTCCTTCTTTTATTGAGGTTTCATCTTTTCCATCCAGAGTAGCTAAGTCGTATTGATGAATAGCGGCAGTATTTACAGTGGCAATATGTCCACACTTTCGAATCAGTATGATAGGCTCGTTACTATAGGAGTCCAGGATTTTTCTTGTAGGAACAAAGCCTAGTATTTCCTCATCCCAGCCTCTAAGTGAAACTACGCTTTGTTTTTGAAGTTGATGAAAAATGATATGTTTTAGTTGTTGTGACGAATGAACTCCAATCAAAGAAGGTGAAAGGTATTTTTCTCCTGTTCCCATTAAATGGCAATGACTATCAATAAAGCCTGGGTATAGAAACAAGGCATCACCTTTTATCACAAACTCATTTTTTCTGGGTTGTAGAATTCCCCAAGGTTCACATTCCTCAATTCCTACTTCTGTAAATCGCATATCCACGTCTTCATAACGATCATTTTGCGGATTGTAGATTTTTGCTCCGTAAATCAACATATTTTCGCCTTTTGTATCAAAAATTGTAATATAGTGTGTACAGTCACTAAAATTAATATGATGAACAAAAATGAAAAGTAAACAACTTCGATCTATAATTTTACAAGGTGAATGCGATTGTGTAGAGTTTAAAGAAATACCTTGCGATGGTATGTATAAAACGATTTGTGCATTTATGAATACACGCGGGGGATTTGTTTTGGTTGGAGTTTCAGATCGTGGAAACATTGTTGGCTTTAAGCCATCTGCACAAAATATGGATGAATTCCAAACTGCAACACAACAATGGAATTCTATTTGTTTAACAGAAGAAATTGTCCAGATTGATTCACGGTCAATCTGGCTCATTGTTGTCAAATCGTCGCCCATTGCCATTTCAACCAAAAAAATGGCTACCTGGAATGGAGATACATATATTCGATTGGGTAGCTCTACACAAAAAGCTAGAAATTGTTCATATATAAGGATGCCAAAATGATCAAAGAATTTTACGAGAAGAGCATAAAAGATCAAAATATTAAGTTTAAAAATGATAAAATTGTCTCCGATTATTTGCGATCCGAAGATGTAACCGGATTGCGTCTTTATGTAACCGGTCTTCTCGGAGTTGCCGGTACTGCTGAAAAAGAATACTCTTTAGTTCAATTGGAAAAAAAAGCATTACAAAATGCCAAAAGCACACCCTATTCTTTGGATTGTACTGGAGGGCTTCAGCAAAAAATAATCTATAATTATGAAATTTCCAGTGAAAAGGATTACAAGGAAGCCATGGTTTTTTTTGTCGAAGAATTGAAAACAAGACTTCCGAATTGTGTTTTCCATGGCCAAATGAGCTTAATTGATCGTCAGGAATCTCTTACAAATGAAATGAACCTTAAACTTCGCTACAAAGATCACTATATCATGATTAACATGTATTTTACTCATCAAGATTCTCCTGTACCAGTCCCCTTTTTCTATCGAGGAAGAAGGTTTTCTCGTGATATTTTTGCTGATGCAGTAAAGCTCATGGGAGATGCATGGGCAAAGGAAGTAAAAATCAAAGATGAACATTGTATGCCCGTTATTTTTTCTTGTGCCAATCGATCTCCTTTTACAGATTTGTTTCATCATTTGCATGGAGAAAGAGTGGGAAATGGTACTTCCCGATTTAGTGGTAAACTGAATCATTTAGTATTCCATCCCACCTTTACACTATATTCATCACACGATATTGAAAACTTAATCACTCCATTTTTTGATATGGAAGGAACAGTTTTGCGATTGGAAGAAAACCCTTTAGCACCCTTTCGGTGCCCTTTGATCAAAGAAGGCGTACTTGTCGCACCTTATACCGACAAAAGAACTGCGAAACAATATCAGCTACCGTTAACTTCAAATGCCGTAGGAGCCTATAATCGAGTTCCATTTCCTGGTATATCTCATTTTCAGCTCTGTCAAACTCATGAAACGTTGACCGATGTGCTGCAAGGAAATCTTGGTATTCTGGTAGTGAATGTAAAAGAGATTCACCACTCCACATCCGGAGATTTTTCTTGCTTTACAAAGGTGGCATATTTAACCGATGGAGAAAACCTATTAGGTCGTGTTCCACCCTTGCATATTCAAACGAATACTATGAATATGTTTGGAGATGGATACATGGGCTGTTCTAAGCACCCCTTGTACCCGCTTTTTTGTAATGAAGCCTTTGCTTCGAAAGCAAATATATCGATTGTGTAGGAGGATATAGCATGCATGATACAATTGCCCGTGATTTTCAATCCATTCTTAAACTAGACACAGCACCAATCGGTGTTCGATTTTTACGATCCAAGGAAGATGCAAAAACAGGTAGCACTTCAAAAAAGCTCAATTTTTGTCAACAAGTTGCCAATGCTCGATACCAAAAAAGGGCTTCCTGTGGTTGTCCAGAAAAAATGGTATGTTCTTTAGGAGCAGCAGCACTTGGATTAATTAAAACTCCTCAACAGTTTGTAGACGGCACTGCTGCAGTTGGAAAATATACAAAAGATAGCAATGCTGGAATTAACTTTTTTCAAAATACCTATAAATTGGGTGACCAAAAAAGGATTTACAGGGCCATTGAAGTAGGACCGCTGGAATCTTTTTCATCGCTCGATGTATTTGTAGTGTATGCTAATCCAGCACAAATGTTAGGATTGATACATGCAAATTCTTATATGGATGGTAGAAAAACATCCGGAGACACCGTAGCTGAAGGAGCTCTTTGTTCTGCTACTGCATTTGCGATGGGAGAACAACGCCCAATCGTTGGTTTTCCCTGTGCTGGAGATAGACGATTTGCAAACACTCAACATGGTGAATTGCTTTTTGCAGCACCAGCAAATGACCTACAGAGAATTCACGAATCACTACTTGAACTTGCTCGTATCGGACCCATCTATCCCATTCCCCCTCAAGTAGATTTTGAAAGTTTAATGCCTTCTACCTACACGATAAAAGAGTCTGATTTAGAAGAATGATCAATTTTCTTTTTTTTACTTTTTTCCTTTTAAGTGGTGTTTGGTTTGGTATTTTAGCATTTTCAAAGTCAGTTTATTTCAGAATCATGCAATCAAGAACGTTTTTTTCAGTCATCGTGGTTATTTTAGGTGTGCATATTATCTCGATATTCTATTCGCAGAAGATTCAATTTCAGATGTGGCACGCAGGAATCCTTCTTCTTTCTAGTGTCCTGTATGCTCTTGTCATGTGGATTGTTCGCAATGAGATTTTTATAAGCGGAATATCAGAAGAAGAATTTCGAGATGATCTAGTTAGTTTTTTGAAAGAAAAACAAATACCATTTTCTTTTTCAGATCAATCTTTCTTACCGTTCATTTATTCCCAAGAACCACCGAAGATATTCTACATTTATGCGATTAAAACAGCTTTTATTCGAGTGAAATCGAAAGCTTTATTAAATGAGTTGCATAAACATTTTTTTTCTTGTTTGCAACAGCAAAAAACAAGAGCGATATCTTATGAAAAATATCTATATGGAGCTGTTTGCGTCTTGCTGGTTCTTTCTGCTCTACGGTTTATTCCTTTTTAGAAGGGTGGTTTCGCATGTTTAGCTGTTCTTTTTGGGTTGCAGTAATTGCAAATGTTTGTGCTCAAGGACTTAAGCCAATTATCGAAAGAATTCAAAACGGTAAATGGGATATCTCTCTGCTTTTTGTAAATGGTAAATTCCCAAGTTCTCATACTGCTACAGTGACTGCTCTTACAATGCGAATTGCCATTGACTGCGGTTTATCTTCACCCTTCTTTGCGATCAGTTTTATTCTAAGCTCCATTGTAGTAGCAGACGCCACAGGAGTTCGTCAAGAAGTGGGTAAACATGCTAAGTTCATTAATGATCATATTTTAAATCGTAAACCAAATGAACCGTTTATCCATTTTCCACTTAAAGAGCTGATAGGACATAATATGGTTGAGGTTCTCGGAGGTTTTCTCCTAGGTGTTATAATAGTTCTGATATCTCTTGTTCTATGTAAGCCTTGCTGTCATTGACAGAAGGAATATTGAAGAATATTGCAAAGCTACCATTTCGCTCATTGGATACTTCGTATCCAACTGGATGAGTATTCAATATTTGTTTTACAACCCATAGTTCTTTGTCTAAAAGAGAGAGAACAAGCGCCTTGCTGTCTGACATGTCTTCTTGCATAGGTACGATGCGCAATACAAACAATATGCTATTGCGGCTCGGAGATGTGTTGAAACTGATCTGTTTCGGTTTCCATTTCTCAAAAATAGCTTCTAGGAGAGAAATGAAAGCAAACTCAATTTTATTTTTATCCATATAGGCATCAGGGATAGTTCTTTGCAGATGATGATGCATGATATTGTTATAGTCAACGAATGCTATGGTAATTCTGTTTAAAAGATCGTTCAAGGAACAACTTTTATATGAGTAAGTTGAATGGTGTTTTAGCGAGTAAAATCCTTCCATAATTTTACATCTTCGCAATATAGAAGCCAGAAACTCAGCATTTTTCCCGGATCTAGTCAGCTCTTGAGACAGAACAACCTGAGTATTCCAAAAAGTATCAATTTGAGCAGATGTTTTTTCCATAATTGTGTAGAACCACCGATTGTGTGTTTCATTTTGATCCTTGGTTTGCTGTGCATATTCAGCGATACGGATCAAAAAACCATCCTTTTTGTCTGGATCAAATAATATGGGAAGGATTTTTTCTCGTTCATGGATATAGTTACCACTCGGATCAAGGTAGTCATTTTCTTGGAAATACGTAAAACCTAGCTTAGTATAGGGTAGAGCGTCTTCTCTGCGATGGAGTTGATATTCTTTCGAAAGGTCTTCTGAGGATCTGCTAAGGACATCAGAGGAATCGAGTTGAACCTTTTTTAGGAAGCTTGGATTGGCATAAAATATTGTCCCTTGTGCATTTGTAATCAAGATTGAACTTGCGCTTTTGTCTAAGACAGATTGAAGGAGAAACGATTTTAACTTTGTGGACTCAATTTCACTATTTTCCTGAAACACATATAACAAAGCGTGTTTTGTTTTTTGAATTTTTCCAATGCAATGTATCCCCAATGAACATGGTAGAAAATCTTCTGAAAATGTTTTCAGGGAAACCTGCAAGTTGTGTAAGCCTGAATTCTTTGCAATGCACCGATTGGATCGAGCACGAATCTCGTGAATTTGTTTGGAAGGGAGAAAGTCTAGTAGAGATAGTCCAAACATGGATTGCTGATTATTCTGCGTTATACTACAAGCCCTATGATTGGCCAAGAAAATTTTGAAATCTTCATCACATAAAAAGATAGGTTGACGGAAGTGATGGAAAAGAGATTCCCAATAGGTAATATTTTGAACCGAACGATAACGAGAAATCGTAAAGAATATCTCAATAAAGCTTGGTAATTGGTCAAGTTGATTGTATGGGATTACAAAATCACAACCAGCCTTCATATACGATTCTGTTTTTGCAGAATGCATTTCCTTCTCAACAACAAGAATACAGGATTGGTTTAACAGAATTTGCTGACGTAAGTGCCGAATCTGTTCAAGGAAATGGCTTGTGTGGTGGTGTGGGAAAATAAGGATTACATTGGGATGTTCTTTCTCGATGAGCCTTTTGTTAATGTCAGGTGAAAGAATGGTTTTAACTGTGTGTTGAGCCAAAGCAGAGAAAAGAATATCTTGATCACTTTTCTTGCTATGAATAATGGCAATGGAGGGTATTTCTATACCATGCATTTATTGCAGATCTTTGATGTGAAACTGAATTCCTTGAGCAAGAGGTAACTCTTTTCCATAGTTTATTGTGTTTGTTTGTCTTCTCATGTAAGCTTTCCAAGCGTCAGAACCTGACTCTCTACCTCCTCCTGTTTCTTTTTCACCACCAAATGCACCACCAATTTCTGCACCACTTGTCCCGATATTTACGTTTGCAATCCCGCAATCTGAACCCTGGGGGGACAAAAATAGCTCTGCTGTCTGGAGATTGTTTGTGAATATGGATGAACTTAGTCCTTGTGGGACATCGTTGTGAAGTTTAATGGCATCTTCAAATGAATCATATGTCATAATATAGAGGAGCGGTGCAAAGGTTTCATTTTGAACTGTGGGAATATTACCAGGAACATCGGCTATGCATGGAGTAACATAAAAACCACCAAGGTATTCGTCAATAGTGATACGTTCTCCACCGTATAGAATGGTGCTCCCTTCCTTTTTGGATTGTTCAATGGCGTACTCCATTTGTTTGACTGCCTTTTCATCAATCAAAGGTCCCATGTTTACGGATGGATGAAGTGGATTGCCAATTTTGATTTGTTTGTATGCGTTGATAAGAGATTGTAAAAACTGGTTTTTTACAGTTTTATGGATGATGATTCTTCTTGTGGAGGTACATCGTTGACCAGCAGTTCCTACTGCCCCAAACAGTGAAGCATGCAGAGCAAGCTCTAAATTGGCGTCTGGGGTAATGATAACCGCATTGTTACCACCAAGTTCAAGAATTGTTTTTCCTAATCGATTCCCAACTACTTCACCGATTCGTTTGCCCATCCTTGTGCTTCCGGTTGCACTGATTAAAGGAAGACGATGATCATGAATCATGGCCTCGCCTATAGTTGCGCCAGATCCAATAACAAGAGTGCTGATGCCAGGTAGGTTGTGTTTGGCAAAAACTGTGTTAACAATATTTTGGATCGCTATTGCACATAGGGGTGTTTTTGAACTAGGTTTCCATATGCAAGTGTCTCCACAGGCAAAGGCAATTAAAGCATTCCAAGACCAAACTGCTACAGGGAAATTAAACGAAGTGATGATTCCAATCGATCCATATGGGTGGTACTGGTCGTACATTCGATGCAAAGGTCTTTCACTGTGCATTGTTGATCCATACAACATTCGACTTTGCCCTACCGCAAAATCTGCAATGTCAATCATTTCTTGTACCTCACCAAGACCCTCTTGAAGTATTTTTCCCATTTCCATGGAAATCAATGTACCCAATGATTGTTTGAATTTGCGTAGCTCATTGCCGATGTCCCGGACGATCAAGCCTCTTTGTGGAGCTGGAACCATGCGCCATTGAAGAAATGCTTTTTGTGCTTCTTCCACAACAAGAGAATAATCCTCGGTTGTTGCTTGAATAATGGATGCTAAAGGTTGACCATCAATGGGAGAGTAACTTGTAATTTTTTCTCCATGTGTTTTGATCCATTGGTTGTTAAGGCCTAAGCATGCTCCGTAATTTACATCTTCAATACCCAGTTCTTTGAGTATTTCCTTCATATGATCCTCCAAAAAAACGTGATAGGCATTTTAGTGGGAACACTTTACATAATATCACAAAAACAATGTAAATTTTTGCAAAAGAAGAGATTTACGGTGTAAACTGCTTTTTTGCATTAAAAAAACTTTTCCAAATAGTGATTGAAAAAAGAAAAACACTTAATGATACACTTCCGGAAATGCCTAACATAATGCCAATTTGATACCGTATTGCTGTTATTGGGGATGAACCCGCGATAATCTGACCACTCATCATGCCAGGTAGGAAAATAATTCCCATCCCTAGCATCGAATTCAAGGTAGGAAGAATGGCTGCTTCAAAGCTTTTGTTGACAATACTTCGAATTGCTTCTTGCGGCTGGGCTCCTAGGTGGAGAGATGTTTGTATTTGATCTTTATTGGATTCAACATTGTCTAGTAGTGTTTTTAATCCAATAGAGATTCCTGTCATTGCATTGCCAATAATCATTCCAGCTAAAGGAATCCAGTATCTAGGATCAAATAGAGAAGGGGGATTCACAACTGCTAACAAAAAGAAAACAAGAACCAGTAGCGTTCCGGTTGATAAACTTATTACGATGCTCTTTACCATGGAGGCAGTAAGCCGTTTTTGTGCAAGTTTTCTTACATTTAGCACCGCAAAAGTGACCATTAACAGTATGATACCAAGAGTTAACCATGTGTTGTGAATTTGAAAGATGAACCGTAGTAGGTATCCGGCTAAAACAAGCTGAATGGTCATCCGGAAAGATGCGACAAGGAGCAGTTTATCTTGTTGGATTCTACGGATTTTCATAAACAAATATAGCATCAAAATAAGGCTGTATGCAATGATTAGTCGTATAAGATCGATGTCGCTCATGATAACCGTAGCACCTTTTTTTGTTGAATATCAATGTGTTCGTCAGCCATAGAGGAAAGCTTTTTTGAGTGGGAGGAATAAATGAGCTTCATTGAATTTTGATGGTGCATGTCAATGATATATTCAATCACATGATTCGCGGTAACTTCATCAAGGGATGCGGTAGGTTCGTCAAGTAGAAGTACTTCGGGTTCTAGAAGTAAGCACCGGATAATGCAAATGCGTTGTGATTCACCACCAGAAAGAGAGGACATGGGCTCATCTAATGCAACATGCAACTTAAACTCATCCAAATACTGTTGGAGTTGTTGTTTTGAAGGGATAGCCTTTTTTTGGATTTCGCAGCCAATAATAAGATTGGCTTGGACAGAACCGGGGAATAATACCGGTTTTTGTTCCACCAAGAGAACTTTTCTGCGGTGTAATACGATGTCGATGTCGAGAATATTCTGTCCTTTGTAGAAAATATCTCCTGAACTAGGGCTTTTTGTGCCATTAAGAAAGTACAAAAGAGTACTTTTTCCAGAACCAGAAGGACCAGTTATGGATGTAACCTTGGAAGTAGAAATGATCAAATCAGATGGATGCAGTATGTCCAAAAAAGTAATCGACTTACAACGAAATAACTCTTCCATGAGCAACATTATATAGAAAAATGAAAACCTTTTTTTAAAAAACAAGTTGGTGATTTGTGGGGGTATTATACAAATGGCATTGTGATAAAAACCTTTGATAATGGGCTAATGCGAGATTTTAGTAGAAACTGCATTTCCTAATTATCAAAAAGATGCCCCTTGTGTATAGAATCACCAACAATTTTGATAAAAACTTGATTAAATCTGGCTAGGACAAGAAGTAAAACAGAACTCATTTTTTAAAAATTGAGAAATGGTTTTTCAAAAAAAATTTGAAACTTAAATTTCTCCTTTTCAAGTCTTCTTAGAAAATAACCGTGGAAAACCTGTGGATAATATTGAGGAAAAATCCGCTTTTTTCTCTAATCCATGGTTTTAATTTCTTTTCTCTGGGAGAAAATTCTCAAACAATATGTATAATGAGGTTTGTGCTAATGGTTAAATGCAATCTTTATTAGAAGAACACTTTTCAAAAAATGCCACAGTTTTCAAATAACTGTGGAAAAAAGGTGGATAACAAAATGCAAAACTGGTTCGTATATGTTTTTATAGGATTTGCTGGAGGCATTCTGAGTGGTCTTTTGGGAATAGGCGGAGGCATTCTCATTATACCAATGTTGGTTTTAATGGGATTTCCTCAGTTAACTGCACAAGGAACCACTCTGGCATTGATGGTTTTGCCTATTGGTTTATGGGGTGCTTTAGAATACTACAAACATGGTCATGTAGAAATATGGGTTGGAGTTTGTATTGTAGCTGGTTTTTTTATTGGAGCTCTGTTTGGAGCAAAAGGAGCAATGAAAATCCCTACTCTTTGGTTGAGAAGAATATTTGGGGTAGTTATGATTTTTGCTGCTCTTCGGTTGATTCTTTCTAAATGATGAAAATAATCCTTGGATATGGGAATGAATAACCAGGCATGAAGAAAAAGCTCATATTTTTTTCAATATTGCTGATTGTGGGGGTATTTGTCATGGATTTGCTTTTTTATCATCAACCTAGAATTACTCATTATGAAGTACACACTAACAAGATCCCTGAGGCATTTCATGGCTTTACTATTCTTCATATCTCAGATTTACATGATGCTACTTTTGGAAAGTCTCAAAGAGACCTTCTTCATATTATTGCGTCTGCAAAACCTTCTATTGTTGTTTTTACAGGAGATCTTATAGAAAGACGCTGCAAAGAAAACGTACAAGGCTTGGTTCTTATGGAAGAGTTAGCAAAGAATTACCCTTTGTATTATGTCACGGGGAATCACGAAGAGTCTCTTCCCAGCAAAGAATACCAAGGCCTGATGGAGGATTTACAAAATGTTCATGTGAAACTCCTTATGAACGAAGGAGCTGTTTTGACCCATAACTCTTCTCATATGCTTTTAATCGGTCTTCGTGACGCACTCGCTACTCCAGCAGCAGATTACACAGAAATCATTGAAAGTGTATCAAAGCAATATGATGAGGATATGTTTACGATTTTAATGGTTCATCGCCCAGAATTCTTTGCTCAGTATGTGAATGCTAAAGTTGATATTGTATTGTCAGGACATACCCATGGTGGACAAATGCGTTTTCCTTGTATTGGTGGAATCTATGCACCTAATCAAGGTTTTTTCCCACGCTTTATCGAGGGTGAGTATCGCAAAAACCAAACTACAATGTTTGTTAATCGAGGTTTAGGAGCTACAGTTTTACCTTTTCGTTTGTTTAACCCACCAGATATAAGCGTTATCCATTTCTATCACTCTACCGATGGAATAGATACATAGAAAAACATGCTTCGATACGGTCTTCCAACAGCATTATTTAGACAACCAATCGCGTATCCGTCATAAAAAAGCATAGATCCATTTGAATATTCAACATCCATGGATGGTCCAATATGTTTATTTTCTATCAATGTTCCATGGTCTAAACCTATTGTAAGAAGACTCCCATCCGTTAATAAGGAATACATGGTTTTGTGGGTAGGATCAACCATCATATCTAAAATACTAGCCTTTGAGTCAATTGAAAATCTCCATAATTCTTCAAAGCCTTCTGTATTAATGCATACAATTTCGCCTTGATCAAAAAGCTCTCCGATTAGGAGAGGTTGTTTTTCTTTGAGAAAAGTAAACACTGGAGAGGTGGGAAAAGAACCAGTGGGCGTGTAGTCTATTCTCTTTTCTTGGAGGGTTTCACCGTTTGTAGCATAGGATTGTATTTGTAAGCTTCGCTGGTCTAACGAATCATAACGGTACGCTACGTAAAACCTTTGTAATACATCGCTGAAGGAAGCGTCTTTTACAGTCATTGATGTTGGTTGGTTTGGATTTGGGTGATAACTCCACGAATCCGATGGCGCAGTTGTTTTCAGGGCATTGAATTGGATTGATTGAGGTCCTGTGCCTTTCGAGAGATAATAATACGTAGAGCCAATCAAATGAGATTGGAAAACACGATCCCGTAGTGCATGTTTTTGTATCGAAGAATCTTTTGAGATGAATAAAAGATTTTGATATGCTGCCAAAGCAGTTGTTTTTGATGAAATATCAGCTGAAAAATGAAGCTTTATGGTTCCCTGAGAAAATATGGGATATTCCGATAAAGACAAAGAAGACGGATTCTTTACTTCAACTTCAGAGTTACTAGGGGAACAGTATAAATCTTTTGTTTGAAGGGATTGATTTTCAATGGATAAATAGCGGCCAATAGGGTTCCCCTCTGTATCCGTTCCACTTCCAACAAAATGATTCAAACACCGTTCTTGAGATACTGGGAACAATAACTCTCCGGTTGGATTTTCAGGAAGGGGGAAAAAGTGAAGCAATCCATAGTCTGTTGAGCCAAAGGCATGATCGTTTGTTAAGCTAATGGTATTGATAGGTGTATTGGATAATGTTACATACCAGCCATCTTCTGTCGTTTGTATATTGTTTAAGTCTGCTACAACATCTGGATTTGCTTTTCGGAATGAGCAATGAGTAGAAGAAAAGCATAAAAAGAGAAGGGTGAATACAATGAAAAAAGATTTCCATTTCATAGGGATACCTCCTTAATAAATCGGAAACAACCAGTTAGAAGGACTCTTATACCCTTCCTTATTTTGGTATGTCATTGTTTCTTTTTCGTTTTGGAAAATCGATACAAACTCATCTGAAACCTCGATTCTACTGGTTGCAGAATTGTTTTCAACGACAAGGATTGTACAATTGGTTTGATTGTATACTTTTTTCATAACAAGGGCATTTTGATAACGGTACAGTTCTGCTTGAATTTGTTTATGAGCATCCAAATCAATTTTGGTTTTTAGATTTTCCCGGTTTTCAACGGTTCCGTTATGAAGGACAACAGAACGAATGGAGCCATCCAATAGAGCAAACCAGATTCGTCCCTGACAAACGACAACGTTGCTTCCCTCGCCAGTTTCTTGAAACTCAATATCGTTTGTTATAATTCTCCACTGCAAGGATTGATCAGACCATTGTCCTTCTACTACGCCAAATTTAATATTGGTTTCATGATCCAACCATGCAAATTGGAAATACATGTAGGTGGTTGCCTCGATCTCCATAGCGTCTAAAGGTCGAATAAGAACTGCATTGGTATATTCTTCTAGATCAGGTCGGAGTGTAATTTTGTCTTGTTTATACCCATAGTATTCTGCAGTTGCTTGAGTGTGGTTGCCAAAATCCTGGATAGAAAGTTGGATAGACAAGGTAGGACGCAAAATTCTTTGAATAGAAAGAGATGATTTTGATCGCACGTACATGGGTTGGAATGATGAATCTTTCGGAATGATGATACCTGGTTCTAAGGTAGGAGGGAGTAATGCTTCTTGATCCCCGTTCCATACAAGAGGGTTCATACATTGTTCAGAGGACACAAACAAAGGGTTATCGGCAAACAAAACTGTCCCGTCACGCAAGTTCCATTGATGAGAGATGTAGTTTGTGCTTGCTTCTTCCTCAAAACAGGTCATAAAGGGAATCGTATCGTTGGGCGGGAAAACGCGAGAGTGTCGGAAATCATAGATCAGGACAAAAACAATCACAACAATGGATAGCAAGATAATCCATATATTCTTACCCAGAAGTTGTTTCATGTATACTCCTTTGTGTTGTTAGGGATAAGAACTTTAGAGTAAGTCTATAATAAGTTTAACAGCAACAGCGAGTGTTACAATTACAAAAATTGGTTTCACTATTTTGTTTCCGTTTTTAATTGCCATGTGAGATCCTAACCAGGAACCAGCAATCATGAAAAGCCCCACGGGAATACCAACCAGAAACAACACCTTTCCATACAAAATGAAGGTGATTAATGATGTGATATTGCTGATGAAGTTTAGAAAACGGGCATTGGCACTGGATTTTAGATAATCAAAACCAAATAGTTTAATGAAAATGAACATTAAAAATGATCCGGTTCCAGGTCCAAAAAAACCATCATAAAAACCCAGTAACAAAGAAAATAACATCCCGATCCAAATGCTTTTTTTTGTAGGTCGCTTTAGAGATGTGTCTACGGAACCAAGTGATGGGTGGAAAATTGAATAAAGACCAATTGATAAAATACCGATACTAAGTAGGACGTTCAGCAGGGCATTGTTGATGGATAGGATGGTTCTCACACCAACAATAGAGCCAATCAGGGTGAACGGAGCAAGAAATGCCATTAAGCGAAGGTTTGTCTTTTTTGAACATAAATATTTAAAAGAACTTGTGAAAGAAGAAAAGCTTGCGGATAGTTTATTTGTACCCAATGTCAGCTGAGGTGGTAAACCAGCAGCTAAATAAGCAGGTATGGTGATAATGCCACCGCCTCCTGCAATGCTATCTACCCAAGCGCCAATAAATCCAAATGCACATAAAAAAATATAGGTTGAAAAATGTAGATCCACCAAACACCCCTACAATGTTTTTTTTACAACATGAGAAAATGATATGCAGCATAGGCTAAAGACAATAGAGCACTATTCCATACTGCATGAAAAGTAAAGCCCCAAAAAAACCCAAACTGCATTCGTATATACCCAATCACCAAACCAGAAAGAAATTGTGGTAGAACCAGGAGAGGCGTTAGACAAAACACCCAAAGAGAAGCACTTGAGAAGTTTGAAATATGCAACAACCCAAAAAGAATGGCAAATCCATAATAAATCCATCGGAAATGCTTTTTCCAGAATAACTCAATGGAAGCTCTTTTGTGGTAAAAAACAAAAATCCCAACTCCTCCAATAAGCAGTGATATGCCGATCATCAATAAGGAGAAGAAAGGATTGGATGAGGTTTGTTGATAAAGGACAGAGAATGATAAGATTAGTACATAGGATAATGCAACCCCAAGTGATACAGGATGAAAAAACAAAGGTAAACGAAAACCAATTTCTTCAAAGAAAGGAAGAGCTATTCCCCCGACAAGCAGGATATATACATAGGAATTAGATTGTACAAAATCAGTTAACTCATTTGTAGTTGTAGAACCAAGTTGAGAGTCAACCGAGAATAGTATGAAAGTTGTGATAGAGCTCAGAACAATTTGTACAATAAGATTAATCGACAGAAACTTCAGCATAGTTTCGACTTTTTGACCAAAAGATATTTTATCTAATTGTATTGTTGGAGTGGGATATCGAACATATTGGAGAAGGTTTTCTATTGCATTGTATGCAATGTCTTTTGTGGAATGCAGTTTCATAGGAAAATTATTTTACTGAGAAATTTGAGGAAAAAGACCTGTTAAATCAGGATTTTCTTCAATCTTATAAATTGTGTACCGCCCCTGTTTTCGGGTGAAATAAAAGGCCACATTGTCTCTATCTTTGACTCGAAATGTTATCACGTCTTCTCCTTTTGAATTCTGAACCCATTTCGGACAAGAGTAAAAGCCAGTGTTACCTACGATCTCAAGTTCCTTTGTTTGTTCAATAAGGGAAGGGTCCGTTACGAATTCTTTTGCTTTTTCAGTGTTGCTATTATACAGGTAATGCAGATAGTCAACAAGCGTTTGATAGGGAGACTGAACAATACTAGAACTCATCAAATTGTATGTTTCTTGGTCCAAAATCCAAACCTCTTCGTAAAACCGATGATAGGTTGAGGAGCTGCATTCTCCAAAAAGGTAACTTTTTCCTGTTGGATCTAATATGATTTGCCCTTTTGCTGTTACTATCTCAAAATTAGGCTCATTGACGTGAATAGATCCATTTGGATAAAAAGGGGAAGTCCATTGAAGACGCCATTGATCATTGGAAAGATCGAAGTATTGATATGCTTTTAATGACAAATCTTGAGATGGTTTTTCGTGAAGAATTAATGCCATTTTGCTTTGATTGGTGTAAAACTTTTCTGGTTTTGAAAATTCAGAATGTTGGTGGGAAAAGGAATCAATATAAAAAAGTGCTGTAGTGCGAATGCTTTGACCTTCTGCCCATGCAATAACGGTTCCCATTTTTTTCACTTGAAATAGAACCATCCCCTCAAATGTTTCAGGTAACAATGAAGGCAAAACGGGATCAGATATCTCAATGGGAGGGGATTGAGATGTTCCCCATTCCTGAAAAGAATCCCAACGGAGAAGAAGATTATGAAAGTCTCTAGCTTGAAAGTAGCTTTGAATTTTGCGATAAGGTTCAATATAGCTTGCTTTTGGTTCAATATCAATTTGAGGGGGTAATTCGATCGGGTATTGCTGCTTTTGGTATTCTTCTGATGGAATCTTCGGCATTAGCTCCCAAACGCTCTTTGATGCAGAATATTTGCCTTGTTTTAAAAGCGAGTCTTGGAGGAAAATATATGCTTTTTTCTTAAAAAGCTTCATTGGGAAGGGTTCATCAGGAATATCAGGAATCCAGTTTTGTAAAATCAATTGTGCTTCTTCGTACTGTCCCAGTTGAAGAAGGCATTTACACTGCAAAGATACAAGAAGATTCTTTTGTTCAGTAGATAGCGTATTCATTTGTGATTGGAGTAGTCTTTTAATCTTTTGCAGAGCGATGGCGCTATCTTGCGCATATGTTTCGTACTCAATCAATTGAAGGCTTAATTCTAGGTTTGAGCTATTGCTGCGTACTTTTTCTTTGTATTCTTCCACAATGGATGGGTAGAAATAAGGGTAGGAATCTTCTGCAAAAACAAAGTTAAAATTATATTCCCAACTGCTCAAACGGAATAATTGAATAGTTTCAATACCATCTTCATCTGTTATCCATCTTGCGATCTCGGGTTTGTCATCATTTCCATAAGCTCCGGGAAAGTTTTCAATGTATAGTTTATCGTAATCGATAGAGTTCACTCTGCTGAGAGACCATTCTTCGGCTATTGTATCAATAAGGTATATGTATAGGGTCTTTTTTTTGTTGTGTTGTTGCACTCCAACATAGATAAATTGTTTATGAAGATACACCCAATCTAGTAGTTCTCCTTGAATCAGACTCCAGCCTTTTTGTTTCCATGTATTCTCTTCCTTGGAGTAAAGGTTCAGCTGTAGATGACTGGGGTAATCAGGATCATCAAGAAAGATCACCCCTTCTTCACCAGGGTTTCCGTCAAATTCATCATACACTACATAGGATCCGGGATTGCTTTTAGGTATAAAAACTCTCATGTTATCAGGTATTTGGGAAGAAAACCGAACAGATAATTGAGAAATCTTAGTAGTTCTAGCAGGTGTTAAAAAGGAATCTTCTACGGTATTAACATTTGTTTTTTGGCAAGAAACAAAAGAAAGTGTACATGAAAACAAAAATAGACAAAGTAGGCTAGAAAGGAACGTTTTCATGATACTATTGTATCACGAATCATAATATTGTCTTATTCCGATAACACTTTTTTCATCAATGCAATAAATTGTTCGCAATCTTCTTCTGTTGTATCGTATGATGTCATCCAGCGATACTCAGAAGTGGTGGTATCCCAAGGATAGAAAAAGGATATTTCTTGCATTTTGGATACTTTTTCTTTTGGAAGTCGAACAAAAACTGCATTCGATTCTACAGGCCTGGTAATGGATACTTGAGGAAGATCTCTTTGGATCCTTTTTTGGAGAAACTTTGCTAAACGGTTGGAGATCATTGCATTGTGTAACCATAGATCTTCATCAAAGTATGCCAGGAACTGAGCAGAAATATATCGCATCTTGGAGGCAAGCTGAGCATTTTGTTTTCGAAAGTACTTTGCTTCATTCGCAAGTTCTTTGGAGGCAAAAACCAATGCCTCACCATAAGCAAGGCCATTTTTGGTACCACCAAAAGATAGAACATCAACTCCGCAATCGATTGTCAGGGCGCGCAGTGAAACTTCTAATGTTGCAGCTGCATTTGCAATGCGTGCTCCGTCCATATGAACGAGCATATTGTTTTCATGAGCAAAATTGCAAATGTTGTGAATTTCCTCTAGAGTATACACTGTACCGAGTTCTGTTGCTTGTGTAATAGAAACCACCCTGGGCTGGGAATGATGTTCTACTCCCATGAATTCTGTAAATGGTCCCAATTGATCGGGGGATAATTTTCCCATGTGATTGGGTAAAACTTTTAGTGAACAGCTTGTTAACTTTTCAGGACTTCCGCACTCATCGCATACTATATGAGCAGTATTTGTTGTGACAATAGAATGATAGGGTTTGGTGATGCACGACAAACCAGTAATGTTAGCACCTGTTCCGTTATATACAAAGTATGTTTCAGTAGAAGATCCAAAAATATGCTTAAAAACCTCTTGGGCTTTTTTTGTATAAAGGTCATCTCCATATGCTATACAATGACCAACATTTGCCCTATTGATGGCTTCTATCACCTTAGGGTGAATGCCAGAGTTGTTATCACTTGCAAAACTTTTATGAGCTGAACAGTGCGGCCATTGGACGTTCATGGATTTCCTCCGATGGGATAGATTGGATAGAGAAACGATCAATAGAGTAAAAAGATGCATTATGAGAGGGATCTTCAAGAGCTATAGACTGAAAAAGATGTAGAAGTGATGAATGGCAAGAAAAAAACAATATTTGATGTTTATCTGACAATTCTAATAGCAATCTGGCTGTTTTTCTTTGTCTTTCTGCATCAAACCGTAGCAATATGTCGTCTAAAAACAAAGGCAGCGTTTCTCCGTGTTCGCTTAATTCTTGAATAAGCCCTATTCGAATAGCGAGATATACCTGATCTGCTAATCCATCGCTCCATTCATCTTCGGTTTTTCTTTTGTGTGTTGTGTCGAATAGTACAAACTTATCAGATTTATCTTCTTCTGTGCTTGTTTTCATCAATTGGTATCGATGGTCGGTAATGTCATATATCCATTGGCTTGCAAAGCGAATCACACCGGGTTGTTGTTTTTCTTCGAAAACAGATTTTGTTTGTTGAATTAAAGAATATGCCACTACACTGGTTATCCACTCTTCTGCTTTTTCATGAATAGAAACTTCGATTGATTCTTTCTTTTGATGAAGTTGCTCCATTTCCGTATTCGATGAAAGATCTTCTTTTCTTTGCTGCAACTTTCCTCTTTTTTCAACTGCTTCATTACTGCTTCGTTTTATGTTTTCAATCTGCTCAAAACAGTTCTTTAATTGGGTTTCATTGTCTTGAAAATCAATCTCGGAAAGGATTTTACAAACATTCGACCATTGTTCTTCATTGCCAACTCTACCATAAAGCCTTTGGTACAACGTTTCCTGTTCTTCTTTTCGTTTGCGATATCGGCCATAATGCCCTGTTTGGGATTCAAGCTGTTCGAGGTGATCTACGTGATAGGATTCCAATAGTGAATCAAATTGATCTTTTCTGTTAGATAGTTGCTCAAGTATCTCAGATTGGCGGGTTTTTTCTTGCGCAATTTTCATTTCTATTTCTTTTTTTCGTCGTTGAGACTCTTCTGTATCTGACAATAATTTTTGTAATTGTGTTATGGAATCTGCTGTGAAACGATCCAAAGAACGCTCTTCGCCAATTTGACCAAAAAGGTTTTGTAGTTGTTTCTGCACTGCATGGACTGTGTTTTGAACCAATACCAACCGATCTGAGAATTCTTTTAATGCTACCCATGTATTTTGAGCATCTTTCATGATGGAAAACAGAAAATCTGCATCTTGAATCAATACTTGGTTGGAAAGATGGTGGTTTTGTTTCCAATTATCCCATTGACCTGCAATCTCTTTTTGTTGATCCTTTGCAATTGTCTGTTCTTCCTTCATTCTTTGTATTTGTGAGGACATCTGTGCTAGATCGGAATTGATATCTTGCATTGTTTCTTTCCATCGAATTATCTGCTGTTCTGACTCGCGTTGTTTTTCAAGTTGTTTTTCCCACGACAATAGTAAAGATGTGATTCCAGAATAGGAGCAAGACTCTAGCGGTAGGTTATTTGTCTTGCAATACGATTCAATCTCTTTTTGTATAAAGGAAGTTTCATTTGTTTGTCGTTGATGACGTGTAAAAAAGTGAAAAAAGAAAAGAACAAGAACACTACCAATGCCAACAGCTACCGAAAGATTCCGAATTAAAGGAAGAGAGGGAGAAAGAAGGATTCCAAAAAAACTTGCGAGAAGAGTGATATACGGAATCAAGAGGATTGTCTTCGACGAAGATGCAAAGGAGTACGGTTTTGTAGAGGATTCAATCTTTTTTTGTTGCACATAAGAGAGATGTTTCTGAAGTTCTTTGCACTGCTGAAATTGAATCAATAGGGCAGAATGGTTTTCTTGAGAGAGCATTTGAGATTCCTTTTCCTCCATATAACAGAGTATTTTCTCTCGCTTATGCTCCAGGTTGGACTGATCTTCTTTTAACTTTGCTATTAAGTGTTCAATGTTTTGACATTTTTGATCCAATTTTTCGTATTCTTTTTTCCAGCGGTATATCTGTAATTCTTCTTCTGCAGTATGAAAAGAAATGTTTTGCAAATCATTTTCATCCAACTGAGGGTCAATCTTAGCCAAGATTACCTTGAGCTCATCTTCCCTCTTTTTCTTTTCAAGACTGATGATGGGAAAATCTTCCAGAGCTTGGGCAAACTGATTTTTTTTCTCAATGAGTTCTCGAATAGAAGGAGCAATCTCCAGGATGTTTACATGAATGTTGATCGAATTGTGTTCTTGCTGTAGTGTATCAAGATTTTTTTGGATCGTCTTTAGCGATTCTTGCATATCTTGTATTTCTTGATCCAATCTTTGTGCTTTTTCTAGAATACTTTCTGAATACTCAAGAGAAGAGAAAATGGTTGGATATTGATCCAATTCCGTGCGAATGGTTTGATATCTTCCCCAGTCATTTTTCATCTCATTCCATAAAGCTCTATAAGTAGTTTCTTTTTCAAGCTCTTTGATTGTTTGCTGCATTTCTTGAATATGTTTGTTCAATGCACTAATTTCTTCATTCCACTTGATATATTCCGAACTCAATAATGCACGGTCTCGGATTTTTTTGTTCGTCTCCTTAAGTTCTTTGTGTAATTTGTTCAATACTTGAACGCGACCACCTGGGGTTAATATTTCTTTGTATTGTTTCTGAAGTTGACCAAGAGCATGCGATAAAGATCGAACTCCATAGCTGGCAGATAAAAATCTGTTTTGCATTTCTTCTTTGTTCATGAATGACAAACCATTCCAGTCTTTGATATCCATGCAGAAAATTTGACGAAATGTTTCTTTATCAATACCATTCCAGAGAGAATGATCAATTTCCCTATTGGAAACGGTTTGATCAGGATGAAGAATGGAGACTTTTTGATCTTGTCTTTGAATTTGATATTCCTGATCTGTATCACTCACAATGTTCATTGTGCCAGATGGTTTGCCTCCACTGAAGGGTGAATATATGCGATCTGAATTGGTCGCTTTTTTAGGAAAACCAAACAACATTTGCTGAAAAAAATGCCTTAATGTGGTTTTGCCACTTTCATTTGAACCGAAGAACAATGAAAAACCTGGAAGAAACTCAAGTTTGGTTTTTGCATATCCCCCAAATTGGTCAATATAAATGGATTTAATTCTCATTTTTCTCTTCCGCTAAAAGTGTAAGTCCGAGATATAATGCATTTGTAACAATACTTTCCCACGGCATTGACGAATGATTTTCAGGAAGTATTTTGAAAAGCTTATCTAGTGGCATATCTGTAAGCAATGTAGCAATCTCTGCAGAAATATCTTCAGAGTTTAAGAGCTCTTCAGCCTTATGAGCAAACAAGCTATTAAAATCTTTTCTTTTTTTTATGGCTTCAATGTCAATGTCGGGTTTTGTTTGAAGATTGATTGATTCAAGGTAACAGTTTTCTTGTTCAAGATTTTCTCGGATACTATCTTCAACTTCATGGATCTCTTTTTGAAGAATGTGGTGTAAGCTGGTACGACCTTCTAGTGTGAAACGAAAAATGCCTGGCAAGGATTGGGTGTTTTCAATCATAGCTTGGATAACATCCTCACTAATAGAACCAATGGTACTGTCAGCTACTTGTAGTGTAGGTTGAAACCATAGAAATGAACTGGTCTTAATCCATCGATAATCGACTTCTTGATCGTGAACATCAACAAGATAAAAACCTTTCTGCTGGGATTCGTTAATATGCAAACCCTGCGTATTGCCAGGATATATTACAGCTGGTTGGTTTTCATGTAAAACTTTTCTAGTGTGCACATGCCCCAATGCCCAGTAATGGATATTTGATTGGAGTAAGTCTTGAAGAGAGCACGGAGCGTAATTTTCTGTACTGGGATCTCCTCCTACATTGCAGTGAAGAAGACCAATATTGAAAGTATCTTGGTCAAGAGATTGGGAGTGCTGTGCAATTTCTTGTGCAATGTTTTTTTGTACATCTCTCTTTGGATAACTATAGCCAATGATATTGACAAAAGGCTTTTCTTCGTGAGTGCGATAGAGACTTTTACAAAAAACATAGGGTGGAAATTGAAAAATGGTAGATGGAAGTTCAGATTTTACAACCCAGCTGTCAATAGGGTCATGATTGCCATGAACAAATAAACACGGAATATTATGATCAGCTAGTAATTTCATTTGATGAAGAAAAAAAAGCTGTGCTCGAACACTTTTATTGGATGAGTTGTACAAATCTCCAGCAATGAGAACAAAATCAACTTCCTGCGTAATGGCGGTTTGAACAACTTTTTCAAAAGAACGAAATGTAGATCCTTCAAGTATCTTCCATATCCCTTCATTCTCAAGATGAATTCCCTTAAAAGGAGCTTCTAAATGAAGATCACTACAGTGAATAAAGCGCATGTTCCTTGACATGAATCTATTCCTTACGAAAAAACTGGTTGTTTAGTATATTCCTTTTCAACATAAAACCATTATATAATAATAGTATCCTATTGGAACTGAGGTGAAAATTGAGTACAAATCAAGATTTGAAAATGCGTTCTTCTGTTCAATGGATGGTTCGATTAGCTATTTTGGTTGCTATCACAATTGGTTTTCAGATGTTTAAGCTTCCCCAATTTATTACCGGCCCAGTTGTTAACCTCTTGTTATTAATAGCTTGTATGTTGCTGGGTGTTTGGGGTGGAGTTGCACTTGGACTGATTACTCCCTTAATTGCAATGGTTGCAGGAATTATGGGAAGACCAGAAATGGTACCTGTTATTATGGTTGCCAACACCGTTCTAGTCATCGCATTTTCTTTATTTCGTGGCAAAACCATTCAATTGTATAAAACTACGATTGGTATCGTTGTTGGATCCATCTTGAAATATGGTGTTTTTGTTATTGCGATCGCATACATCGTTTCTCTTCCACCCGCAGCTGCTCAAATGTTTGGAATAACACAACTATTTACTGCACTAAGTGGAGGTGTGTTGGCGGTCATTGTTGAAAAGGCATTGAGCAAAACCAACATTTTACAGCATTAAAACCATCTGATTTATGGGTAATTCTTCCACAGTTCGGGTTTGGGCGAATATTTTAGTGCTCATTGCTGCTGCTTCCTGGGGATTGTCATTTGTTAGCATGAAGGCAATACTGCTGGCAGGCATTCCACCCATGACAATGATAGCTATCCGATATGGAATTGTAGCCTTCGTTTTTTCTTTAATGTTGGTATTCCGAAAAAAGAAAAAGCGATTGAATTGGAAAGATCACATTGTACTTTTCTTTAGTGGGCTGTCAGGAGTAGTGTTGTATTTTTGGTTTGAAGCCAGAGGTATTCTTTATACTACTGCTTCCAATGCCTCCATCATTATCGCTCTTATTCCTATCGTAACCGGATTGGTTTCCGGGCTTATCTACAAAATGCGCTTGCGTTTCTGGCAACTTATGTCGATAGGGATTTCATTTATGGGAGCATACCTGTTGATTTCTACACAGGCATCTTCGAGTGCAGCTCCAGATCCTTTAAAAGGCAACCTGCTGATGCTCGGAGCCGTGGCTTGTTGGGTTTTGTTCACATTTATAGCTTCTTATCTGCATACCCGAATGGATACGTTTCATGCAACTTCATGGCAAAGTATATATGGTTTTCTACTATTAATCCCTTTTGCATTGCTGGAAGAAGGATTCACAATGACGATTCCAATTCATTTATGGATCCACTTTTTATACTTGTCCATCGTCTGTTCGGTGCTGGCATTTTTATTTTACAACTATGCTGTAAAAATCATTGGTGTTACCATTGTATCTACATATGTTAATTTTGTACCGGTTGCGGGGGTGCTAGGTGGATATTTATTATTGCATGAAACAATGACCTCTTTGCAATGGGCGGGTTCTCTTTTTATCATTGTGAGTTTGTGGACGGTAAACATTGGGAAAAAAACGACTACCCCATAATTTGTCATTTTTTTCCAAATGACTTTGATATAATAAAGGCATAAACAATATTCTGGAGGTAGGTATGAATTCGAACTACAAAGTACCGGTTCCCGAAAATGAACCGATTTTGTCGTATGCCCCAAATTCCCCTGAAAGATCTCAACTAAAAAACAAACTCGAAGAGATGTATCAAACTACTTTAGAAATTCCTTTAATCATCCATGGCGAAGAAGTAAAAACTGGAAACTTGGGAAAATGCATATGCCCACATGATCATCAGCACACTTTGGCAACTTTTCACCAAGCTGGAGAAAACGAGATACAAAGAGCAATCCAGTCTTCTCAGGAAGCTTGGAAAACATGGTCGGTGATGCCTTGGGAAGAACGAGTTGCAGTATTTTTACGTGCAGCTGAATTATTGGCAGGCCCTTACAGAGCTGAAATGAATGCCGCCACAATGCTTTGCCAGAGCAAAAGTGCTTTTCAAGCTGAAATAGATTGTGTTGCAGAACTTGCCGATTTTCTTCGATATAATGCATATTTCATGCAAAACATATATCAAACACAACCCAATAACTCTAAAGGCATTTGGAATCGGCTAGAATACCGACCACTAGAAGGTTTTATTTACGCCATTACTCCGTTCAATTTTACTTCGATTGGAGGAAACCTTCCTTCTGCACCTGCTATTATGGGGAATGTAGCACTGTGGAAACCAGCTAGAACAGCTGTATATTCCAATTATGTATTCATGAAAATACTCATTGAGGCAGGATTACCCAAGGGTGTTATAAATTTTATCCCTGGTTCTTCTTCTATGATTACAGATCTTGTGCTAGAAAGTCCACATTTTGCCGGTATCCATTTTACTGGATCAACCGAAGTTTTCCAAATGCTCTGGAAGCGTTCAGCTGAGAACCTTTCCAAATATAAGTCTTATCCGAGAATTGTTGGAGAAACAGGAGGAAAAGACTTTTTAGTAGTGCATTCCTCTGCTCATCCCAGAGAAGTTTCTACTGCCATTGTCCGGGGTGCTTTTGAATACCAGGGACAGAAGTGTTCTGCAAATTCAAGAGCATATCTGCCAGCATCTTTATGGAACGACATTTGGAAAGAACTTCAAGAACAATTAGGACGAGTAACAATAGGCGATGTAAGAGATTTTTCCAATTTTATGAATGCTGTAATCGACAAAGCCTCTTTTGATAAAATTAAAAGCTATATCGATTATGCGAAAAATCATAAGGATGCCAACGTCATCTGGGGTGGAAATTGCGATGATTCCAAAGGATACTTCATCGAACCAACCATTATTTTGACCACAGACCCTCACTTTAAAACGATGCAAGAAGAGATTTTTGGTCCTGTTATTACCATTTACATCTATAAAGATGAGGAATATCAAGAAACTCTTGAGCTCTGCAATACTACCTCAGAGTATGGTTTAACTGGAGGAGTATTTGCGCATGATCGAGAAGCTGTTATTCAAGCAGAAGAAGTGTTACGCCATGCCGCTGGAAATTTCTACATTAACGATAAAGTGACAGGTGCTGTTGTTGGCCATCAACCTTTTGGCGGTGGAAGAAGCTCTGGAACCAATGACAAAGCCGGTAGTGAATTTAATCTACTCAGGTGGACCAGTATTCGAAACACAAAAGAGTGCTTTTCTCCCGCAAGAGACTTTGTTTACCCTTTCATGTCTGAAAAATAAAACACAACCCTAACCCCAGAAAGACTTTACTTTCTGGGGTTAGGGATTTTTGTGGAGGATCAAAATGAAGAAAATATTCATTATCTTTCTTTCGTTATTCCTCGTGTTTCCTTATTCAGCCTCTTTGGGGCAAAATCAAAAGATTCGTTATCTTGAAACCATTTTTTCCATTGAGCAAATTCAAGTATCCTCAGATATTGTGTATAAAACCATAGAAAAACCGGATGGTTCTAGTGTAGAATTAAAACTCGATATTTTCTATCCAATGGAAGATGAAACTATCGAAAGACCTTTGCTGGTATGGATTCATGGCGGAGGTTTTGTAAGTGGGTCCAAAAAAAATATGGAAAAAAGGTGTTATGAGTTTGCTCAGTTTGGCTATGTTACCTGTACTATCAACTATCGGCTTATGAAGGATTTATCCTATCCTTTTACAATGGATACAGTGATTGAGGCAGCTGTTGATGATGCTCGTAGTGCCATCGACTGGTTGCTTCAAAATCAAGCAGTTTATGGTATTGATGAAGACATTATTTTTGTCGGAGGTTCTTCTGCTGGAGCTATAACTTCTTGTCATGTTGCTTATGACGACCGAGATTGGTCTCATAAAGAGAACCTGAAAGGGATCATCTCTCTATGGGGAGGTTTATTACCATTCCAATCAGATGATTTAAAAATCGGTACAATATCCTACGATGTTCAAGTCGATGAAGAGGAGTGTAGTCCTTGTATCATTCATGGTGCACTGGATCCTATAGTGCCAGTATCCATGGCATACACACTTGAAGATAAATGTATGCGTGTTGGGATTCCCTGTACAATGAAGATTGATCCAAATGCAAAACACGGAGTTCCTTCTGATATTGGTACATCCTATCACGCCATTGAACCAGTCTTTTTGTTTGTTTGCATGCAATAAATCAAAGAGTTTAATTTTTCAGATTTTATAGTACAATACAATATCGATTCATCAAACAAGCCGAAGTGGCGAAACTGGTAGACGCGGCAGACTCAAAATCTGCAGGAGTTCACTCTCCGTGAGGGTTCGAGTCCCCCCTTCGGCATTTTTTTATTCCACCTGGTGATTTTCGATCCACATTATGCGTAAGAATGCTCCTAGCATAATAATGGTCAAGAGTATGCTAATTAATGCTCCAACGATTGGAATCCATCGCACAAAGTATAGAAGCACTACACCAGTTAGAACGCTCAACCAGTCAAACCGTTCCTTTTTCGTGGTCCAAAGAAACACATAGTATCCCAAGGCAATTCCCGCAATGGCATGAGCAAACATCCAACATGCAATAGAACCAAATAGCAATGCTATTGCTACCTTCCATCCAAAGCCAATGATGAGAAGCACCAAGAGACATACTGGTAGTGCTACTAAAAATAAAATACCAATACCCAAAGACGTCCAAAAGTTTTTCTTAAGACCCTCAACCGAATTTTTGCTAGTCTTATGAAACACATAATACACTGCAAATGCAATAAACAAAGCAGCTAGCAATGAAAAAATTTTCGCTTGGAAGGGGAATTCCTTTTTTGGAGGAGTTTTTGTTTCTTCTGGTTTTACAGGGATAGGCTTTGAGTCAATATTCTCAATTACTGCTGAATCTGACAAAGATATCGAAGCATTGCTATTGTGACGAAGTGTATGGATTTTTGCATTGTCTTCAATGATGATGGTGTTTGCATTAATATCAGCTCCAGTTGATAAACCGGTGAATCTCATTGTATCACCAGTAAACTGAACTACTCCCTCTACAGAACCATTCATGGTAAGAGTACTGGAAAAAACAAATAAGTTCCCGTGGATTGTACTATCTGGAGATATTTCTACATAGTTACTCAAAATGAATACATCTCCAAATACATCTTTTTCAATCCATATTTTATTCCCACAAAGGAAAGAGTTTCCTTGTACTTCACCAGATTGTGTGTAGTTATTGCCCAGGATAAAAACATCTTTTCCAACATTGGCTTTGTTTTTTAGTGTGGAACCAATAGCGAAAAGATTATGTTCTATCTCTGTTTTGGGTATTTGATAGGTTTCACCAGCATAAAAATGATCTTTATGGATTTGCATTGTATCAGGTTTTTCATCTGATTGGGCTAGGGCAACTAATGCAGCTCCACAAAAGAAAAAAAGAATCAGAAAGACTACTACATATTTCTTCATGAGATCCTCCTTGAAAAAACTATTATCTACAATACTAGGTGGATGATGCCTTTACTGGCAAGAGTGACAATGACTCCAGCTCCAATAACACCAATCAATATGTAGAAAAGTGAAAGTTTCTTGTTCATGCGCAGCAAGAAAGATACAACAGAACCGGTATATGCTCCAGTTCCTGGAAAAGGTATTGCTACCAGTAAAATAAGCCCAATCCATCCATATTTGTTTACAAAGTCTTGTTTTCTCTCTGCGTGTAAGAGAGCTTTATCAAACCAACGCCACAAAAAAAAGTTTTTCTTGTACCGAAGTGGTTCTAGAAGGGGTAACATATATACCAGTATAACAGCGGGGATCATATTACCAAGGATAGAGATGAGAAAAACAGCATCCCATGCTAAACCAGCCCCTATTCCACTTGGAATGGACAAGCGCAATTCTCCAATTGGAGTCATCGATAATAAAAAAACAATCCACAGATTCATGAATCTAGTATGAATTTGTTTTTCAATCTTTCAATCATAAAATGGGTTTATGGGCAAAAAAAACATTATTCATATTGGTGATGTCGCTATTGGAGGAGATTATCCAATCGCAATCCAGAGCATGTTAAGCTGTCATCCCGCTCAAAAGAAACTTGTTTTGCACCAATTGAGAGAATTGGAAGAGGTGGGGTGTCAGATCATACGTGTTGCTTTTCCTGATTTTGAAGCAGTTGATTCGATTCCTTTTTTGCTGTCAAACACGACCCTGCCCATTGTAGCGGATGTTCATTTTCATCCGCAAATCGCTATTGAATGTATAAAAAAAGGAGTTCATAAACTCAGGTTAAATCCTTCAAATGTAAAGCGCAAAGAGGATATTCAGAAAATAGTATCCACTGCTAAAGAGTATGAGATTCCCATACGTGTTGGCGTAAATGGAGGTTCTATACGGAATATCTGCGATGAGAAGGATATGATTGGCGAGATTCAAAAACTTATACGAAAGGAAGTACAGATTTTAGAAGAAGAAGATTTTCATCAGATTGTACTTTCTGTCAAAACATCTGAAATACGGCTCAATTATCTAATGAATGCATGGTTATATGATAACTTTTTATACCCTATCCACATCGGGGTAACAGAAGCAGGACCTTTGATTCCAGGAATAGTACAGACCACTATAGGTTTATCACCTCTTTTGGAGCGTAGAATTGGGGACACAATTCGTGTTTCTTTAACCGGAGAACTACGCAATGAAGTACTTGCTGCTCGATATTTGCTACAATCTTTTGGATTGTATGGAGGTGTACGAATCACCAGTTGTCCCACTTGTGGGCGATGCAAATGGAATCTTCAGGAATATGTTCAAAGATTGGAAAAAGACACGATTCATTGTAAGAAGCCAATCCATATAGCCATGATGGGTTGCGAAGTGAATGGACCGGGAGAAGCGGCAAATGCAGATATAGGCATGGCAGGTTCCGGTAAAAAAGCAGTATTATTCAAAAGCAGAAAAATTCAAAAAACAGGTACGACAGAAGATATTTATCAGCTTTTACTCAGTGAAATTCTGCGCTATTCATCAGATTGAGGTTTTGTATAGATGAGCTGTGTTGGATATGCAAAACCAATTCCTTTTTCTTCGAATTTTTCGAAAATAGATACATTGATGGATTGCTGAATATCCATGTATAAGTCATAATCACTCGTCAAAACAAAATAAACAACTTCAAAATTTAAACTGAAATCACCGAAGCTCTTAAAGTGGCATCGAGCAAATCGAGCTGAATCCTGTTCTTCAATAATGGTTTGAATGATAGAAGGTACTTCTTTCACCAAAGCTGCAGGAGTTTCATATAAAATGCCAACACCAAAAGAAATCCTGCGTTCCTCCATTTTTTTATAATTCCGGACTAAATCATTGATGAGTTGAGAGTTTGACACTACAATTTCTTCTCCACTTAAGCTTTGAATGCGGGAACTTGCTAGTCCAATTGCCTTTAATGTACCATGGTGATCTGAGAAAGAAATAAAATCTCCAACTTCAAACGGCTTGTCGAGAATGATGGAAAAGTAACAAATGACGTCCTCGACAATTCCTTTTGCTGCCATAGCTCCTGCTAGACCAACAATTCCAACGGAGGCGATTAAAGCTGTTATGTCAACACCAAAATAATCCAAAATTACCAATCCAGCGATAATCCATACAAAGACCGTAATGATTTGGATTAAACCCTTAAAATTATGCTGTGCGGATTCCTGTGAATACTGTTTTTTCAATAGGTGTAGAATCCAATTTTTTATGAAGGCAGTAAGCGATTTGGTGATGATATAGACGGTGAAAAGGAAGAAAATTCGATTGACCCATATGGAAATCTGAGGAGAAAATGTAATAAATTGAAGAGATATGTAGATTACAAGTAATTCGCACAGTGGTATGATTGTTTTTTTAATGACATCGCATAGAACATCGTCCCATTGATTTGTGGTTTCTTTTGTCTTTTTCACCAACCAATGAATTAAGCATCTTCGGAGAATAACTCGGGAGAAGATGAAGCCAACAATGAAAATGGACAATGCCCAGATGTAATTGGTGATTGGATTGTTAAAGTATGTTTGTTGAAGAAAATTTGAAAAATCCACAATATGTCCTCCAAACTAATCGTTTATTATTCCATTACATATACTATAATGGAAGCATGAATACAAAACAGAACTCACAACAAAAGTATAGTATGTTTTTGTGGCTTTTTTTAGCCCTTTTATTCGTAGTAGTTTTTCTTGCGGTTTTCTTTTTTACCAGAAACACTTCTTCTGGCCCCGTTTCCTCCAACCCGTCAAATTCTCCAAGTATAACCGATGAACATCCTGCAAACGAGAAAGAATCTCCAATGGACTCTTCAACAAATTCTAAACCCACACAAGATTCTTCTTCTGTCTCTACTGACGGTATTCACCAGAAAGTACCATCTCAACATGATGATACTCATATAGTACCCAAAGAACCAGTGAATATTGAGATTCCCACCCCTTCTTTGGGAGATGTTGAAGAGATTCCAAATTATTCCGAGCTTCTTCGACTCAACGATTTACAAAGAACCTATGATTCGTTACTCTCATACCTTGAAGAACTACAGGAAGAGCTCAAAAACAATCCTTCTGATCAAGAATTAAAAGCACTGATAAAGGAAACGCAAGATGCATTAAAACAAATTCAACAAGAAAGAGAGTCAATCCTGAATGGCGATCTTTGATATTATTGGTCCCGTTATGATCGGACCGTCCAGTTCTCACACAGCTGGTGCAAACCGCATCGGATATATGGCAGCTCTATGCTACGGTCGTCCTTTTCAGTCGGTTGAGATAAAACTCTATAACTCTTTTGCTAGTACTGGAATTGGACATGGAACTGACAGAGCTATTGTTGCAGGATTGTTGGGTCTAAAAATGGATGACGAAAGAATTCCAAATGCTTTTCAAATAGCCAAAGAAAGGCAACTATCCTATTATTTTCGCAAAAGCTTCAAGCGTGATCACCACCCTAATGAAGTTAGAATTGTTTTTCATAGAGGAACCAAAGATTCTTTTTTGGTTCGAGGAATTTCGATAGGGGCAGGAAAAGCCAAAATTACTCAAGTTCAAGACGACCATGTTGAATTTGGCGGAGAGCATGCAGTGTTAATTATGAACTACAGGGATGCTATTGGAATGATTGGTTTCATTGGTGGTGTACTGGGCAAACATGATGTAAATGTGGCCTATATGCAGAGTTCTCGCAATGCATTAGAGGGCAGTGCAATGGCCATGCTAAAATTGGACGAAGAATGCCCTAGTGGTGCAATTGAAGAACTGAAAGGTCATCCTGATATTCATCGAGTCATTTCAATAAGGAAGCTAAATAATGAGTATTAAAGAAATACCAAATCGAATCCGCATACGGTCTATGCAAGACATTCGTCATTACTTAAAATCCTACCCATTTCAAGGACTTACCGATTTTTTTGTTGAATACGAATCCAAAAACAGACTATTACCAAAAGAAGAAGTCTACAAAAGAATGCAAGTGACTCTGAAAATAATGAAAGAGTCTATTGAAAAGGGTAAAGCAAAAGAAAATGTAACACCAAGTGGATTAATTCAAGGAGGGTGTTTCTCTTTTCAAAATGCTTTCCCTCAGACAGTCTCTTTGATGGGAGAATGGTTTAATAATGTTATAGCCAGCACACTGGCTGTTTCAGAACTAAACGCTTGTATGGGTCGCATTGTTGCTACTCCAACTGCGGGTGCTTGTGGAGTTATGCCTGGAGCATTTCTTACGATTTGTGAGAAGTTCCAAATACCAGAGGAAAAACAGATTCAATCCTTGTTTATTTCAGGTGGAATTGGGGAGTTGATTCAAATCAATGCATCCTTGTCGGGGTCTCAGCATGGATGTCAGGCAGAAGTTGGTTCGGCAAGTGCGATTACTGCATCTGCTATTGTAGCGTTGTTTGAAATATCCCTGGATAAAATTGAAAATGCTGCTGCTATGGCATTAGCAAATTTACTCGGTTTAGTTTGTGATCCAGTTGCTGGATTGGTAGAGTTTCCTTGTGTAAACAGAAATGTAGTTGGAAGTGTAAACTCGATCGCTTGTGCTCAAATGGCGTTGGCTGGCATTATCTCACCCATTCCATTTGATGAAGTGGTTTTTGCAATGAAGCAGATTGGGGAAGATCTACCTGCTAGTTTGAAAGAAACATCTAGAGGTGGTCTTGCTATTACGCCCACTGGACTTCGTATTCAAAGGAAAGTCCGAGATGAAAATTCAGAAAAAGTTCAGTAATTTAAAACGGTTCTTATTGATCGTTCTCGGTGTTTTTTTATTTGCCTTCATTCTCATCCCATTTACATTTGCTATTCCTATGTCCGACTCAACCGTGCATAACATAGAATTGCAGATTGATAACCCTTATATGAGTGTGGATGGAGTAACGATGAAAATTGATCCGCTTTCAGAAGCAGCTCCCATTATTGTTCCGAGTTGGAAACGTACAATGATTCCTCTTCGTGGTGTTATTGAGCACATGAGAGCATCGGTAAAGTGGGAAGCGAAAACCAAAAGCATTACAATAACCCAACAATTCTCTTCAATTGAGATCGTTCTCCAGGTGCACAATCCAAAAGCCTTTGTCCAGGGTGAAGAATGCTGGATTGATGATGAAAACCATCAAGTAGCTCCCTTTATACTTCACCAAAGAACGTACATCCCGGTTTTGTTTGTTTCGAAATCATTAAACGCAAAAGTTCTCTGGAATCCCAAAGGAAAACTGATCACTATTGAGTGGGAAGAAACATGAATGAATCCTCTTCCAAGGTGTTTCCATTAGGGGAAAATGGGCAGTATGGGTTTTTTGTTATTCATCAGGGATTATTGTTTTATACCGATCCATCTGAAGAACCCCAAGTCAAAATACCAATCCGAATTCTTCAAGATGTTATACTTGAACCTCAAAAAGATGATTCTTCCTATGTAAAACTTAAAATAGTCTACAACTTTGAAATAGGATTTGAAATTGAGCTTCCAGATAGCGTCGCTAAAAAAGCGAAAATTTGGATATTGAGCATTTTAGGGATGTCGAATGCAGCCTACAATTCTGTATCGAATGAAAAACAGGCGACTTCTTCTTCCCAAAAAAATCCTTCCAAAGTATATACAATCCTTACTTTTGTTCTGATTATTGGATTTGTTATGGTAGGTTTGTTTTTACTTTTTAAACCTTTTTTTCTATCAACGTACCAAAAGAATTTTGTTCAGCAAAACCCTGCACTAGCAAGTGAATATCAACAACGGGGTAGAGAAGAAGAAAGCAATGGACATATTGCATCTGCTGTAAGTATGTACGAGATGGCATTGCTACATCATCAAGAAAACATGACAATACGAGAAGATCTTGACAGAGTTTTAGGGAAAAGAATTGAACAAAACATCCAAGTAGGCAATTTTGCCAGAGCCAAGCAAGATATCTATAAGTTATCTAAGAAAAACCCTATGCAAAAGGTGTATTTTGAAAAACTTAAAACAGTTACATCTGATTATGCGATCAAACTGTCAGATATCTATGACATTCTACATTTGTTCTTTGTAAGTGCGATTACGAATGATTCTATCCTTCAGCAAGAACTAAACGACAAACTTCAGCTTTTTGGACAAAAATTAGAGTTTATCCTGCAGTAGAACTGCATTTTGATAATTCTCTCGTAAACGAAACAAAGATAGTAGAGATGTGAATACTTCCTGTGGTAGTTGTAAATCTTTTCGATGGAGCCATTTTTCCTGAAACATTCCATTGCGTTTATCCAATCTGAGAAGAAGAGCATATTCAGGGGTATAGGTTGGGAACGTTCTTGTCTCACCCAAATCGTTTAGGGTTGCAGATTCCAAAAGAAGAGCATATGCTGCTACCTGATAGTGGTATTCCATGCAGAGTTGGTTGGATGTTTTAATATCAATGATGCATATTTGACCATCAATGCGCGCAATAATATCCACTGTACCACCAAAACCCAGCGCAGGGTTGACTAAGGAAATCTCTGATCCTAGAAATTGAATGTCATGCGTGGTAAGCCATTCTCGGAATGCCTTGAAGGATCTCTGAGCTGGTGCAAAAAGAGGATGGTAAGAAAAGTCTTCTTCTTGACCCTTGATTAAATTTTCCACCATTGTGTGCGCAATAGTGCCAGTTTCAGCGGCTTTATCCCGGATGTCTTCGTAGGAGTATCCTTTTAATCCAATCGAGTTAGCCCATTTCAGCAAGTACGGTTTATCAAGCTGCGATATTATGGTTGTTACAGAAGGAACTGGTTCCTTGTTCTGATTTACATACTGATGCTTCATTCTTAGGAGGATTGAATTTTGATGTAAATTGCTTTTTCATCATTGTTGGTAAAAGAAAAAATGGGAGCAATCTCAGGAGAATGCAGAGCAGCATAGGGGATGCTTGCAACTTGGTTGACTTGTAACACTTCTCCAATTGATTCTTCCTGCAATCGAAAAGCATGCGTGGTTGGAATTTCTACTCCTGCAGGATCCACAAAATGAAACAGTGCATCATCCAACGGGTAATGATCTGTAGATTCAAGTGATACCAGTTTTACTTGTAATTGGAAGGTTGTGTATACTTCATTTTCGGTTGGCTGAGTAGCGAATGGATTATACTGCGCAACAATCTTGGAGGCTTCTTTACCAGTTTGAACCTGGTCAACCATGAAAGCAAGTACGGTTTTTCCGGTAAACTCATCTTGGAATGCAATTTCATACCATTCTCCTGGTATGCCAGGTTGTTCAAGACGCACAATTTTACTCTCTGTGGGTAAGAAGGAAGGATCGACAGGCATGCTAAATGTTATAGTCTCATTTGTGGGTTCGTAATACAAGTCTTTCATCTGGCAATAATCTGCAAAAAAGGATAGTGGAACCATGGTTCGTCCGTCAATTTCTTGAACCGCTACATCCAGTTCTATAGGAATATCATTCACATATATGATGGGAGAACCTACTTTTAATGCAAATTTTGCATCTTTCGCAACAGGCTCTTGAATTTGTTTTTGTGATTCTTCTTTTTGTTGTGATGTGGGAGATTTGGACTGAAAGAGTGTGCCAATGGAACAAGAACACAAAGAAATCGCAATTATGATCACTGAGATCCATTTCAAAGTATTTCTCATGTTAAACTCTCCTTACTCAAATTTCGTCATTTCTTCAAATACCTTCATTACAAAATGATCCGTCATGCCCGAAATAAATTCTACAATAGCAAGGGAAAAATCCTGTGGAATAGTATAAACAAAAAAATTCGGGGAGGAAGAATTTTGTTCTCTTTGTGAAGCAATATTTGAATACGTTAATAACCATTTTGAAAAGTAGTTACTTAGTAGGGGGAACGAATTGTTTCTTTTCCATTCATGAATATCTGCAATAATTTGATCTTGTTCCTCTTTTAAGTAATCGAAGATGGAGGAAATCATTAATTGAGCATAGTTTTTGTAAACTTTTAATCGAGGATGCTCATAGATGTGATACTTACTAAAATCTCTTAATTCTTGGAGTAAATTGTAGTATGGATCAGAAAACTGAAGCCCATTTTCTGGAGAACTTGATTTGCAAAGATCCATAATAAGGTTGTGGATTAGAACTGTATTATTCAACGTTTCACTAGTATTTTGTACAGAAAAGGAATTGTAGATGTTTTGCAAAAGATTCATTTGATTAGCATTTAGTATGCGCAGAGACAATGCATCTTCAATATCTCGACCTACATAAGAGATGGTGTCGGAAATTCTAACTACGCAACCTTCCCAGGTATAGGGGTATGTGGTGCCTGGATTTTGGATTTCTTCCAACGAAAAAAAATCATTTCGGGGAATTAAAAAGCGATCATGTGTTTCGCCACAGTGGCAAATTATTCCATCTCGGACTGCATAGGTTAAATTCAGACCTTCTTTTGTACCACTAGGCCCAGGTAGTGTTTCAAAGTAATCGACAAACCGCAGACCATTTTTTTCGTGCCAAAAAGGAAAAAGGTTACAATTTGCAGGTAGATATTCAGACAAGATTTTTTCTCCAGCATGCCCAAATGGTGGATGCCCAATATCGTGGCCTAAAGCTATTGCTCGGGATAGTTCAGTGTTCAATCCTAAGTAATCGCAAATAATACTACTGACCGCTTCAACATGTTGAACATGTTCAATTCGAGTGCAGATATGATCATTATCTGTAGCGTAGAATACTTGAGTTTTGTGTTTTAATCTACGATATCCGCGAGAATGAATAATACGGGTGTAATCACGGAAAAAAGGTGATCGGATGTCATTGGCACGATCATATAGCGGGGTGCGACGAGAGGTTGCAGCCACCCATTTCTCACTTGTTTCTCTAATAGCGACGGAAGAAAAATTTCGTTTCATATGTAAATTGTACGAATTATGCTTGGAAAATACAGTATTGCTTGAATCCGATATTGGTTGGAGTATAATTAAAAAAGGAGGAATTGATGACCCAGAGACGTGATTCAAAATTTTTTGTATTATTGGTATCTCTTTGTACTACTCTGCTTTTTTCTTCGGGTTTTGTTTTTCTTCCATTCTCAACCATGCGAATTAATATGTCATTAGATGAAGATGCAAAAGTAATATCCCTTACAGATGCCAACGGCTATCACTATATCATGGGGACTTTCTACGAGAAGAATTCTTCTGACCTGCAGACCGACATTTTCATCCGAAAACTCAATGAAGACTTTTCCAAACAATTGTACGAGATACGATATGGTGGAACTGGTAATGAATATCTAGTGGATGCTGCGTATCAAGACGGCAAGTTATATCTGTGTGGTAGCACTCAATCCGTGGATTTACCCACAACTGACGATGCCATATTTTCTCAAGCGATGGGTTGGGGAGACGGCTTTATAGCAGTTTTTGATCTTGAAGGTGAAGTACAATTCAGTTCATATATTGGCGGAGACTCCACTGATTTCTGCTCATCTTTCTGTATTGATGGTGACCAGATGTACATTGTTGGCACAACCTGGTCAGAACAATTTCCTATCACCCCCGATGCATTTCAAAAACGATTGTATGGCAATACAGACGCTTTTTATATGCAAATCAATCTTACTCCCCCTACCATCGAGTATTCTACATATCTCGGAGGATCCGGAGAGGAATTTTGCGAAGCAATTTGCGTATACAACGATGAACCCATCCTTTTTGGAAGAACCTCATCACGCGATTTTTTCCTTACACAAAATTCATACAACCAATCATTTAATGGGGGAGAATGGGATTTATTCCTCGTTTCTCTTTCAAGTGGAACACCCTCCTACTCTACGTATTTAGGTGGAAGTCGAAATGATTTTGCAAGCACTATGGAATTGTCTCCACAAGGGCTTGTCTATTTTACGGGCCGAACTTATTCTTCCAATTACCCCATAACTCCTGATGCATTTCAGCTTGACTTAAAGGGTCTCTCGGATGGTTTTATCAGCGTATTCAATACCCAGACTTATTCTCTTGAATTTTCTAGTTTTTTTGGGGGGGATAAAACAGAGTACCCAGAGAGTATTACTTTTATGGGAAATACACCCATTGTAACAGGAAGAACATTTTCTGAGCATCAATTTCCGATTACTCCAAATGCGCTTCAAAAAAGCTTTGCAGGAGGATGGTCTGATGGTTTTCTTTTTTGCTTGAGCTCTACAGATCATTCTCTCACCTATTCGAGTTTTCTTGGAGGCAATGATCGTGATTCTCTTGATAGCATTATCTGGTCAGGTCAACCAAACCAGATTGTTTTATCAGGTAGAACAATGTCTTCTGAAATTCCCACCCGACTGATTTCGTATGTTTTAGATCAAACAGAGAATCAGATGTGGAACGGATTTGTCATGAAGTATTGGCTTCCAATTCCCTAATTTGTAACCATATTGAATCAAAATCTGTAGTACAATTAACGTAGATTTTTTTTGAGGGTGTACTACATGAAAAAAATTAGCATATGGTTTGTGTGTTTTCTATTTTTCTTCAGTTATTGGTATCCAACTACCATTATATCTTTTTCTTCTTCAAGGACTGCGTATTCCTGGACTCAAAGTATTCAAAAATGGTATGCAGTTGGGTATGATTATCGTCACGAACCCCTGGATGAACAATTACTTTTTCCTTGGCAGAAGTCAGATTCAAGAGTATGGGGGAGTAAAGAATACCCAATCACCACTCAAAAAGGAACATTCACCAATCCAATCTTTTACACATGCTTTTATCTGGATGTTATTCCCGATCGAGGGTCTACCAGAGGGCAGCAAAAATATTATGTAGTACTGGATGATCATGGAAATATATGGCTCGACCCCGATGGAGTTTTTCAAAACTGCATCTATAAACCTCAAAATGATCCGAAGAATCCTCTTTTTGTTGAAGGAGGATGTGATCAGTCCAATGTGTTAGATGGGAAAATTCGCTACTCTGTTGATCCTGATCCTGGTAATAATACATTGGGTCCCTATTCTGTTGAAAGAATACTACAGAATAAAAACACAATTTTAAAAATCCAGGGAAGAAAATTCGTAGTTGCCCTATTGGATCGCCTTGATTATGCTATTAATACAACTGTAAAAAAACAAGACTGGGACCATGAATTATCCTTGATCCCTTTCCAATCTTTTGAAAAGCATACCGATAGAGAGATCAAAAATTCTCAATATGATCCCTGGGAAGACATCTATCGGTGTACTTCTCCCAATACAACTCTTGTTCAAGCTGGTGATATCCGATTAACCCCAGTGGTTATTGAAAACGAATGCGTATACGAACCCAATAGTGTTGTTGAAGTAGGCGATCATGACATTGGGCGCACACTAGTTTCCTTCCAAGAAAATGAAATGCATTCAGATCAAGTTTTACAAGACGGTCTGTATAGCAATCAATCAAAATATGGGTACGATTTTTTCCAGGAGTTTATATATAGAGTGCATGATCCTTCTTCAGAGAAAGCTGTAGAATCCTCACTTCGATTGACTCCAATTGATATAAAAATTCATCCCGCGAATTATATGCCTATCCATTATGGAATTCATACTAGTGATGCCTTTTGTATGTTTGAACTTCCTTCCACGGGGAAAAGTTTGCCAATGAGTTTTCAGACAAACATTTTACAAGGGATGGATGATTTCTTTTCTGCGCGAATTCATTCACAAAACTCCGATATTTCACCGGCGTTTTCATCCCTTTCAAAAGGAGTTTTGGTCGAAGGCGATTCGTATGTCTTCTCAACCTTTATCTCTCCGGTATCTCCCCGATATGCTGGTTATATGGGAATTGAATGGTTTTATGACAATGGAATCAACAATAAACGTGAGATCAAAAAAACTCCACTACAGGCGAAAGACTTGTTTGATAATTTTCACCAAGACGGTAGATGTGAAGAAATTCTAGGATTATCCAACCGGAGTGCCGATATTGATTTACATCAAACTCTTTTTCCAATAGAGTCTATTGTCCGGTTTTACGATGCAACTGGAAATGGCTTGGGGGTTGCAGATCCCATCTATCGTGATAATGATAATAATGCAATTGTTTCGGAAGGTGACGATCGAATTCTTTCTACATCCGTACAGGTGAATTTTCAAACAATCGAGTATACTCCTGGAACCAAGGTAACTTCTGGTGATGCTGACGTTGGAAGGGTTTTGTCGAATATTTCTTCAGACTATCTTTGGATGGATCGAGGAAGTGAGAACTCAGAAGATGATCAAAATGGCACCATGGAACCTGGAGAGCCAATCTATAAGAAGCAGTCTTCAAGCAGTCGAATGTCTAAAGTGCAAGCCAATGATATTCGAATCACACCTGTTTACCTCTATGGAGTAGACTATCTTGAAGGCACTTTGGTTAAACCCACATGCTTTTTTTATCGATATTCACAATTTTTCGGAGTTTCCATGCACTACAATGGGATTTTTTCCTCTATTGATCTACCCATTATACCGGGAAACCAGCCACTCCCTGTACAAACTTCTTCTGAATTTCAAGTTGAAAAAACTACCGAAATGGAAGTTGGCTTGATTCCTCAAAACGAAAACCAATCTATCTGCATTTTTGTTGATGAGCCTTCTTTGCTTTCCTCTATGGATCCCAGGCCATTTACTAAGAGATACGTAGAGAATGTAAAAGAAGTTAACGCAGAGGGATTTTCCGTTACTCCTTTGACTAGCAGTGTTACAACAAAAGGATGGGAATACCCACTATCCCTCCTTGTATTTGTTGATCTTCCAGGTATTGATTATCCTGGCATTGATGTAGAAGATCCTGTTTACGACTCGTATTTTTATGAATCTGAAATAGATCGACGAGAAAAGCGATATCAACGTCTATTACCTGAAAATTTTACTCCTGATTATTGCACCATTGTTTCTTTTGATGTGTATCCAGAAGATGCTATCGTGCGACCTTCCAAAGATTGCATATGTACTTTTGATATGCGTTATCCCAATTTCTGGGCATCACTGGAAGATGCAGATAATCCAACCGATTTGAACGATCCCTATGCAATCATTGCATCTCAGGCTGACGATATGATTGTTGGCAATTACAATGCAAAAGGTGCGGGTCTAGATTATTTGTTTACTGCATATGCACCTATGCCTTCGGGTATTCAACGTTTTATTGTGCAGGTCAACACAGACCTAAGCTATTGCTTTTGGTTGTGGGAAGATCTTGAACCAAAAGGGGTCTTAAATTTTTCCGATCGTCTCTCTGCTCCAATATTTGTATATGAGCAAGCTACTTTTTTTAACACAGATTGCTCAGAAGAGTTTTTCCTGAATGCAAAGGATAATATTGGATTTAATAAGATTACCAAAAACGATGAAATTGGTATTTTTGACGGAAAAGATCATGAGGTTGTATACAAAAATCATGTCATTCGTATCACCAATGCTCGTGTTGAAAAATTTGGAGTGGATGTATTGTTTGAGACCTATGGGAGCTTAAATGAAGGAGACCCTGGTGGCGACTTTCCTATTGCCCTAAAACCATTGTATGGAGGGGATACGATTGCAATGCGGACGTATGCGAAAAATGCATTATACGACTATAACAAATCTATTCTCCACCCACCTAGTTTTTTACAAATTGAGACAGGTCAAATACAATATATCGGTCAAAGGGTACTGCAAACACCCACTGTACAAGATGTAAATTTTACCAATATGGCAATTGTCGACCATGGATTGCAGTATTCTGATGTTGATTATACAGCAGGCGAAAATCCTTTGTATTTTATGGAGGATCCTGTGATTGCATCTCCTTACAATCCTCTTGTGCGAAATTGGGATTTAGATTTTATTGCGTATCCTGCTGGTCAAACACACATTGGGCGTACTTCTTACCGTAGAAGATATTCAAGAGGAGCAGGATCGTTTGGATTTTGTGCTACCCCTACCATTTCTAGTAACATTTACGAAGAAAGTCCATTTCGCAAATTAGGAGCAGAACAGTTTCCCATGACTGACTATGATTTTATTTTTACATTGCAAACAAAATCAGGAGATTTCTTGTCTTTTGGAGAAAATGTTCCAAGTCACCTGCGTATTAATAAGATTATTGTAGAAGGACCATTCAAATGTCCACAAATATTGGATCGCGATAACGGTAGCGTTGTTCCTTCTAGTCGAATACCCTTAATCTACAATGATAGTGGAACACTGGTTATCGATCGTAGCATTGCAAAGTGGTATCAAATGCCAGGAGATGACTGGACAGGTTCCATCGGTTTTGGACGTGACGAAGTTTTCATTGAACCTAGGGATTGGAATCCTTTGCTGGTTAGAACTCGAATTTTAGATTATACAGGACTACCTGCTGTCATTAAAATTCCAGAGATTACTCTTCTGCGAAGTGGTACTCTTCACATTACTGTACTATTAGCAGATGGAACTTCTGTGGAGATGGGAAATTGTTGTGATGAAGAACCATCAGTCGGAATACCAGTGCATGGGCTTGATTTTGACAATGTTCCTGAAAGTCTGGAAGTTTTTAGAGATCATATATTAAAGCCTACGTTGTATGAAAGAGAACCTTATCAGGAGGTAGATCTTTGCAATAACGCTTATGTAATTCTGTGGCAAGACCGGGGAATACGCCTACATAGTGCTATGGCGCTCGATCCGTATGAAATTGGTGCAGGAGATGGACGACTAAACTTTGGAGGAGGTTCTTGGCTTGACTTAAATGAAGATGGAAAAGTTGCTTTTGCAGATTGGGAAACAGAAGTCATAGGTACGTATTACACGGAAACAAACTGCTGGGCAGGGGGAGTATTTGACGGACGAACGAAAAATGTCAACAATGGTATATATCCCCTAGAACTGTCTGAAGAAACAGGAACACAAATTACACAATATGGAGTGGATTTTTGCAGTCGAGAAGGAGATGAGTATTCTCGAAGACCTGATCATATTATATCCACTGAAGAAGTAACCCCTATATATTTGCAGGCATATAAATTTTACGATGACAATGGCGATCGTGCTTTTACACCATTGTTTTGGGGTCGTTCGCACGAAGTGTATTTGGCAGGGGAGAAATCAATACGCATACAACCCCATGAAGACTTGTTCATTTCTACTTACCCATCTCCTTTAACTGCTGGTTGCATTGCAGAACTAGTAGATCCAGGCAATCCTCTTACCATACAAGTACAAGATTCTTCCGGAAATCCCATGAATTTTTCTTTTGGTGTAATGGACTCTAGTGGTAGAAGCGATGTGGACGAAAGAGATGCATGGCAACACTTGTTTGTTGATACTCCAAAGGAGCCTTTGCCGCAATATTATTGGACCCGGACAGATTTACACAACCAAGACAACATTGATGCTTGTAACACGAAGATGTATTCCAAACCAAACAATCCCTTTGCCCCCATTCGCATAGATTTTAAGCAAAGTCACGAAGGGAAATACAAATTTCTAAATTTCTGTGCAAACGATGAAGGTGCCTTTGAAGTAGTAGTGTATTCACCCGATCACCTTCATACGGGGAGAACTTTCATTACAGTTGCTCCTCCTACTGTTGAGTACTCGATTATGCCACTTGTTCTAGATCGGCAAGGGAATATCCGTGGTGCCATGGATGTTCGCGATCCTGATTTTTTAATGACAGCAGGAGTGAACAAGGTATATTTATTAGCAATTCAAGCGTATACACCGCAAGGAGTATTAATCAAAGGAGTAAATCGAAAAAATCCATTCAGAAACGAGCAATCTGCTGAAACCATGTCCTATTCTGGACGTATGACTCCATATACAACAAAACCAGCCAGTTTCGATCTACACGAGAAATTTGACTATGTACCCGATGGATATTTTCTACATATGAGCATTTTGGAAGATTTAGAGAACATTACGGTAGATCCATCTACTACTTTCCAAATGGCAGGATTTGATGGGAATGAGTATATCAAAACAGAAGAATCTGTATATTACAATACTACCAATGCCATGTATGATTCAGGAGTATACTCAAAAACAGGGTTGATTGAACCAAATCCTACAATGATTGTAGAGGACGGATGGGGATTTGGATGTATCTATGGAAATTCACATGATGGAGTCTATATGTTTCCTGATTTCAACGACGATGGAATGCTTACATCCGAAGATTCTTTTCCCATTGACCACAATGGAGAAGTATGGTTTTTTATCTATGCTGAGGACGTATGTGATATTGGCGTTTTAGTGAATTGTAACGATTTTTCCGATTCTACCATTTTTAGCGATGTTGTTGGAAAACCACCAACCTTTTCCGATAGTCCAAATACAATATATGGGCGCTACCGGAAAAACTGGGATTCAGTTAATGGGTATTCTATGGCAGACGATATTTTTAAATTGGATTGGGATGCATTTCCGCAAAGAAATATTGCGATTCGTCCTCCTGTAACCTTAATACGTGATTCAGAGACGCAATTGCCAATTCGTCGAGATTTGCTAAGTTCCAAAAATTACGATTTGGTCTATGGAATGACAAATTCTCTTCATATATATTTGCAGCCTGCAGACAGTCGAGATTTTCCGATTGATGGAGGATGGGTGCATCTTCAAGGAAATCAACACGAAAGCTCCATATATGCTGGATTGGAAAGTGTTGACCGATATAACAGAAGAGCCACTCTTTCTTATACACCCACTGGAATAGGAGAAGCAACTGCTTCGTTGCTGTATGCAAGTGAAAATAATTTGCATTTGTTGGATCCAAGTACTTTTGTAAGCCCTTTACAGTATGTTGTGGATTTGCACGTTGACTTTGATATTTTAAAAGCACTTCGGCTAGAGTTTCCCTATCAAAGAGATTTGATTCAAAACATTGAGAATCATTTAACAGTAAAACTTTGTGAAAAGGGGACTAATGCTCCCGTTGAAGGAGTAACGGTGTCCGTATCGGGAGAAGGATTTTCCTATACATCATTAACAAACCAGGATGGAATCGCTACTTTTCAGATCACTCCCACTCCCCAAAAAGAAAAAGTGAGAGTATATGCAATGAAAGGAACGTATTTTGAGGCAGAAGCATTTTTATCGGTGGTGGAACCATGAAAAACGTTTTTCAAAATGTTTGGATTCGAGTATTTCTTGCAGGATTAGTGTTTATCATCGTTTTTTCTCCTATGCAGATTCCAAGCGTTCATGCCAACGAAGATTTCCATCTTCAAAGTTACCAAGCACTGCTATTAGGCTGTCCCAATTTTACCAATATTACGCTTCCTCCCTATTACCAACCGGGTAAGTCCTCATCAATTTCGGGAGTATTGGAAGAAAAAAATCTGAATGCCCACGTATTTCAACTTTGCGATAATGAACTTGACCAACAAAATACCGATGGAGATTCTCTACCAGAAGAAACGCCTTTCTATTTCCATGGTTTCAAAGGGAATAGTCAGCACACCGGGTATATTCATCAGGATACGAGTCACAGCATTTCCATGCTTTGGCGGTACCCTTTTTATGGAGATTATATCACAGACATTCAAACCTATGGAGATGTTCTCTATTTTGCAGATCACAGTGGGTATATTCATGCTATTTCGAAAAAAGATGCTTCTGTTTTGTGGAAGTATCCTTTAGAAGAGAAACGATATGTAGTGGGAATTGATATCAGCCCCACGCAAATGTATGTCACGTATGGACCAATCTTTAGCCGGCGAGGTATAGAGGATGACTCTTGTTTGTTGTATGCAGTTGATTTACAAACAGGCAAGGAGCTTTGGTCGAAACGAATTGAACAAGTCTTAGTCATTAGCCCTCCCTTGGCGGATGGTAAAGATGTTTTTATATCAACGGGGAAAATGAATAGCACATTTAGTAAAACCCAGGGCGGAGATATTCACCAGATCAATGAATCAGGGGAAATCATTCAGACTCTCTCCATTGAAGATTTTGCTTTTTGGGGAGATTATTTGACGAAAAGTGGTTCTGTTATTATGGGGGCTGCGATTCGATATGACCAAGCAACTCGCACAATCATTTTTCCTCATATTTACGCTTTTGATCTTGACACACAACGTCATATATGGACAGTAAAACCATTAGGAGAAGATGGTTTTCTAGGTACTCCAAGTATTCAAGATGATTATATGTATATTACTGAGAACCCCATGATGATGGGCAGAGGAAGAGGTGGCCCAGCCAATGAAAGTTGGTTACAGAAAATCCACTTACAGACAGGGAAACTTGAAAAAAGTATGCGATTTGAAGAGGAAAACTTTGGTCGATTTGCTCCTACACTAGCAAAAGATGCTATTTATTTATGTTCTTTTACTGGCCGTTTGTATTGCATAAACTACAACCTGGAGAAACTCTGGTGGCAAAAACGATTCGATGATCGATTTTCCTATTTTACAGAACTCATGGCCTCGAAGAATTATTTGTATACCATACTTTATGAGGGTGATTTTCTTTGTATTGATAAATCCGATGGATCTATAAAATTTCGATATGCTACCGGTTCCTACGGAAGGATGCCTGTGGTAACGGGCGAAGAAGTTTTCGTATCAGGAAATGTCTTGTATTGTTTTTCTGAAAACGCAACTCCTATTCTTTTCGTAGAACCATCCTCTATCATTGTTGGAGAAACAAAACAGGGTGAGGTGGTTCAAAGACAATTTCAGGTGGTTTGGACTGGCACAGATGTGCTAGATGGCACTGTTTTCGGCGCAGAACCCTGGATGCAAATTACACCTCAGAAAATTACACAAAATATTCAGACATTTTATCTCACGATGGATACGTCTACGCTCCCTGATGGGGCATCATCTGGACAAGTTCTTGTTTCAACCAATAAGGGCAAGAAAACAATTGATGTTGAAATTCATGTGATCGTACCGCAACCTTTAACCATACAAACCAACCTTCCACCCGAAGGGATGATAACAAAGGAAAAAGAATTTACTCTTGAAGGGGAGACGGAACCATTTACAACCCTTTCAATTAACGGCTTGGTAAGTAAATCGTATGCCAACGGATATTTTTATGAACGATTGCGGCTCAAAGAAGGCGAAAATCCTATTGAAATAAAGGCTACTGCAAAAGACGGAAGACAAGCTTACTTCCAGAGTATCATTATAAAGGACTCCATTCCTCCATTTTTGGAAGTAGATCTTCCTAGAGTTTTCGAAACATCCACAAAAACTTTTCAATTCAAAGGAAAAACAGAGCCGGGCGTCCGTTTAAAAATTGGTTCTGAAGAAGTACCCATTGAAGAAGATGGCTCTTTCACAGTTACATATACAATGGAGAGAGACGAAGAACTTCTTCGTGTACGTTCGATTGATGCAGCAGACAATATCACGCAAGTAAAAATTGATCTCATTTATGTGGGAAGCTAATATATAACCTCATTTTTGAACCAATTCCAGGTGGCCAAGTAACAAAAACAGTAATGACCACCTGGAATTTTATCTAGGCTTTAACTGATCTTAATCATTTCTTAACACTTCCATGTTACATCTTACATTGTACGAATTTTAATACTCTCTTAGGAGGAAAATGTATGTTTGTAAAATGGAATAAAGCAATATCCATACTCGCAGTCCTAACTCTTATTGTAGGAATTAGTATGACAACCGTAGGATGTGGAAATCAATCATCCGATACAAATGGTTCTGTCAACGAAACAACACCCCAAGAAATATCCTATTCTGGTGTCATTCGAGAAGCTGGATCCACCAGTGTTTTGCCTTTGGCAGAAAAATTTGCTTTGGCTTTTATGGAAAAACATCCCAATCTTGAAATCACCTATACTGGTGGTGGTTCAAGCGCTGGCGTGAAACAAGTCGCTGCAGGCACAGTTGATATTGGTGCTGCTTCCCGTGAAATCAAGATTACCGAAAATGATTTGATTCCTATTCCTGTTGCTCGAGATGGTGTAGCCGTCATTGTAAACGAAAACAATCCTATTCAAGGACTAACACTAGAGCAGATTACAAAGATTTATGCAGGTGAAATTGTCAATTGGTCAGAAGTTGGTGGTAATGATCTTCAGATCACTGTTTATGGTAGAGAAGAAGGATCAGGTACTCGTGATTGTTTTGACTCTGTAGTTCTTAAGAAACTCTCAGTTTCTCCCACCGCTTTAGCCAAAAAATCCAATGGCGAAGTTCAAATTGGTATCCAAGAAGATGCCAGCGGTATTGGTTATGTATCCTTAGGGTATATTAATGGTGTAAAACCCTTGTTAGTAAATGATGTAGAGTGTACGATTGAAACCTGTCAACAGGGAACGTATCCAATCGTGCGACGTCTGTATTTCATTACACAAACAATTCCAAGTGATGCTGTGAATGCTTTTTTGAACTTTTGTCGTGGTGAAGAAGGTCAAAAAATCGTAGCTGACAATGGTTTTGTGCCATTAGTATATTAGTGTAGTAAACCGTCAAAGCCCAGGGTAAGGTCTGCCCCCCATTAACCCTGGGCTTTGTGGTTGAAAGGGTAAAACGTGCAGAAAAAAACAATCGAACAATCCATGAGATTCATATTGCTGGGCACAGCACTGATTTCTCTTCTTATTCTAATTGGAATTGTATATTTTATCTTTAGTAATGGCTTTCTTGCTTTCATTGAAAATGGACTTTGGAATTTTTTGTTTGGAAAAGAATGGAGCCTTGCCAACAATACGTATGGTGCACTGCCTTTAATTGTTGGATCTATATATGTCACTGTGGGCAGTGTATTAATTGCAGCTCCTTTAAGTATTGCCATTGCTGTTTTCATGACGCAGGTTGCTCCCAATTTTCTCCGTGATATTGTTCGACCTTGTATTGATCTACTCGTTGGAATTCCTTCCGTTGTGTATGGATTGATTGGAATGGTTTTTTTGGTTCCCCTGATTCGCGCTCAATTTGGTCCCCCCGGATATAGCCTTTTAGCTGCAATTGTGGTTCTTGTCTTAATGACGATACCTACCATCGTTTCTGTAAGTGAAGATACTTTGCGTGCTGTTCCAAAAAAATACAAAGAAGCATCACTGGCTTTAGGAGCAACCAAATGGCAGACCATTTGGCATGTCATTTTGCCTGCTGCAAAATCTGGGATCATTAGTGCAATCATACTTGGCGTGGGAAGAGCTATAGGCGAAGCTATGGCTATTTATATGGTCATAGGGAATTCTTTCAGCATTCCAAAAAGTCTCTTCGATCCTTCTCGAACCTTGACCAGTAACATTGTTGGTCAAATTGAAGAAGCTGCAATTGGTAGTACACATATTCATGCATTGTTTGGATGTGGAATCATACTTTTATTTTTTGTCTTTATTTTCAATAGTATTAGCTTTTCCTTAGGGAAAAGAGGTATTTCATCATGATCCATCCAAAAACTTCTCAAACAATTGCATGGACAGTACTGTCTTTTCTCACTTTTATCGTCATGGGTGCATTGATTTTTCTGATCATCTACACAATTGTGCATGGCTGGAGTTCTTTGAGTTTATCTTTTGTTTTTGGACCCACCACAAAGGGAGGTTTACTAGCCCCCATTGTAGGAACTATATATTTGATCGTTATGACATTGTTGTTTGTTATCCCTTTGGGCGTTGGTGCTGCAATATATCTCTCTGAATATGCTCCAGAAAACGGATTTACACATTTTATCCGCTATGCCCTTAATAGCCTTGCAGGTATTCCTTCTATCATTTTTGGGTTGTTTGGAGTTGCGTTGTTTGTTACTCTTGTAGGACATGCAAGTATTCTAGCAGGAGCTTTAACCATGGCTTGTCTTTCTCTTCCATTTATGGTGACAGCAACGGAAGAAGCCCTTAGAAGTGTTCCCAAATCATGGAGAGAAGCATCTTTAGGTTTGGGTGCAACCAAATGGGAAACAACCTGGCTGGTTGTTCTTCCTTCCGCTTTGCCTGGAATTATTACAGGGATCATTCTCTGTATGGGTAGAGTGGTTGCTGAAACTGCCCCTCTCCTTGCTACTGCTGGCTTTAGTCCTTTTGTTCCTACAACCCCATTTGATGGTGCAAGAACACTTGCACTCCATTTGTTTTATTTAGCAACAGAAGCTCCGTGCACGGGTTCAATGACGAGGCATGACCTTATTGCCCAAGCGATGGGAATTGCTGTCATACTCCTCATCGTTATAGTTTTCATGAACACTTTAATACGTGTATTGAGCACAATGTATACACGAAGATTCCTCAAACAGGGAGCATAAAATATGGAACCAACCCTTTATTCTGAAAACCTATCTTTATGGTATGGGAAAAAACAAGCTTTGAAAAATGTATCACTTTCTTTCGAAGAAAAAAGTATTACTGCCATCATGGGACCTTCCGGGTGTGGAAAATCAACCTATCTGCGATGTTTTAATCGCATGAATGATACCATAGCCATTGTCCGCATTGAAGGAAAAGCTGTATATGAGAACATCGACATTTATGCAAAAGACACCGATCCAGTTGAAATCCGCAAAACAATAGGCATGGTTTTTCAACAACCAAATCCTTTGCCACGCAGTATATATGATAATGTTGCCTATGGACCTAGAATTGCCGGAGAAAGAAACAAAAAGGTGTTGGATGCTATTGTAGAAAGAAGTCTTCGGAAAGCTGCTTTATGGGACGAGGTAAAAGATGATCTGCGAAAATCTGGTTTATCGCTTTCGGGTGGACAGCAGCAGCGTTTGTGTTTAGCTCGAACCTTGGCTATTGAACCAAAAGTCATTCTCATGGACGAACCTTGTTCTGCTTTAGACCCTATTGCTACTGCAAAAATCGAAAACACCATGCAAGAGTTAAAAAAAGAATATACCATTATTATCGTTACTCATAACATGCAACAAGCCGCTAGAGCATCCGATTATACAGCATTCCTGTTAATGGGGGAATGCATAGAATATGGGGAAACCAAACAGATTTTTATCAAACCAAAATATCAACAAACCATGGACTATATCACGGGCCGTTTTGGCTAACAGTCTCTAAGAGTTTTGTTGATGGGAAAATAAGATCTTTCCATATCCACGAGTTAGTTGATACTAACTTTTTTCTGTTCATGGTTGACAAAAAGTTAGAGGTGACTAACATAGTATCTATAACCTACTATGGAGAGATGCTTATGTTAAGTTCAAGTCTTGAAGATTACATCGAGGCAATCGCAGTTTTAGCAGGGGATTCAGGATATGTTCATGCCTCTACTATCAGCGAGTATCTTTCTGTCAAAAAATCGTCCGTTACAGCTGCTCTAAAAAACCTAAAAAAACATAATCTAATCGTATATCAACCCTACAAACCTATTAAATTAACCCTTCTTGGGCAGGAAAGAGCGATAGAGATTCTTCAAAGACATACTGTTCTACGAGACTTTTTTGTCCACGTTCTGCAAATTGAAATGGAACAAGCAAACCTTGCTGCTTGCAAAATTGAGCATGCTATTGGTGCTGATATAACAGAAAAACTAGTGGATTTTGTTCGGGATTTTAAAAAAAGAGAGATCTATATGAGGCACAGAGGAAGAAACTTTTGTAACCACTGTGGTGTCCATAAAGGACGATGCAGATTATCAGATGCAGAATGTAGTAAAATGATGAAAATCAGTCACATCCATGGAGACGAAGCTTATATCCGGCGGTTATCCTGCATGGGGATATTGTGTGGCAAACGAATAGCAATTCTTCGAAGGCACGGAAAGCGTGGAGCCATGTTGATTCAAGCGGGAGATAGCAAATTTGCCATGGACGCAGGACTGTACGACACAATAGAAGTAGAGGAAGAGCAATAGCTACAGTGAAAATAACCTCACCTAATGAAACCTATACAGTTGTCTTAGCAGGAAATCCTAATTGTGGGAAAACTACACTTTTTAATGCTTTAACCGGTTCTCACCAGCATATTGGTAATTATCCAGGAGTTACCGTTGAAAAGAAAGAAGGACAACTACGCCTTCACAATGCCAATATCCGGATCATCGATCTCCCAGGCATGTATGATTTACAAGCACATTCACCAGAAGAAGAAGTCGCTCGCAATGTTATTGAAACCGAATCCCCCGATCTTATTATCAGTGTAGTTGATTCATCTTCGCTTGAACGCAATCTTTTTCTTACCTCTCAGTTGATGGAAAAAGGAATCCCTGTTCTTGTGGTTTTAAATATGACCGATACAGCAGAAAAAAAAGGATATAGGATTGATCAAATGCTTTTATCTGAAGCTATGCATGTAGAAGTTGTAAAAACAATTGGACATAAAAACCAAGGCATCACTCAGCTGAAAGAAAAAGTTTTACAGATGTGCCAAGCTTTGCCCTATACAAAGAAAAAAGAAGCCACCTCTTCCTACGCAGTAATGCGAAATATTTCTACACAAACACGATACGCCACTATACAAAAATGGTTGCAAAAAGCTGTCATAACAGTGAACATAAATAATTCCAGGTTCACAGAAAAAATGGACGAAGTATTAACACATCCACTTTGGGGGGTACTCATTTTTCTAGGACTTATGTACCTTGTTTTTACCCTTGTATTTGTGCTTGGAGCTCCATTCATGGAATGGATTGAGTTATTTTTTTCGTGGCTTAGCTCGCTAATTATTCAATATTGGCCAGCTAGTTTTTATCCGATATTTCGTTCTCTTTTGGTGGAAGGAATTATAGGAGGCGTGGGTGGAGTCATTGTATTTTTGCCCAATATTCTTCTACTATTTCTTGCCATTGCTTTCTTAGAAGGTACTGGCTATATGTCCAGGGTAGCATTTCTTATGGATGGATTCATGAGTAAGCTAAACTTACATGGGAAAAGCATTGTACCTATGCTCCTTGGATTTGGATGTTCGGTACCAGCTATAATGGCAACTCGAACACTTGAATCAAAGCAAGAGCGTATGACTACCATGATGATCCTTCCCCTTATGAGCTGCGGTGCTAGACTTACCATATATGCACTTTTGATTCCAGCCTTTTTCCCTTCTCATTTGCATGGTCCTATGCTTTGGCTGATGTATATTATTGGCGTTCTAGTAGCTATGGTTGCTGCTAAATTGCTTCGGAAAACCATATTTAAGGGAGATTCTGTTCCATTCCTCATTGAACTTCCCGAATATCGTATGCCAACTATTAAAAATTTGCTCCTTGAAATGTGGAATCAATCTAAGGAATACCTAAAAAAAGCGGGAAGCATTATCTTAATCTTGTCTGTACTTTTATGGGGACTAGCCTCGTTTCCAAAAATCCAAATGTACTCGCAAGACTATCAAAATGAAATTCAAACTGTACAATCCAGTGCTTTGCCAGATGTTCAAAAAGAAGAGAAGCTACAAGAGATTGCCCAAGAAATGCAGGAGGAAGAACTATCCTTTACTTATGCAGGTCGCATAGGACGATTCCTTGAACCAGCTCTCAAACCTATCGGATTTGATTGGAAAGTTGGTACCGCTCTCATAGGAGCTTTAGCTGCAAAAGAAATGTTTGTCGCACAGCTAGGTATTGTTAATGCCGTGCGAGAAACAGAAGACAATCAGGTGCCTTTACGAGATAAACTAAGAGACCAATACACCCCTCTTGTTGCTTTTTGCATCATGTTGTTTTGTTTAATCAGTGCTCCTTGCGTAGCTACATGTGCAGTGACTCGCAGGGAAAGTAATTCCTGGAAATGGGCACTTATCCAATTTTTTGGATTAACCGTAGTTGCCTATATTCTTACCTTTGTTGTCTACCAGGTGGGTAGTTTGCTATAATAGGGTTACCTGCATAGATTTTGCAAGTAAAACCGAACGCGAAAGGACAACACAAGTTTGAATACGGTGCTATCGAAATTCAAAGAAGTGATTTTTTCCGTTTTACCAATCATAGTATTGGTTTTTGTTCTTTCTTTTACCATTACCCCCATCCCTTCGTTTGCCCTTATTTCATTCTTGTTTGGGGCTGTATTGGTAATGCTTGGTCTCACGATATTTTTGTTTGGTGTGGAAATTGGTATTGGTCCACTCGGTAGTATCATAGGGTCTTCTTTAGCAAAAAAGAATGTTGTGTGGATTGCACTGATAAGCGTACTCATCCTTGGTTTTTTTGTTTCCATTGCAGAACCCGATTTGCTCGTATTTGCAAAGCAAGTAGACAAAGTAACTGCAGGACAAATATCAAGCTACAGTATTTTGATGGTCGTTTCGATTGGTTTGTCCACACTCTTGGCGTTTGGGTTTTTTAGAGTATTGTACAACATCCCATTGTACAAAGTTTTATTCGTTCTTTACCTTCTCCTTTTTGGTCTGGCATTCTTTTCTTCACCAGAATTTCTTGCGATTTCGCTTGATGCTTCTGGTTCCACCACAGGCATACTCGCGGTTCCATTTATCCTATCCCTGTCTGTAGGTATTTCAATGTTAAAGAAGGATAGCAAAGCTTCTGAAAAAGATAGTTTTGGACTAGTAGCTATAGCATCCGTAGGGGCAGTCATGTCAGTTATGATTTTGGGACTGTTCAAAGATACAAGCAGTTTTACAGGAACCCTTGCTTCCAAAACCTTACAATCTGAAACAGTTCTGGGTGCTTTTACCTCTATTCTTCCTGAATATGTAAAAGAAAGTGTCATTGCTATTGTACCCCTCATCGCTATTCTGTTATTTATACAAACAACTTCTTTTCGTTTGCGTAAATCAGAGTTCCGTAAATTGTTTACAGGATTTGCTTTTGCCTTTGTCGGGCTCCTACTTTTTCTAGTTGGTGTAAATGCAGGATTTATGGAAGTTGGAGCCACAATTGGGAAAACACTAGCACTGCTTCCACATAAATCGATCATCGTCTTAATTGGTTTTATACTTGGTTTTGTAACGATACTGGCTGAACCTGCTGTATATGTACTGACACATCAAATTGAGGATGTAACCAGTGGTTATGTAAAGCGTAAAGCCGTGCTGATATTTTTAGCGATTGGAGTTGGTTTTGCTGTTATGTTGTCAGCTCTGCGCGTTTTTATTCCTCAAATTCAATTATGGCACTACTTGTTGCCCGGTTATATCATATGTTTAGTCCTTATGTTTTTTGCCCCAAAACTATTTGTTGGTATTGCCTTTGATGCTGGTGGAGTAGCCACCGGACCCATTACCGTTACGTTTATTCTAGCCTTTATTCAAGGTGCAGCCAATGCATTTGAGGGATCAAATCTTCTGGTTGATGGTTTTGGTATGATTGCAATGGTTGCTATGATTCCTATCATTACATTGCAAATACTAGGTGTCATCTTCAGAGTCAAATCTCGAACAAACAGAGAGGAAACGTAAGATGAATACACTTGATCAAGGATCTATTTTTGAATTAATTTACGTGATTGTTCCCTACGGAAAAGGAAGCAACGTTCTACAAAAAGCAAAAAAACTAGGAATTCCTGGTGGAACTGTGATTTTAGGACGAGGAACAGTATGTAGTCTTGTACTCAATTTTCTTTCTATATGTGACGAAAGAAAAGAAGTTGTTCTGCTGGGTACGGACGAAAATACAGCCAAAATTGTCATTGATTCATTAAACAGAGAGTTTTCTTTTGACAAACCAAACCATGGTATTATTTTTGCGATCCGAACGTGCAATATTCTAGGATCCAGATGTTACAAATGTGAAAATCTTACAAAGGAAAAAGCACAAGGAGAAACTATGCATAAACTTCTCATCACCATAGTAAACAAAGGAAAAGCAGAAGATGTCATCAACATAGCCAAGCAAGCCGGCTCCAAAGGCGGAACTATACTCAATGCAAGAGGTTCAGGAACCCTCGAAACCACCAAAGTATTTAACATGGACATTGAACCAGAAAAAGAAATTGTTATGATCATCACAACAGAAGACCAGGCACAATCTATTGCCTGTACAATACGAGATGAACTGGAACTCAACAAACCCGGCCATGGTATCATTTTCATTCAAGATGTCTACGAAGCCCACGGTATTGCTGAATAAGACGGACTGTTCCTAAGAAGTTAAGCGTATCGTTTACTTTTCTACATTGAATACTTTAACTTCCCCATCTGCATTCACCCGGTACAAAGAGTCACCTTTTGTATCATTGCGTAATGGGACAATGAATTCCTCCATAAGTGGATTGTATAGCCCAGAACGAACTCCAAGATTCAATCTCTCTGATAAAGCTATATACGTTTGCTTGTTAAATGTAATGATACCATTTTTCCCATTCTTTCCGTTTGTGTTAGCACATAGTACATATTTACCGTCTGGAGACAAAGTAATGTCTGTGTTCTCTGGGATGGGAATAGATGTTGTTTCCATAGTACCGCAGTTCATCAGATACCAGGTTTTTTTCACAGCTCCATCTGATAGAACAAATGAAATGGTGTTTGATTCTTTGACAAGATACAAAGAGGAAGAAAATTGGGTATTTGGAAATTCTTTCTTGCTACTGGTTGGTTCTTTATTATCCGGAAAAAGAGCATGCATCTTCATAGTGGAAAAATCGAAACAACAAACTGAAATTGAGTTATCGGGGCGGATAAATGCGTAGAAAAAACGGTTCTTCGCAGGATCTAGTAAACAGTATTCGTCTTCGAAAGCGTCCTTAACAGAAATTTGAAACAAATCAGAACTCTCTGAGCCATCCGATTGAACCAAAAAGAAACGATCAATATTCATTTGAATATTGGATTCTTTTATCAAAAAAGCATTGTTTATAACGCCTTTTACCGTGTAGGCTTTTCCTGTTTCCATATACAGTTTGACTTGTTTGGTTTTAAAGTTAATCAGAGCTGAAATGCTTAATCTTTCGGGTCCTGCATTATAAGCGTTTATGCACCCTATTTCTGGCGTAAGTTTAAAGTAATCTGTGATAACTGCTTCTATGCCTAGGGGAATAGTTGTTTGATTTGTACCATCTCTGTTCATAATGTTCACAGAGTCACTAATCATGCCAACTTTATCAAAACAGTAAACGCATCTATCGTCTTGAACAGAGTCATACAGTACTCCTGCTGAGGAGTCTTTAATCAATGGAACGTATGAGTTGTGGAATAAGCCGATTTCAGTTTCACGTGGATCATTATCGGGAGCATTTGTGGCAATGAAATTGTCGATGTCAAATGCTTCGTATTTACTTTTCAGTAGATTGAGCTGCCTTCCCTTTAAAAAGCTGATGGTTTCAGTATGATAATTTTGAAGGTCTAGCCGATAGTATTGTTCCACATAACCGATTTCTGCTTTTTCTGTATAGGCAATATTAACTAACAATGCATCATGGTTTTGTGATTGAACCAGATATTGCATGTAAAGGTAATTTCCATTAATATCTTCTGATAGACGATTGCAACCAAATTGTGAAAACGTTATTACCAATACTACGCAATAAAAAAGTACTCGCTTCATAAAAGTTCACCTCTTGTTAATCTTTATCATTCAGATGTTTTTTCAGAGAATTGGTCCCACCCGCTATTGCAATGATTGTAGAAAAAAGATCCGTTCAATCTATGACTATCTTTAATCTGCGAATTGACCATCCCCTACAGTTTGCTGCTTCATGAGATTTATCGTTGAAGTATAGAATGCACTCCATCACCCATTTCCTCCAACAAAAGTGAAGTCAAGCGGTTCTCCACTTTTCGACACACGAAGCAAGAAAGAGGGATACCTATCCCAGGTCAAATATCGTGATTCTGGCATATTTTCAAACATTGCAGGGAAAATCTTGAGTTCCTTCTGTGGAGCACTCTCGTCTCGTAGATCAGCTTCAGTCATTTCAAAGACTATACGCCCTGCAATAAGAAGATTCCCAGAAGAATCAACTTTTACTCGGTCGCAGGTCAATAGTTGAATAAAAACTTTTGCTGTAGGTTTTATTACAAGATATTCTTTTAACCATACAAACGATTGGAAATCCTTGGAAAATTCCCCAACAAAAAGGGTTTGTGGTAAAAAAGGAGATCGAAGAGAAAGAAAAGGTTCGCGTATAATATTGATACAATCTGTAGTGGAATTATATACAAGCTGCATCGCTGGATAATAGGAAACGGACGACAGCAATACAGGTTGCGTGAGGTTTGTTTCTTTCCTCTGACCTTGCTTATCAATACTAGTGATGTACAAGGGAATGTATGATTCCGTTTCTACCATTTTCTTTTTTGTGTGCAAACAATATAATGTACCGTTTGCATCTTCCGTAATGGAATGTACATAATCACCAAAAGAAGGTTTCGTGAGGGCAGTCCATACGGCTTGTCCATCAGACGAAAAACAAAGAACATCTCCCTTAGGTGACTGGATAGAAGAATCTATGATCCCAAATTCTGCTTGATATGCTTCATTATGGTCTTCCTTTTGGATAACAACATAGACACGCAAGCGATCAAAACTGCATTGAATATTCATCCGTGTTGGATAGGAAACAGCAGTTACTATTTCTTGGTGCCATAGCATATTTCCATCGTAGGACAAGCAAACCAAGTAATCATTCTCTGTTTCTGTGGGTAAGTTTTCAGCAGCTAACTCATTGGAACCAAAAGAACCAATCGTGCGGAAGTTTTCGGGAGAAAAAATACCATACAATCTCTCCATTGTTGGATCAAATACAAATGATTCACAACGTTGCACGGCGTAATTGGAAATCTGGTTGCTTTGCAAGAATGTACCATCGTAAGCATACCTGGAAACAAACAAACCAAAGGAATCGCCTTCTTCCTGCGATTGTAGTTTTTGTGTGTGCAGGACATAAATATTGAATTCATGATCTTGGGTTAACGACAACCCTCTTCCAGGGAGTTCAGGTGAGAGATAATGCAGCCATTGAATTTGCATATCAGCTGACATGGAACATAGAAATCCATAACAAGAATCCTGTGGAGTCTCTACTTCTGGTCTACCCGAATTTGCAAGCAAATTGGGTGAGTCTGTAAATCCAAGCACAATCATCGATTGATCGGATTGAATCAGAACATCCATGATATATGTCATGTCTTTTTTTTGAAGGATTTTCTCTATAGTCGAATTGTCCAACATTTCATCAGCCCCTTGTTTTTGGGTACAAGATATACAACTAACTACCATCAAAAAGCCTACCAATACCACCACAAAGTTTCGCATTGAAACCTCCTAACCTGTCTAAACAAATTATACCAAATCAAGTATGTGCTTTTCTTAGTATATGTCTACTTTTTGGGAGCTGACCACACCATTTCACCGAATACAAGAATTCTTCGATAGATATCGCTTAGAACTTATAGGAAATGATCTGTCTATGTTTTGCATTTTCAAAACATAGACAGATCATGATAATGTTCCAAGTTACATGCTGTTGAGTCTTATTTTACTGGAAAAAATCTCTTTACCAAGGTTTTCTGGATCTTCAATCATCAAGTGTAGTGACCAACCATTGTTGCGATTTCCAGGAATCTCTGGGAGTATAAAAGGCACAGTAGTTAGTGTCCCTATAGGATTTTCAGAATGGATTTTGTGGTTGGGAGAGTCTAGCAAGAATCCACTTCCATCAAAAGTTTCCAGATCATCTCCTTCGAAAGGGATAAAGGTATAGGCTACATTCTCTAGTGTTTGTTCTGGTAGATTGCGGTCTTGCTCCATATATATCTCGTCAGCAACAAGGAACAAGCAATATTTCAATCGCGCAAATGTCTCTGTATTAGGAAGAGTTTCCCAGTTGATATGAAAAGTAACTTGCATTTCATGTTGATCGTGTGATTGATCAATGGTTACTCTTGTTTCTGCCATATGCAGTATACTTGTTGATTGGTCAAGAAGATCGGATATTTGTTCTACCAAGCTTTGCTGTCTCTGTTCAAATGTACTCCCTTCACCTCGTCCTGCAAATTGGGAATGATGATCAACAATATGCAAGGTTAAACCATTATGACCGATGTCTAGTTTATGTTTCAAATACTTCCAGCGCATAAGCCCATATTCATTGGGGAGGATTTTGCGATTTTCATCCTTTTTGTCAACCAGATAGTAAATACAATCTACTCGATGATTCCATTCTTTTTCAATTTGGTGTAGTGGAACAATCATGCCAAGTAACGATGTAGAACCAAAGGATTCCACAACATGATGACTCAGCTTGTGAGGGTTATACTGGGCAGAGATGTAAATAGGGTTTTGAAACAGCAAAACCAACACAAATAAAACAATACAGAACTTCTTTCGAAATGATAACTCACTCTTCATTAGCCACCTGCATACTTTCTACATCCATCATATTCCTCCTGGGTTAATCGATTTACAAAACCATGATCTGGACTTTCTTCTAACTCTTTCAACCTAAATTCTACCTATAAGTTAGGCATAACGATGCCCAATTGTTGATACAGTGTCTCTTGGAGCTTAGTAACTTCATTTAACAAGCATTTCTTTCCGTGCCATAAGGCCTTTTTCCATTTGTGCAGTTCGAATAGTACGCGTTTTGCGGAGAATTTTGGGTCCACATTACCCTTTTTCATTTTGTAGAGCAGATAGTTGTGAACAATCATTTCCAAAAATAGGATAAAGAAATATCCTCTCATTGTATCACTTTGATGTACTCGAAGAGGAAGCGACTTGAGTTCGTTTTTACAACTGTCAAAGACTTTTTCTACATGATCTCTCTGTCGGTATTGGCGTAAAAGAGTTTCTGCATCCCGAGGACTACTACTCAGAAGGATCGTAATACCCAAGGTTTGCACATGCTTGTCGATAGCATGGGTGTTTTGGAGTACATGGTAAGTGTTCTTCTTGGGTTCCTTCTCCAAGGTAAAATAAGACTTCCACATTCCTGCTTGTTCCTTCCATACTTCTTTTTTATCTTGGCTCTTAAGAAGACTATTCCATTCTTTCTCTTGAAGATTCTTTTGTGCTTCGAAGAGTTCAATAGCAAAACTCTGTTCTTCTTTTTGCTTCCTTTCAGGATCCAAATAGATAGAGTAGTACAAAGGATAAGAAATGACTTCTTCTTCCTCTTTTCCATTCTTCTCTTCTTTGGTCTCTTTTTCTTCTTTTGCATCTTTCGCTTTTTCTTTTTCTTGTTTACCCGGACTTTGAAAAGGAAGAGTGGTGCTACCACTGGCTGCAAAGGTTGGTTTTCCATTGACAAGAATCCAATGCGAAGAGCTTTCCAGTGTTTCTCTGTGGGTAGTGCGAATCATATCGTAGAGTTTACGATGAATCTTGGACAGGGGAATAATAAAGGAGAGATTCTTTTGGAGCATTTCTAGCAGGTGCTGTTCTTTGTAAAATCCTCGATCTAGGATAATAACGACAGAAGGAATGGAAAGCATGTGGATTTCTTCCACCATATTGTGCAGGGTTTTCACATCTTTCAGTGACCCAGGATACACTTTGTAGTAGATTGGAAGCTTTTGCTGTTGATTAACCAGAAGTCCCATATTGATTTGTGGATAGGGGGAGTGGTCTTTGGAATATCCATATTCCGCTTCTTCTAGCTCCGATGCTTGAGAGGCAAAACTGGTTAGATCAAATAGTAACGATTCCCCTTCATGATGAACGTGTTGGCTCCAGTGCAAAAAGAATCGCGTGATTGAATCCAGTTCATTGTTTCCAAGTTGAGCCAAATGCTTGGAGATGGAAGCAGATTGAAACGAAGTAGACAACGGATAGAACGAAGGTAAATCCGATGTTTCTAGCCATGATTCCATATGATGAAAAGCTTGTCCATCGCTCAGAAGTTTGTAGCCTACTGTCAATAGAAGAAAGTGTGTCATGGATTCGGAGAAGCATTTGAGAAGAATTTTCTTCAAATGAAGTTCTTCTACCAGTGCATGGTACAAATACGCATCCCCAAAGTTAGTAAGTTCTTGAATTTTGGGTGAACCACTTAATTCTAGCTTCTGAATAACAGGAGGTTCTTTGGTAAGGTGATTCAGGTCTTCCTGAGGGTGAATCTTCCGAATGTACTTGCTGGTCTGCCATCGCTTTTTAGTGTGGGAATTGTAATACTGGGTAACCTCATACAAGTATGCTTTGTCTTTCACCTTTTTCACCCGCAAGAACGGTTCGTATTCTTTTACATTCTCGTCCAATTCAATTTGTTTTGGTGGTTGTGTTTTCATTATGCCCATATTATGGGTAT
>NPIE01000961.1_pt4 | contig 101349 bp, 75 predicted proteins | sample 8637661 | NCBI WGS metagenome assembly NPIE01 (sample SAMN07420842, study PRJNA396082) | bioreactor metagenome | isolation source: sample BA12 brine-fed electro-methanogenic bioreactor BA | place: Japan: Kochi | collected 2016-12-09
CACGGCATGGCCATGGTGTTCACCGGTGTCCGCCATTTCAGGCACTGATGATGAAAAGCATCCTTTATTTCGCCGCCCTGGCCCTGACAATTCTCTCCTGCCGGGTGGTAAGCGAGGACAGGGCGGTCATGGAAGGGTCATCTGAAACCCCCCGGGGGGTCTCTCCCTTCCAGACCGCCGATTCACTGATACAGAACGGCATGCAGGACAGCGCCCTCAGGCTTCTCAGGGGTATGGAGCACACCGGGGAACTGCGGAACGACTTCCTGTGGCGCTTCGTTGGAACCGCCCACGGCAGAGGTCGCCTCGACGGGTGCCTGGCCCTGCTTGACAGTCTTGAACATGCCGGATGGGGGGATCTCACCGGCTGGAAGATATCCGTCCTCGACCTGAACAGGGAGAGGAACAGAGCCCTTGCCCTGGTGTCCCCGGAGGATGTCCTCCTCACCGCCTGGCTTCTCCGGGACAGCATTTCCAGGATGCCACCCTGCGGGTCCATTCCCGTTCCCACCCATCTGGGAGAAAGGGCGGCACGGCTTCTGCTCGCGGCTCCCGGCATCACCCCGGCCCAGCTTCAGCTTGCCGCTGAGGACGCTGAATACCTGCCGGTAACCGTTGGCTCCCGTGTGGCAATGGAACTTGAACTGGCGTCGGGAAGTCCGGGAACCTGGTGGGAGAATGCCCTGAAATCATTCGATCCAACCCTGGAAGGCCCGGATGCCCTGCGGCTTCGCGCCCTGGGAATGAAAGCCTCCGGCACCGGTGATCTGCAGGAATGGCGGACCTTAATCGGTACCCCTGCCGGCGCGGTGGCGGCGGATGTCATTGCCTCCAGATGGCCCGGGTCCATGGACTGGGAAACGGCGGACCAACTGGTCTCCTCCGGTTCCGGCACACTCGCCCTGACCATTGCTTCCCAAAGGGGAGACCCGATCTTCGAAGCCGGTGTACGGATGGCGGTGCTCAATGGTTCGGGAAGGTATTCCGAACTCCTTTCCCTCTGTGATTCCGTGGGTTCCAGCGGTTCCCGGGAGCTTTCCGCCAGGGCGGCGCTGTTCAGGGCAAGGGCCCTCCGGGGACAGAGGAACAGCACAGCAGCCAACAGGGCATACGCCGCCTTTGCAACCGCGTACCCCTGGCATCCCACCGCCAGAGAGGCGGCCTACATCGCCGGAAGGTACTTCGACAGCGAGCAGAACTGGGGGGAGGCCGCCGACGCCTATCTTGCCAGCCTCAGGTCCGCCGGGACATGGGACGGGGACTCAAGGGGACACTGGCGGGGGGGATTCTGCCTCTACATGAACGGCAGGGGCTCCGTGGCCGATTCCCTCTGGGCCGCCGGCTGCGAGAGATATCCATACAGCCACTGGCGGGATGAAATGCTGTTCTGGAGGGCGAGATACGCTGAAAGGCAGGGCAACCAGACCGCCCGGGCTCAGCTTCTTCAGACCGCCGCCAGGGACCATCCCTGGGAGTTCTATGGAATGCTGGCGGCGGACAGGCTTGGAATACCCCTCAGCCTCAGGCTCACGGTGGTCAGCCCTGTCCTCAGCGACGACCCGGTGCTCAGCACCGCAGCCGAGCTTTTCAGCAATGGCTATGGAACCGCCGCGGCACAGATGCTGGCCTACGGCGGCGCCGGCGACCCCGGCCACCGTGCCGCCGCGCTGGGGCTTCTTGGGGAACACGGCCTTTCCATAGCCCTCATGCGCCGCATGGACACGGAATACCGCGACCAGGACCGGGGTATACTTCCCGACAGCCTGATAGGCTGGTACTTCCCCAGCCCCTACAGGGAGCTGATTGCCTCGGTCACCGACACGATGTCCCTCGATCCCAGCTATGTGGAGGGAATAATGAGGGAGGAGAGCTACTTCAACCGGTTCGTGATCTCCAGCGCAGGCGCCGCCGGGCTCATACAGCTCATGCCCGCCACCGCTTCGGATGTGGCAAGATGGAACGGCCTTCCCCGGCTTACACCGGAGGAGTTCTTCATACCGGAGCACTCCATTCTTTACGGAAGCCTGTATGTCAACTCCCAGGCAAGGCGGTATTCACATCCTGCGGTGTTCCTGGCGGCGTACAACGCCGGTCCGGGGAACGCGTCACGGTGGATCGACATGCACGGATTCCACGGAGAGGACCAGGAGCTCTTCATAGAACAGATAACCTTCAGGGAAACACGGCTGTACGCCAAGAAGGTGCAGCGTTCCGCCTGGATATACGGAAGGATAAGACAATGACCATCTTTCTGCTCACAGCGGTAATGGCCACCGGATTCATCCCGGAGCCGGACCAGCACACCACAATGGTGTATCCCCCCTACGGCCACTGCATGGGTATCTACCGGGCGGGTCAGGAGCAGCTGAACATGCTCCTGGGAGGCATGATATCCTTCGACGATCCCCAGGGACTGGCGGCGGTGCTTCCCGACGAATGGGACACCCCGGACCCCGGAGACGACGACGAGCTGGCGGTCTACGGCGTAAACAGCGGTTCCGGCCACATCATCTACAACGCGTCAATGTACACACTGGGCTACTACGGCGGGAACGGCTCGGGTCCCGACCAGCTTTCCGCCCCCCACGGCATAGCGGCGAACACCACCGGTACGGTGTATGTGGCCGACACCGGCAACGGCAGGGTGGCTGTACTGAAAAGGTCCGGACAGAGGATATCGCCCCAGTCGTTCATCGAGGGGTTCGACGAGCCCTGGGACGTGGCCCTCGACGGGAGGTACATCTGGGTAACCGACCGGGAGGCCGGCACCCTATCCAGGTATTCGTCTCCCTCCGACGGCAACCCTGAAGTGATCTCCCTTGACACCCCCACCGGGGTTGCCGCAACTGGATACGGCGAGTACAGCAGCGGCCACGCCGCCTGCCAGGTGGTGGTTACCGGCAACGGGACCACGCTTGTCAGGCTTGTGGACGGCTCGGTTACCGAAACCGCCAGCCTGTCCGACTGCGGCGGAAGGTCCTTCAACTATGTCGAGCTGGACTACCACGGGAACGCCTGGGTAACCGATTCGATAAGCTGCGTGATACACAAGTTCGATTCATCACTGAACTACCTCGACAGCTGGGGACAGGGCAGGGGTGAAGCCGACGACCAGTTCATGAACCCCACTGGAATAGCCATCTGGGACCGATTCGGCCAGATATTCATCGCGGAAAGCACCGGAGCCAGGTATTTCTGGGTGGGAACGGACATAAGGAACCTCAGCTTTTCCTCCAGCGGTACCGGGTGCACCGTTTCCGGTGTTCTCACGGAAACCGCAACCATGATCGTGAACATTCTCCGCCCCGACGGCTCCATGGCCAGGAGCCTCTACTCCGGCAGAAGGCAGCCGGGAGCATTCAGCTTCCAGTGGGATGGAAAGACCCTCCAGGACCGGGGCGTTCCCGCCGGTGAATACACCCTGAGGATAAACATCGAACCGGTCTATTCCAGCAGAACCTACTTCGACAAGAAGTGGGAGAGGACCTTCCCCATGGAGGACACCGGTTCGGAAACAGAGGAAAGCTCCCGGGGGCGGTTGAGCTGATATACGCGGCTCTGTTCATTCTGCTCGGGGCCTCGGCCTTTTTCAGCGGCACGGAAACCGCCTGTTTCAGCCTGGGCCAGCTCCAGCGGAGCAGGATGGCCTCCACCGGCCGGGGAAGGCGTGTCCTTCACCTTCTGAAGGACCCCGGCAGGCTTCTGGGAACCATCCTTCTGGGCAACACCTTCGTGAATGTGGCCGCCTCATCGGTGGCCGCCGCCATTACCGCTGAGATACTTCCCGGCTCCCTGGGAATGGGGATCGGGGTGCTGATAATGACCTTCCTGCTCCTCATAGTGGGAGAGATCACCCCGAAAACCATAGCCAGGAGCAACAACCGCCGCTGGGCCGAGGCGGTTTCCCCGGTGATGACCCTTCTTCTGAAAACACTCTCCCCGGCGGCGTTGGTGCTGAAGTACCCCGCGGACAGGCTGGACAGGCTTCTCCCCGGCAGGAACAACCCCGGAGGGTACAGGACCGCGGAACTCAACATCCTGATGGAATTGGCAAGGGAGGAGGGGTTCCTGGGGGCCGAGGCCGACACCGCCTCGGCTATCCTTGAGCTCGACCGGAGGAACTGCGTGTCCGCCATGGTGCCCCGGGAGGAGGTGGTTTCCATGCAGTCCGACTGGAGCCTGGAGAGAATGACCATGGAGGCCCGGAGCACGACACACACCGTGTACCCCTTCGTCGACTCCAGGACAGGCAGGATGTCCGGTGTGGTGGATGTAAGGGATCTCCTTGGCGCCGGGGAGTTCCTTGTGAGGGAGGTGCCCTTCTTCCCCGAGACCGCAAGGCTCATCTCCGTGTTCAAATCCATCAGAGAGTCGAATTCCTCCATCGGCGCTGTGGTCGATGAGTACGGCGACTGGACCGGGATAATCTCGGTGACCGACATACTGGAGAGGGCGGTATTTGCCGGCGCCCCGGGGGATTTCCTGCCCGAGGGCGTTACCAGAAGCGGCAATGACTATGTGGTTCCCGCCAACCTTCCCGTCGATGTTCTGTCGGTCCTTCTCTCCGATTCCGGTCTGTCCTCCCGGTATGCCGAATCCTGCGGCGGGCTTCTCCAGGAACTCACGGGAAGGATACCAGGGAAGGACGAGGAGATAATGCACATGGGATACTCCTTCAGAATACTGGAGAGAAGCGGCAACGCCCTGAAAAAAATACTGATCAGGCCCCCGGAGGATACATGAACGCCGTTGTCACATATCTGTCCGCATGGGTCCTGTCCATGTTCTGCAGCGGTTCGGAAACAGCTTTTTCCGCCTCTTCAAGGGTAAGGGTGGCTGCCTCCGGGAAGAACAATTCCAGGGCCCTCTGGTTTCTGGCCAGACCCTCGAGATACCTGGTGACGACCCTTGTGGGAACCAATGTAGGGGTTGTCCTGACATCCAGCGTGGCCCAGGGCTGGGGCGCCTCCCTCGGTGGCCCATGGAAGTTCGTACTTGCTTTCCTCACCGCCCTTTTCCTCCTGGTTTTCGCCGAGATGGTTCCCAAGCAGCTTGCCCTGTTCCGAAGCAACGCCATAACCATGGCCTCGGCGCCTGTGCTGAATATGATCCGTATCGTTCTCTATCCTCTTATCGCCGCCGCTTCCTTCGTTTCCAGACTGATAGCGGGCCCCGGCGGAGGGGGACGCTTCTTCGAGAGCAGAGAGGAGGTGAAGGGCCTTCTGGTCTCCTCCGGCGGCAGCCAGGGCCACCTGGCTTCAGCGGTGATCTCCCTGGGACATACCGGAGCCGGTGCCTTTGCCAGCCCCCTTTCGGATTATCCCTCGGTGGTTTCAGGCTGCACCAGGGAGGAGGCGATCAGGGTGCTCAGGGGGTCAGGCAGGAACTTCCTGCTGGTCTGGGAGGAGCCCGGCGTCACCCTCACCGGAGCGGTCCGGGGAGCGGTTCTGGTCCGCTGGAATGGAGAGGGCTCCATTACCTCCATAGTAAGCGGTCTTCCCGGCTTCACCCGGTCCTATCCCGCCCTGAGGATACTCCCGGAACTGCGCCGGTCCGGCGCTGTTGCCGCGGTGATACTCGACGAAAGGGCACAGCCCGCCGGTCTGGTCACCCCCGGGGCGTTGCTCACACACCTGATCCCCGATGAACAGAATGACTGACCGAAACCCCCTCACCGGCCTTCCAGGGAACAGTTCCATAAGGAAGGTACTGAAGGAGAGGGTTCTCGAGGGAGACCATACCGCCGTTTATGTTGACATTATCAGTTTCAAGCCCTTCAACGACCACTATGGTTTCGCCCTGGGCGATTCGGTGATAAGAAGGCTTGCCCTCATCCTCACCGAATCCCTCAGGGGCTCCTTCGTGGGCCACATCGGAGGCGACGACTTCATCTGCGCCGGGCATGGAGAGGATTTCATCACCGCCGTGGAGGGCGCCAGGCAGAGATTCAGGAGCATGGTGCCGGGGTTCTACTCCAGGCGCGACCGTGAGCAGGGCGGGATAGAAACCTTTGACAGAAGGGGAAGCTACAGATTCTTCCCTATGCTTGACATTTCCGTGGTTACAGCCGGGGGCAGGGATTTCGGCGGGACCATAGAGGAACTGGCTGCTGCGGCGGGAAGGGAGAAGAAGCGGCTCAAGGGAGAGATGTTCCCTGAACCTGTCCATCCCGTTCTTGAACGGGCCCTTGAAAGGACAGTCCCAGTAACCGACCTGAAGGCCCTGGTGGAGGCCTGCGGCGTTCTCCGCGAGGAGAAGGCCGTTCCCGTTCTCAGCCGGGTGCTCGAAGGGGAATACGGCTGGAATCTCAGGAAGAGCGCCGCCCTGGCCCTTGGCCACATAGGCAACACAAGATGCGGCGATATGCTTCTCGGGGCGCTGAAGGACACCAACCCCCATGTCAGGACCAGGGCGGTGGAGGGCCTGGTTCTGGCCAGGGGCAGCGCCGCGGGACCGGTGATACACAGGCTTCTTGGGGACGGTTCCACCTGGGTGAGAAGGGCGGTCCTTCGAGGAATGGGAAGGGCAGGCTGGATGGACGGCGCGGAGAGCCTCAGAATGGCCTGCACCGCCAGGGCACCGGGAAGGGAGATCAACACCGTCGAGGAGAGGAGGGCGGCCCTGGAGGGGATATCCCTTCTGGGAAGCCAGGCCCACGCCCCCTTCCTCCACTCCCTCTGCAAGGACCGATCATACTTTCCCCTGGAGGCCGCCTTTTCAGCCCTCTGCTCACTGGGAACGGACCATGCCGCGGATGTGATATTCACAGGCGGGGGGGAACTCCCGCCGGTACTGAACCTCTTCGGCATGGGAGAGGACAATCTAAGGCGGCTTGAAGGGCTTGCCAGGAACGCTCTTTCCATGGGGGAACCCCGGGCGGGGTACGCCATCAGGTTCTTCGAGGGTTTCCCGGGAGAGCTCAGCGGCCCTTCGGTTTCATGTCTCAGGAACTGTCTCGGGGAGTTCTACGGAGAGCTTTTCCGCAGACTTGTTCTCTTCCTGGGGTCCAGGAACATCAAGGCGGATCCCTCCTGTGTCGCCAGGGTGTCCAACAGGGTGGAAAAGGGACAAAGAATAGGGGACGACGGTCTCTGCGCCTTTCTCGGCTGGGTATCGGAGAACGGGGGTGTCAACCCCGGGGCCCTTCTCAGCCCCTTTCTCCGCACCTCCAGACGACCGGTTGCCGCTTCGGCGGCGGTGGCGGCGGCGGCCCTGGCGGAAAGGGGACTTGACGCCAAAGACAATCCGGTGAACAATTCAGTGAACCGCCACCAACCGAAGGGTACCCCATGAGCGAAGATGTACGCGACATTCTTGCGAAGCTCCGTGCCGTGGACGAACCCCAGCTGTCCGCCTTCCTGCCGGACACCGAGGGGCAGAACACCATTCTCCGCAACATGCCCTGCGGGCTCATGGTAAGGGATGCCGACGAGGGAATCGTTCTCGAGGCCAACGATTACGCCATCGACCTTTTCGGCGTTCAGAGGTTTTCCATAGTGGGTCAGTCCCTGAAGAAGATAGGCCTGTCCATGGAAACCGGGGAAGAGAACAGCCTTTCAGCTCCGGGACAGCCCTCCATGGGCAGCATCACCGACTCCGGCGGCGTCTCGATACCGGTCCTTGTCTTCAGAAGAAGGATCAGGATAGGCGGCAGGAAGGCCGACATCTTCCTTCTTGTGGATTCCACGCTGCTTGGAGGAAAGCGCACCGCCCAGGTGGGGTTCAATCTCTTCAGAAGGGCCCTGTCGGAATCGAACACCGCATTCATACTGGCGAACATATCCGGAGAGGCCCTTCAGAGGGATCTGCTGGTTACCGAAACCGGGGGGGAACTGCCCGGGAAACTCCAGGGAAAAGCCCTGCCCGGTACATCGGTGTCCGACCTTTTCTCCCCGGTGAACGCCGCCAGGATAGTGGAGAACGCCATAATACTGGCGAAGAACGGCGGCGAGAAACTGATAGAACTCAAGGATGCCCACCCCATGAAGCTCTACACCGACCCCGGCGGTCTGGTTCTCATAACCTTCCCCGCCGAGTGCGAGGAGAAGAGATCACTCCGCGCCACCAGAGGCCAGCTCAGCTCCGCCATAAGGAGGGCGGTCCTCTATATCGCCAGCCCCGGGGCGGAATATTCAGGTAAGGACATGCTCCAGATGATCGGTTTCCAGGTGGTGGAGGTGGAATCCCCCTCCAGCGCCGCAATTCTCATAGAGGAGAATCCCGGCCGTTTCCATTTCGTGGTTTCCGACGACTTCACCGATGATCCCGACCTGATAACCGTGGCGGTGGAACTGGAAAGAACGGGAATAGGAATGGTACTGGTTTCCGAGAACGACTTCGCCCACGGAGAAGAACTCAGGCTTGTCAGGGTTGCCCCTCCCCTCAGCATCAATCTTCTGGCCTCCGCGGTATCCGAGGTCACGGGATAGACGGCGGGGTGTGGTACCGGAGGAGGGACTTGAACCCTCACGTCCTTGCGGACAACGGATTTTGAGTCCGTCGCGTCTGCCATTCCGCCACTCCGGCACGGAGAGTGAATTTAACCAAAGAACCCCCGGGCTGCAACCTTGACAATTTTGGAAAATCCGGGTAAATTCGGCGTTCGAAGGGCCCATAGCTCAGTTGGCTAGAGCCACCGGCTCATAACCGGTCGGTCCCTGGTTCGAGTCCAGGTGGGCCCACCATCATTTCCTTTGTACTGAAGGGCGGGTAGCTCAGTTGGAAGAGCACAAGCTTCACACGTTTGGGGTCGCAGGTTCGAGCCCTGTCCCGCCCACCAGACTCCGCGGACACCTCACGGTGTCCGCTTTTTTTATAGCAAGGAACGGACGGATCCAGCATGGAAGAATTCATAGCAAGACTTCTTGATCTCCAGGACCTCGACCGCCGGATCGACAGGCTGAAGGCCGACGCGGAATCCATTCCCGGGGAAATTGCCATACACCGCAGGGACATCCAGGGGCACCGCTCACGGTTCCAGGCATCGGAAGACGAGCTGAACTCCCTGAAGGAAGAGCAGAAGAAACTTGCCGGGGACAGGGCTGATGCCGTGGCCAGAATATCGGAATACAAGAGCAGGCTCCTCACGCTGAAGTCCAATGAAGAGTACACCGCAATGCTGAACCAGATAGCCCACGGGGAAAAACTCACCGACCAGATAGATGACAGGATACTCGAGGCCATGTACAGGGAAGACGAAGCCCGGGGGGCCCTGGAAAGGGCCGAGAGGGAGAAGGATCGCGCAATAGCCCGTTCCGAGGCCCGGGAAAAGCTTCTGGAACAGAGGCTCATGGAGATAGAGAGCCAGCTGGAACAGCTTCAGCGGGAAAGGGCCGAGGCGGCTGAAAGGGTTGATCCGAAGCACCTGAAAAGGTACGAGATTACCAGGGAAAGCCGTCACCGGGAGGTTGTGACCGGCATACGCAACGGCGGCTGCGGAGGCTGTCTTACCAAGATCCCCGCCCAGACCGCAGGGGAGATAAAGGGAGGGAAAACCTTTTCCTGCCCCATTTGCGGTTCATTCGTTGTCTGGACCCCGGACAGTTCCTTATAATAATAATCGGATCCGGTGGAGCGGACGGCCGCCTGGTTTCCATACCGGGAGGAAAGTCCGGGCTCCGCAGGGCAGGACGCAGGGGAAATCCCTGGTGCAGCAATGCAGGGAAAGTGCCACAGAAACGATTCCTGCGCCGTTCATTCGGCGTAAGGGTGAAAAGGGGCAAACCCCGTCCGGTGCAAGGCCAAATAGGAAGAACAGCCCAAGGGCTGGGGAGCTGCCCGTTCCCCCTGTTCTTCGGGTTGGCCGCTTAAGCCGCCCGGTAACGGTCGGCTCAGACGGATGGCCGTCGTCGCAAAAGCGATACAGAACCCGGCTTACAGCTCCACCGGATCCTTCTACCCACGGGAGATTAGCGTGAAATACACATGGAAGGCAAGGCAGGAACCACCGGTTTCCCCTTCCCCCACCGAACCGGTTGGTCTTCCCGAGCCCGTTCGGCTCCTCATTCAAAGGCGGGGCCTCACCGGAGGTTTCCTCAGCTCGTCATACGATGATCTTTCCTTCTGGGAAGACCTCCCCGGGGCGAAGACCGCCGCCGGGATCATAGGCGACGCGGTGGCAGCCCGGGAAAAGATCCTCATACACGGGGACTTCGACGCCGACGGCATCACCGCAACGGCAACAGCCATGAGGGTGCTGGAACACCTGGGCGCTTCGGTGGACTTCCATCTTCCCTGCAGGTTCACCGAGGGCTACGGCCTGGGTGAGACCGGTGTGGAGAAGTGCCTTTCCAGCGGAGTGAAGCTTCTTGTAACCGTGGATTGCGGGATCAACGCCATTGAGGAGATCAGACAGCTTCGTGATGCCGGTGTGAGGGTCATCGTCACCGATCACCATCTGCCGGATGAAACCCTCCCCGGTGCGGACTGTCTGGTGGATCCGGAGCTTTCCGGCGATCCCGCCGCCCCCTGGAGGCATCTGTCCGGCGCCGGGGTGATCCACACGGTTCTCAGGGGGCTCTTCACCGGTCCTCCCGGGAGCCTACCGGGGGTCATGGAGCCGGACCTCACCGCCATCGGGACAGTGGCTGACATGGTGGAGCTCACAGGAGACAACAGGATACTTGTGAAGAGGGGACTCGAGGCAATGGGGAGTGCTCCATCCCCTGGTATGGCGGCTCTGATAAGGGTGTCCGGCATCGAACCCGGTGGGCTGAACTCCACCGATCTGGGCTTCGGCCTCGGACCAAGGATAAATTCCGCCGGGAGGATAGGCCACGCTGATACCGCTCTGGAACTGCTTCTGGAGGATGACCCCCGCAGGGCGAACGAACTGGCGGCAATGCTCGATTCCTGGAACACCAGAAGAAAGGAGCTGGACAGGCGGGTTTTCGACGACGCCTTCTCGGTCCTCTCCGGCACCGATTCGCCCGTGGCGCTGGCTGCATCGGAGAACTGGCATCCCGGCGTTATAGGCATTTCAGCCTCCAGGATCTCCCGCCGGCTGAACCGTCCCGCCCTCCTCATAGCCTGGGAGGGGGCCGAGGGGAAGGGGAGTGCCCGGGGGGTTCCCGGAATGCCGGTGCACACACTGCTTTCCGGGGCCATGGAGGCCGGGTTCCTCTCCAGGTTCGGCGGCCACGCCATGGCCGCGGGGTTCTCCATGTACAAAGACTCATATCCGGCGTTTGCCGACTTCATAAAGCAGAGGGCCGCTGAACTGTACCAGGGAGCAGGCAGGCCCCTGCTCTACATAGACGGAAGGCTCGACCCGGAGAACTGCACCATGGATGTGTACCGGGCCTCGGGTCTTCTGGAGCCCTTCGGCCAGGGCAACCCCGAGCCGGTATGGATCGCCCGGAGGCTGTATCCCTCCACCTACAGAACAGTGGGAAAGGACGGCAGACACCTCCAGATAAGCTTTCAGAGCGGCGACACCACTGTCCGGGCCATCGGGTTCGATATGGGACACAGGACCTCTGAGCTGAACAGACCCCTGGACATCGCCTTCAAGCTCAAACCTGACTCCTGGCGCGGCTCCGGTTCGGTGCAGCTGGTGCTGGAGGACATGAGACCAGCCGCCGGGGGGGACAGGTGAACCTTCAAAAGACCTCCGAGGCGGTATTCCGAGGGGAAAGGATCAAAACTGTCCTTTCTGGATACACCCTCCGCAGTTCCCAGATAGAAATGGCCTCCGCTGTTTCCGACCTGATCGAACTCGGCGGAACCGCTGTCCTCGAAGCGGGAACAGGGGTGGGAAAAAGCCTGGCGTACCTTGTCCCGGCGGTGCTTTCCGGGCAGGCGGCGGTGATCTCCACCGCCACCATCACCCTTCAGGATCAGCTTCTTCATAAGGACATACCCGCCGTGGGCGCCATTCTGGACAGGGAGATAGACGCCGCGGTCCTGAAGGGGCGTTCCAACTATCTCTGTCTCAGGAAATGGAGTCTCTGGGGGGACAGGGCGGCTCCGGAGCTCTCCCGCTGGGTGTCCAGTGGAGTCGGAGACATCTCAAGCCTTCCTGCGTCAATGGATGCCGGAGTGCTGAGGAAGGTAACCGGAGACTCGCTGGACTGTCTCGGGAGCCAGTGCCCGGATATGCACCGCTGCCACTACTACAGGGCGAGGAACCGCGCCAGAAAGGCTTCCATACTCATAGTGAACCACCACCTGCTGCTCTGCGGCATAGAGACCGGTGATCTCATCCCCGAGGCCTGGCTTCTGGTTGCCGACGAGGCACACGCCCTTCATCAGGCCGCGTCTTCCACACTGGGCTTCATCATCGGAGAGGGTCTTCTTAACCCGGTGTTCGACGCCGTTGTCCTCAGCGGAATGGACCCCCCGGAAAAGGCTGAGCTTCTTGCCGCAGCCAGGAATGTCTCCACGCTTATAGCCGAGCTTGTTTCCGCCGGCAACGAGAACGGCGAGGTGGAGTTCCAGGGCATCCCTCCCATGCTCCAGGCAATTGCCGACTCCGCCGGTGAACTGAGGAAACGGATGGAGGGCGGCGAGGAGCTGGCCGGGGCCTGCCACGCCCTCTCCGGCCTTGAGAGAACAGCCCTTTCCATGGCGCAGACCGACCGGTCCACATGGTGCTGCTACACGGCGAAGAGCGGCAGGCACACAGTTATGAGGTCCGTGCCGGTGAACCCCGGGCCGCTTCTTCGGGACGCCCTCTACGGAGTATTCCCCGCGGTCCTGCTCACCAGCGCCACACTTGCATCGGGGAGTTCATTCAGCTACAGCGATTCGCTCCTCGGAGTCCCCGACGGAGCTGAAAGAAGGATATTCGAGAGCCCCTTCGATTACCCAGCCCAGTCGGTCCTGGCCCTTCCAGACCTGCCACTTCACCACGAAGACCACGCGGCCCTTGCCAACGAGGCCTGGGCAACCGCAAGGGAAGCGGCGCTCATACTGGGGGGGAGAACCATGGTCCTCTTCACAAGCTACAGGAACATGGAGCTCTGCTTCCAGGCCGCCACGGCGAACCCCGCCCCGGGGCTGGAACTTCTGGTCCAGGGGAAGATGAGCCGTTCGGCGATCCTTGAGGCCTTCAGGGCTGATCCCCGGGCCATCATTCTGGGCACCGCCAGCTTCTGGGAGGGTATCGATCTCCCCGGGGAGCTCCTGCAGGCCCTGGTGATAGACCGTATCCCCTTTCCCAGCCCCGGGCATCCCCTCACAAGGGCCAGGATGAACCACAGCGAGGAAACCGGCGTGAGCAGTTTCTCCTCGATAATGCTCCCGGAAGCGGCCACCAGACTGAAACAGGGAGCGGGAAGACTGATAAGGTCCTCGGTGGACACAGGGGCGGTGTTCATACTTGACCGAAGAATGAGGACCGCGGGCTATGCCGGGGTCCTTCTGAGATCAATGCCCCCCTTCAGAAGGACCACCTTCGGAGAAGCCATGGATTTCCTGAGGGAACAGGCTGCCTCCTCCGGGGGTATCAACGGGGAAGGGAGAACGCAATGCGGATCGGATCAACCGGGCTGACGCTCCAGGTCATCGGCGCAGGAGAGACCACCGCCCTGCACGGCGGAACGGTCCTTCTCTCCCAGGTTCACGGCGCCGAAATTATCATGAACCCCATACAGGGCCAGGAAGGCGACGGGATGTTACTGCCCATGGAAGGCAGGCTCCCCGGCCTCAGGGTAGCGGACTGCCTCCCTGTCTTCGCCATATGGGACGGCTTCATCGGCGCAGCCCACGCCGGATGGAGGGGGCTGGCCGGGGGAATAGTAGAGAACCTCATATCCTCCGTTGACAGGCCGCTCAGGTATCTCATCACCGGCCCCTGCATATGCCCGGCCTGCTACACCGTGGGGGAGGATGTGAGATCGGCGGTGGCAGCCACCGATCCCGCCGGGCTCCAGGGCCACCCCCCGGGCCGGGTGGATCTCAGGGGAAGCGCTGTACGCAGGGCGTGCAGGCTTGCGGGGAGCCGTTTCGAGATACTCCAGGACCCGCGGTGCACCTTCGAGGATCCCGGTCTTCACAGCTACAGAAGGAACGGCACCGGGAAAAGGAACATTGTCCAGCTTGCGGAAAATCCACACGATTTGCATATTCGGCCACCCGAACACTGCTCTATTTACCATGCCCCGAGAGGAGAATAAATTGAAGAAACTGCTGTTGTTCTTATCCATAGCGTTCATGGCCGCCTGCTCCACCGCCGTTGCAAGCGGAGGCGAAGACGGCACCGCCGTGGGCATAATACCCTTCGGCTACAGCGACGACGACTCCCGCTGGATAAGCGGCAAGCTCAGCGATTTCCTTGAAGATGCCCTGGAGGAAAACCAGGACTTCGTTCTCATCGGCGAGAACCGCCTTAAAGACGCCTTCCGTGACATAGGCTTCGATCCCGATCAGTTCCAGTACGGCGTTCCCCCCGAGATGATAGTCGAGGCGGGGGTGGGGATGGCCGCCGACCTGATCATTTTCGGCTTCGTGGTTCCAGCCGGGGGAAACCAGTATCAGGTAATGTGGAATGTCGTGGTGGTTTCCAGCGCCAACACCATTTCCCCCGCCCCGGCCATGGTCCAGAAGAACACCGACCCGGTGAGGGATCTGGCCAACACCATCGTTTCCGAGATCAACAGCCATGTGGGGGCCAGGGCCGAGGAATCCCTGAACATGGCCCGTTACTACAGGTCCAACTCCATATGGCCCTCGGCCATCAGTTCCTACCTCCAGGTCCTCAGCGTGGATCCCGCACATATCGAAGCCATGACGGAACTGGCGGGGATCTACATGAAGAGCGATGTGGACTCCCTGGACAGGGCGGGAGAGATGTACAACATGATTCTGGGGATGGAGCCTGGTAACTCAATGGCCCTCAGCGGTCTTGGGAACATAGCCCTGAAAACCGGTCAGTACGAGACAGCAAAGGACTATTTCGATCAGGCCATAGAGTCTGATCCCGACAACGCCGGTGCATACTCCGGTCTGGCCGGGGCCTACTCTGGAATGGGCATGACCGACGAGGCGGTGGCCAGCTTCGAAGCCGCCATCGCGTCCAATCCCGGCAATCTTCAGGCCAGGTACGCCCTGGGTCTGCTCTACGCCGAGCTCAACGACTACGAAAGGGCGGTTCCCAACCTGGAAGCCATACTGGAGATCCGACCTGATTACACCAATCTCAGGCTGACCCTCGCCGATGCCTATTCCGAGCTGGGGCAGTACGGCCAGGCGGCTGACAACGCCGCCCTGGTCCTGGAAGAACGGCCCGAAGACGCCGATCTCGCCCTTTATGTGGCCCAGCTTGAGGCAAGGGCCGGAAGGACCAGCGCCGCTGTTAACAGGCTCGAGGGAATCATTTCCTCCACCGGCGACAGGCAGGCATACCTTCTTCTGGCCACGGTCTACCGCGACAGCGGTCAGCGTGGCAGCATGCAGACGGTGTTCAACCGGCTCCACAGCGCCTATCCCGGCGACCCCATCGCAAACTATATGGTGGGAGCGTTCTACTACCAGAGCGGAAGCTCCAAGGCCCGGATAAGTGAACTGGTCCCCGAGAACGTTCCAACCTGGGAGTCGGCCATAAGCGAGCTCAGCACCGCCATCACCTACCTGAACCAGGTAACGGGTTACAGGGCCTCACAGGCCCAGAACATGGTCAGCGCCGCCCAGAACGCCATAAGCCTCTGCGAGGAGAAGATCGACAGGGTGAACCGCTACTCGCAGTAGTAGCCCGGAGCGTTACAGTATCTTTCAACGGGGGAGTGCCTTGGCATTCCCCCGGTTTTCAGCTGAAGGGATTCCATTGGAGGGAAGATTTCTTGACAGGGTGGTGATATCCGTAAGGGCCGGCAAAGGCGGCGACGGCATAGTTGCCTTCCGCCGTGAGGCCTATGTGCCGAAGGGCGGCCCCAGCGGCGGTAACGGGGGCAAGGGCGGCGATGTCTGGCTCATGGTGGATTCACGGCTTTCCACCCTTACCGATTTCGTGAACGGATCCATGTTCCGGGCGGAGAACGGAGTTTCCGGCGGGCGGAACAACATGACCGGCGCCGGGGGAAAGGACCTCGTCCTGAAACTGCCCCCGGGAACCGAGGTTTACGACTTCGAGACCGGTGAACTCCTCGCGGACATGACCGAGCCCGGGCAGAAGGTCCTCATCGCCAGGGGCGGAGAACCCGGCATAGGCAACGCCTCCTTCGCCACCCCCAGGCGGCGAACCCCGAGAATATGCACCAGGGGAACCCCGGGCCAGGAATACAGGCTGCGGTTCGAACTGAAACTCATGGCCGACGCCGGTCTTGTGGGATTTCCCAACGCCGGCAAGTCCACACTCATTTCCAGGATAAGCGCCGCGAGGCCTAAAACCGCCGATTACCCCTTCACCACCCTCGTTCCGTCCCTGGGAGTGGTGAAGTATCGCCAGGGCTTCAGCTTCACCGTTGCCGACCTCCCAGGCCTTCTCGAGGGAGCCAGCGAGGGGGTGGGTCTTGGTCTGCGTTTTCTCCGCCACGCGGAACGAACCAGGATCATAGTGTTTGTACTTTCGCCGGATTTGTCGGTAACTCCTGTTGAACAGCTTGAGATATTGAGAAGGGAGCTTACCCGGTATGGAACCCACCTGGCCGCCGCCAGGGCAATGGCGGTGCTTTCGAAGTGCGACACTATCACCCCGGCCCGGCAGAGCGAACTTCTGGAGGCCCTTCCCCGGGGAACCATGCCCCTCAGCTCCGCCACAGGAAGGGGGGTTCAGGAATTTCTGTCCCGTCTGGGAACACTGATCCTGCAGCAGCGGAGAACCGACTCCGGGCAATCCTCACCCTCACCATCACCGGAAACCCCTCCCGAGCAGAACTCCTGAGGCTGCTTCCAGCCAGTTCCCCCACCGAGCTGGCCCGTTTCGCCGCCCCGGTATCCCCGAAGGAACTGGGCAATGCGCTATCCCTCTGCAATGGGCTCGGGATCACCGCGGTCTGCTTCACCGATCCCAACTATCCCCCCCTCCTCAGGGAAATACCCGACCCCCCGGCCTTCCTCTTCTGCAGGGGTTCCCTGGAAACCCTCACACGGGGAAGGACCATTGCCGTCATCGGGTCCAGGCGCTGCTCCATGTACGGAAGGCGGGCGGCCAGAAAGATCGCCGCGTGCCTCTCCGAAGCCGGGGCCTGCGTGGTCAGCGGCCTTGCCAGGGGAATCGACGGCGAAGCCCACAGGGGGGCTCTCCAGGGCGGCGGCGGAACCGCCGCGGTCTTCGGCGGGGGTCTCGACATCATCTATCCCCCGGAACACAGGAAGCTCGCCCTCACTATCCTTGAGACCGGCTGCCTCGTTTCCGAATACCCCCCGGGCATCAAGCCCGCCAGATACACCTTCCCCGAACGCAATCGCATCATAAGCGGCCTCAGTTCAGCTGTGGTGGTGGTTGAGGCCGGGGAAAGAAGCGGCACAATGATCACAGTCGGAACCGCCCTCGACCAGGGCCGGGATGTCTATGCCGTTCCAGGGGAAATGGGCAGTTCCACCAGCCTTGGAACCAACAGGCTCCTCCGCGACGGCGCCGGAATAGTGATCTCCCCCCGGGAACTCCTCGAGAACCTGGGCCTGGTTCCAGGGGATCCCCCTGCCCCGGCAGACCCTCTCCTGGAACAGGTTTCCGGCAACGGCCTCACTCCCGAGGAACTGTCACTGAAAACCGGGGAACCCGTTGCCGCCCTCAGGCAGAGGCTCCTTCAGCTTGAACTCAGCGGCAGGGTGATCCGAAGGCCCGGGAACAGGTTCGCCGGAGTGTGAAGCCTCCTTCACAGCGGCGAAGCCTTCTTCACATCGATAATCATGATAACCATTAATAATGATATGTAAAAGCAGCATATTTCCTGGCACCCGCATTGCATACACTACAGGCATGATGAAAAACAACGAACAAAGAGGCGCCGCCCTCATGATAGCCCTCATCACAGCGGTTGTGGTGATGCTGGCGGCAACACTGCTCATAGGTCTCACCCAGCGAATGGTCAGCTCCCATTCCCGTAGGCTTGTCCAGGCCCAGGTGGCCCTTTCGGAAGCCAGCGCCGCCGACGGCCTTGCCCGTCTGATCCAGCTCCACGGGGCCGGAGGTCTGCCCGGGGAAATTTCATTCCATCTGGCCGGTGTGGAAACCGCCTTCTCACTGATCGAACAGGGAACCGCCGGTATCAGAACCGGTTTCTACCCCATCGAAAACCCCGGCGGCGCCGTGGTCATCCCCGCGGGTTCCAGCCTGGTAACCGCCTCCGTGACCGGTCCGGGGGTGGTCTCCCTGGTGGTTTACAGCGACAGGACCTTCCAGCCGGTGGCTGAATACACCATAGAAACAGGAATGACACCGGTTGCCGGAGCCGGGCTTCCGGGGGGAAGCGGCACCGGCGCCGTTGTCCTTCTTCAGGACGGAGGCGGAATGGCTGTGTGCGCCGTCACCGCTGAGGGGGCGGCGGTCACCCCCATATCCGGAGGTATACCTCTCATGGGCAACTCACACCTCTCCGCCGGTTATTCCCAATCCGATCAGCCCCTTCTGATAGTTACCAACGGATTCAACCAGGGAGTTTTCATTAATGCCGCCACCGGGGAAACGGAACACATTGTCTCCCCCCCGGGGACATCACCGGTATTCATGCCCGGCGGCTCGGTCTTCGGAACGGTTGCCGGGGCAGGCTCCTCCATCGGAGCCTCCCGCATCAGGGATGTCTTCAGCGGCGACTTCAACAACGACGGCATTCCCGACATGGCCTTTGTATCCCCCTTTTCACTCACTGTTCTTTCCGGCGCCACCGGCGAGCTTTACACCGCAGTGCCCGGGGGCAGCCTCATCTGCTGGGGGGATGTTCAGGGGCGCAACGGCCTGGCCGCCATGTGGTCTCAGCCCGGTGGGGGAGAGAACTGGCTTCGCCTGGGATACCAGGGCTTTTCCGGTTTCGTACCTGAACCCATGTACAGAATGGGCTGGCAGGGCCGGTTCACCGGTTCTGGAAACACCTTCGCCGGCTTCATCGGCGACGCCGCTGTGGTTGCCTCTTCCTCGGGATACATACAGGAGCTTCTCTCCGGAGCGGTATTCACCGGCAACGCCGACGGCGGACAGCTGGATTTCTTCCTCATGGGGCCCGATGGCCTCGAGGTCTTTTTCAATCCGGTTAACGGCGACGGCAGCCGTCTTGCTTTCCAGTCCGAGAACACATACCGGGGAGAGACCGGCAGGGGAAGCGTTCACCTTTTCTCTATCTATGGTTCCGGTTCCGAAAGGCGGGTCTTCCACAGCCTCGAGGGGGCGTCAAGATGAAAAAGGGTTTTACCCTGGCTGAACTGGCGGTTGCCTCGGTGATAATCCTTGTGGTGCTCACTGCACTGGCCGTGGCCCTGTTCTCCTTCCTCAGGGGCAGCAGGTCCCTCGAGCTGCAGGAGGGGGCCCTCACCCTGGCCAGGGTGGAGATAGCGGACATAGAGAGGTCCGAGGTCATTCCCCCGCCGGGTATGGCAACAAGACCCGATTCACTGTGGGGCAACCCCTACAGTGTTGAAACTGCGGTGAACGGTTCCGAGGAGGGCTTTCTGGACGTAACCGTTACCGTTTCCTCCGGCGACACCGTCGCCGTTGAGCTGACAAGAAGATTCTATGACAATGACATACAGTAAAAAAAGACGGGAGCAGGTATGAGAATTATCCGCAGTGAAGGGCGGGAAGAGAGGGGCTTCACCATCGTGGAAGTGGTGATAGCCGCCATCCTCCTGGCCATTGTAGTTACTGGAATCGCTTTCTTTTTCATGCACATGATCAAACTCTCCGACCGCATGGACGATCAGACCAGGGCCCTTGAGATCTGCCGGGAGGGCATCGAGATGCTCAGGACCGAGGATGTCCTCTCCATGGACGACGGCTGGCAGACGGCGGTGACCGTCGAGGGCTTCACCAGGCGGATCTGGATAGACACTCCATACAGCGAGTATCCCGAGGCAAAACATGTCATGTGCAGAGTAAACTGGGCTGGAGTCGAGGGGGCAGACAGCCTCGACCTCAGCACCATATTCTAGGGAGGTGAGCAGAGTGAACGAAAGCATGAAAAAAAGGGGAATGTCCCTGGTGGAGCTGATGATAGTCATCGGCATTCTGGGCATACTGTTCACCGCCGTCTACATGTTCTTCACCAAGGGCACCGAGCAGTTCCATTTCGCCCGCAGACAGAACGAACTTGCCACCAGCGGAAGGCTTGCCCTCGAAGCCCTGGCCGACGAGATCCGCTGGGCGGGATACATGCCCATCGGAGGCTGGACCGAAGACAACTGGCATCCGGTGCAGCTTGGAACGGAAACCACATTCCAGTTCTACGCCGACCTCGATGGCAACGGCCAGCTGACCGACACCGACTACAGGAACATCTTCAGGGACGCCAACGACGCGGTAAGGATAACCGACAACGGCTCCATGAGCCGGGTGGCGGGAACCCAGATAGTCGCCCTTCAGTTCAACTACTTCGATTCCCAGGGCGCCCTGCTTTCCAAGCCCCTCGACGCAAACGACCGCGACGCGGTGAGGCACATAGGAATAAAGATAACCCTCCAGGACACCTACATGGGCGATGTCTACCAGACAGTGATGCAGACAGTGGTAACACCCAGGAACCTCGGGGTAAGGCACGACTTCGACCCCATGTTCTACCTGCCTCCCATCACACCGGGGAACATAGTGGTGAACGTGGCGGACAGCTTAAGCATTCCCTCCCCCACCCTGGATGAGGATTCCCTTATAAAGAAGCTCATCCACTGGGGGCACACTGTGGAGATAATCTCCGACCAGGACATAGCCACCTTCGATTTCGACACAGCCACTGTGGACCTTTTCATCCTCAGGAACAAACCCATGGGCAACCACTTCGCCGACAGCATGGCCATTATGGCCATCGGCCTTCCCATCATCGCCCTGGACCCCGACGACGCAGCCCACATTTTCGGCATGGGATACGGCCCCAGCTCGGTCACAAGCGCCATCTGTCCCATGTACAAGGTCATACCAGCCCACGACATCCACCATGGGGTGAACGGGCTGAACCTCGATTTCGGGGTGTACGACTCCACCAATACCTTCGCCGTTGTAACCCTTCTCGACTCTCTGGCCATCGGGACGAAGCTGGTGACCCAGTTCAACGGCGCCGGCTCCGACAGCATTTCCGGAGCCTCGGTGATACACGAGGGCTTCGCCCCGGCAAGACGCATACACTACGGCGCCCCATCCTTCAGGGACTACTCCTCCGACGGCAACGTCTATCTCTACAATGTGATCAACTGGGGAATGGGAGATTACGGGGGAACACCTCCCCTGGGGGATGAGATCGTTCTCGAAACCTTCGAGGGTGACCTCCCGGGAGAGGCCCAGGTGGTCCTCTGGGAGGACGACCTCGAGGGGGGCATGATGCTCCCTGACTCCATCCCCATATACACCGACTTCATTCCCGGGGGAACCCCGGATATGACCTGGACGAACATCTCCACCGGTCTGGGCGAGATAACCAGGCTTCTGGACAACACCCTTCAGACCCACCGGACCGTCTCGGGCTCCTTCGACAGGAACATCGCCGCCACCGCCGTTGACCTGTCCGGGTACAGCGCCCTCACCGACGACCTCTACATAACGGTGGATACATGGAAGGGCACAACCGAGAGTATCAGTTCAGAAGACGGCGTGTTTTTCTTCTCAAGCAGCGGCGGGGTAACAGAACTTGTCTCCGAGGACTTCGAAGACCTTCTCCTTGCAAACGGCGACATAGAGTTCTGGGGCGACCTCTACGGCAGGAACCGCGTCCACTCCCCGGGCTGGAACAACGGAACCAGCTTCGCCACCCTGGACACCAGGGTGGACGGAAACTTTGCCAGGGTAAGGATGATGGTGGAGGTGGACACCTCCACCCTCAGCGACGGCACGCCCATAACTGTCTACTACAGAATGAGCGACCACGGCGACGAGTCCCATTCGTACAATTCAGGAACGAAGGCAGGGGACTACATTGCCTGGAGCACCGGCAACGGCATCGACGACCCTGTATACAACGTGGTGAACCTCGTCCCGGCATCCAGGACAAACGGCGCGTGGAACACCTACGAATACACCTTCACCCCCTCAGGCGCCATGCCCGCAACGGTGTATGTCGTCTTCAGCCAGTATGACAACTACAGGGCTGTGAACGCCACCTCCACCGACGGCATCAGTTTCGACGACCTTCTCATAGTGGCGGACAACACCGTTCTCGACCTCGACCGCATCGGCGTTCCCTCCGGCAGCGAAGACTGGCAGACCCTGGCCATCGACCTCGACGACCAGGCGCTGGTTTACGGAGTTCCCTTCTCCTCCGACTTCGGTATAGCCCTGAGCCAGTACGGGATGGGCCCCTGGAGCACCTACGGCTTCAGGTGGAGGAACTTCGAGCTGGGAATGATAGAGTTCTACTACGCCGTTCCCGGCTGGAGTCACGGGCCTGTCGGCGGCGCGGTTGACGACTGGATGCTCGAGAGCATCTTCGGGAACCACAAGTGGACCCTCCACGCCAACGACCCCTCCAACTACAGCAACAATTCCAACTGCTGGCTTCAGACCCCGGAGTTCACCATTCCCACCGGCGCCTCCGACGCCCAGCTCTCCTTCGACCACGAATACTACTTCGAGAACGGCCACGACTACGGCTGGATGGAGATATCCACCAACGGAGGCTCGACATGGCAGCCCCTCGACTGCACCTTCTACAACAGCACCCACGGGGGCCACGGAGCCTTCACCGGCTCCCAGCTCCCCACGGCGGTGCAGGTGGACCTCTCCGGCTACGCCGCCAATACCGTTTCCATACGCTTCATGTTCTACTCCGACATATCCATCGTAAGGAGCGGCTGGATCCTCGACAACTTCTCCGCCACCGCCACGGTCTCCGGCCTTGCCATCGACGCCATTGGCTTCAAGCCCACATCACCCGGCGGTTCCTGGATCTTCGACAGCGTCGACATCTGGCTGGGAGGTGTGGCCGCCGACGAGTTCACCGGTTCAGGGGAGTGGGACAAGTCGTCCCTTACCTACGCCGGCACCTACACCGTCCCCGCCGACGGCCTCAGCGAGTGGGTTACCATCGACCTGAACGAGACCTTCGTTCTGGCCACGGGAACCAACCTCCTGGTTAAGATGGAGATGTCCCAGGCATCTCCAGCATCGGGTTTCCAGTGGGTTTCCGAGGCTTCCCCCTCCATGACCAGATGGGCGGTGTCCGCCTCCGGTGATCCCACTACCCTCACCGTGGCCAGCACCAAGCCCGCCTTCATGGTCTCCACGCTGAACCACGGCAACAGGTATGTCTTCGAGTCCGGCGCCACATCAAGCGATGTGATGCCCCTTGCCTTCAACTCCCTCTTCGGGGACTTCGAGGGCATCTACACCCTCGAGGAACTTGGTTTCTCCGGGGATGTTTCATGGGTGAGCGGAGGCACCAACAACGACTGGGAGGTGGGCGCCCCGGTGTTCACTCCCGATGTTGACCCCAACCTCCTTCCCAGACACCAGAACAGCATAGCGGGGAACGACCTCACCGACGACGGCTACTACCCGCCCATGGCCTGGAGCTGGATAAGGTCCAGCGCCTACGACCTGTCCGACGCCGCTGTCTACGACTCTGTGTCCCTGGGCTACGACAGGTGCCTCAGAAGGTCCGGCAACGACTTCGCCCGTATTCAGATGGCCTTCACCGACACCGAAACCCCCCCCACCGACGAGTCCGACTGGATCACAGTGAAGCTCTGCGACTACGACGACACCGACTGGACCATAGAGGTGATCCCCCTCACCCAGTACTTCCAGGACGCCATTTCCGACGGCAGGAACTACTACTTCATAAGGTTCCTCCTCGACAGCGGCGTCTTCGCGGAAAAGGGCGGTTGGAACATCGACAATGTGGGCTTCTACGGCCGGAACGGCATTTAGGAGGAAAGCCATGAACAAAACCAACGAAAAAGGTTCGGCGCTGATCCTGGTCATAGTGTCCGCAATGTTCCTGATAATACTTACCGGTGCCCTCTACACCTACCTGAAGAGCAATGTTGACACACAGATATGGACCCGCGAGCGAATCCAGGCCAAGCTCAGCGCCGAGGCCGGGGTAAACCTTGCCACCCACATGCTTGTGGCCGGTGCGGAGCTCCCTTCCCACTTCGACCCCCAGGACATACTGGGTTCCCCCACCAGCTTCGAGGTGCTCCCCGGGGGCATGGGAAGCGTTTACGCCAGTGTGGACCCCTACGACTCCAACAAGGTGGTGACCAGCGCCAACGCCTTCCAGATACGCTGCATAGCCCAGGTGCCCGGCACCACCGTGGAGACCTGGGGAATGGAGTCCATTATCATGCCCGAGAACCTGGCCAGGTTCTCTGTCTTCATGAACAGCCCCTCCACCTCCGGTTACTACGGCGACGGCTACAGGTTCGACGGCCCCTTCTACGCCAACGGACCCATATCCATCTACAGCAGCAGCCCCACCCACGCCAACGACCCCTTCTTCTACAGCCTCCATCTCACATCGGACTACTACCTCTACGGGACAGGCCCCGGGGGAACCCCGGCCAGCACACCGGAGGTGGGAAACCTCCAGATGCAGCCCTTCAACAGGCTTTCCATGGGGGCACCCTACTTCGAGATGGGGGTGGACCCCATACCCTTCGGCCCCGACGAGCTGAACTGGCAGGGGGTGAGGAACGCCGCCCTGAGCGGCGGGCTGGTGCTTGATGCCACTGAGATACAGGACCGGGCAAGGATGCGTCTGGAGGGCACATCCCTCTATGTCAAGAACACCCAGTACGGCCCCGATGTGGTGTACGACCTTTCGGTCCTTGAGAACCCCGTGGTGTGGATCGAGAACGACGACGATGACAGGGTGTACCTTCGAGGATACGATGGCAACGGCGTTGACATGGCACTTACCATCGGAATGAACGGTCACCTCTACATGTCCGGGGAACTCAAGTACGCCAACCGCGACCTGGAAGACCCGGACAACAGAGACCTGCTGGGTATCATCAGCGTTCACGGCGACCTGTACATAGCAGATGATCCCGGCCCTGAAGACGGCTGGGTGGGACACCACATAGTAACCGACGGCACCTTCGAGTACGACTGCGTGCTGGTGGCACTGGAGGGAAGGCTCCTGGCAGAGCGATATGTAGAGCCTGTGCCCATGGCGGAGTTCCTTCTGGTGGGGGGCTACATGATAGACCACGAGTGGTACACCGGAACCGGCTCCGCCGGCTTTGACATCTCGGTGTATTTCGACCCCCGTCTTCTCTCCATGCACCCGCCCTTCTTTCCCACCACGGCCAACTGGCTCACCATCATGTGGAGGGACAGGCATGACATGACGGTGCAGGATGTGGAAGACGGACTGCCCGATTACTGACCGCCGGGGCCAGCGGGGGGCGATACTCGCCACTGTGGTGATAATCGCCGGGGTGCTCTTCATACTGGTGGGTGTGGCCTGGACATACTTCACCATGGCCGCCCGGACCGCGGCGTTCACCGCCGGCCGGACCAGAGCCCTGGCCAGCGCCGAGGCCGGTGTTGCCCTGGCCATCCACTACCTTCAGTCCCTGGAGGAGAAGCCCGCCTCCGGGGAGCCTTTCCCGGTGGTCATGGAGGGGGACAGCTCCGGCTGGACGCTGCTCCCCGGCGGGGGCAGGGCAAGGATTGTCATCGACCCCTACAACATGACCGGGGGGCCGTGGCAGAACGGGGCTGTCCAGATACGAACCATGGGGCTCTCCGGCGGGTACACGAGAAGCATCACCGCCGGCGCCGCCCCGGCATATCCCTCAAGCTATGGTCTGCTCACGGCGGAAGGTATCCCCGAGGGCTTCTTCGTCGACGGCAGGATCGTGAACGGCGCCGTTCACTCCAACGGCCCCATTTACTTCAGCAGTTTCTCCCCGGATTCCACGGGAGACCCCCACGGCGAAATGTTCTCAACAACAACTGAAGGCGGTTTCCATTTCAGCGGCTGGGGCCGGTGCGACACCCCCCACCCCGAGGGCAGCTCCATCTGGGTCATGCCCTACGCCAGGCACAGGCAGGGAAGCCCCTACTGGCGTCCCGCTGCCCCCCCCATCGATTTCGCAAGAATGGACAGCCACTTCCGGGGGCTTCTATCATCCTCCGGCCCGAACACCCTCCGTGTCTCCGCCCAGCGGCTGCTCCTCGACGGCAACAGGGTGAGGTTCAAAGAGAGCCTGAACTCGCCGGAGAGAAGCCTGGACATCACCGAAGCCACACTGATAATAGCGGACAACGGCTTTGCGCCGGTGGTTGTGAAGTCCCTTCAGCCCACACAGCACCCACTCACTGTAATGACCAGGAACGGCATGATAATAGGCGGTCCGGTGGACGGGGGGACCGTTGGCTCCGGGGGGCCCCTGGGGCTGGTATCCATGGGGGATGTCATCATAGCCGACGACCCCGACGCCACCGGCTCGCCGGACTGGCCGGGTCAGTGGAACATAGAGACCGACAGGCCCTTTCTGATAAGGGCCAGCATAGCCGTCCCGAACGGTACCCTCCGGGCGGAGGTGCCCTACAGACCCCAGGAGAGGACCAGGGTAACTGTGAACGGCAGCCTCACACAGCGCCTGATGGGCAGAATGAATTCCGCCGCCAGCGGTTACGATCTTGGAGTTTCATGGGACCAGGGGCTGGGCGGGCTTCACCCCCCCCATTTTCCCCTTCTGGGAAGATGGAACATACACAGCTGGCTTATAGATCCTCCCAGGGAGGAGAACTACGACATGGGATCGGACATGGTGTAGCTCTCAGCCACCCAGGTCCACAAGCATTTCCACCAGAGCGGGGTCGTACTGGGTCCCCGACCGCATTTTCAGGTCCCGGGCGGCCACATCCCTGCCGGAGCCGAAGGCCCTTTCCCAGCCGGCGCTCACCGCAATTATCCTTGCCTCCAAAGGGATATCCTCGCCCTTCAGCCCCTGTGGCCCGGTTCCCCGCCAGTGTTCCTCCATGTGCATCAGGGCCGAGGTGGTTATCTCCGGAAGGGCCAGGGGCTGGTCACCGGATTCACCCCCGAGTTCCAGCTTGTGAAGCAGACCCGCCAGCCTCACGCAGTCCCTGAACCAGCTGTTCATACCCAGGAGGCCGCAGAGTTTCTCCGCGGTGGCGGCGGTCCTTCTGCTGAGTCCGGCAAAGTCGCTCCTGTTTTCCTCAAGGAAGGATATCATTGTTTCCACCGACCGCCATGATGCCCGTTTCATCCTCTTTTCCGCCTCCAGCCCCGCAAGTACGGGTATGGTCCTGTTCACGAAGGATTCAAGGTATTCAGGCACGGTGGAGTTGAAGGAATCCACCCACACGGTGAGGCCCTCGGGGTGGGAGAGGGAAACTCCCCTTTCTGTGTTCCAGGGTTCTCCCTCGGAGTATTTCAGGGATTTCCACTGAACCGCCGAGGGGCACTGCCAGGCGGCGGAAAGGGAGTGGGACAGTATTCGCAGGGCATCCATCTCGGTGGTGGCGGAGAAGAGGCTTCCGGAGAGTTCACGAAGCCTGAGAACGGTTTCCAGTTCTCCGGTCCTTTCGTGGGCGGAACGGTTCAGAATGATGCTGATGGTGTGAACGCTTACTATTGCCAGCAGGCTCGTGGCGCACATCACGAGCATCTCAACGGTGTCGGGATGTCTCCATGCCCACAGCGCTCCGGGAACCCCCGGCAGGAGTATGAAGCCGTTTATGAAGAGATTCCGCCTGAGGTTCCCGGCGAAACCGCCGGTGTTGCTCTCGGTGAGATGGACCGACAGGGTCCTGAGAAAGGTGAGGAGCATTGCGGCAAGGGCCATGGCCAGGAATTCCGCAACGGCTCCCTCCCCGGCCAGAAATCCCAGCATGTCCCTGTATACGAAGTGGCCCAGCCTCAGCAGCAGGGCAAAGGAAACTCCCTGATACAGCCCCGGCGCCAGGGGAGACCTCATGTGCCGTTCAGACCGGATGGAATTGATAACGCTTCCGGCGAAGGAAAAGAGGGCCACCACCGGGAATATGAAGGGCAGATTTCCCCAGGAGGCGATGAAGACGATCATGGATGGTTCTATGCCTGTTCTGTCCGAAGAGCTGGAGGAGAGAACCAGTATCCTGGACAGAAGGGTACCCGCCGCGGCAAGGAGCAGAAGCACAAGAACGGTGCCGGTATCCGCCTCAGGGTTCGCCTGGCGGGGGAAAACGAACATAAGGGATACCATGGCGGCTGAGGCTATCACATACCCGGCGGGGTTCCTCATCGCAGCATCTCCTCCAGTGCAGCGACCACCGCGGTGTCGAAGTGGGTGCCGCTGTATTTCCTTATCTCCCTCAGGGCGATGTGGGAGGGTTTGCCCAGGTGGTAAGCCCTGGGAGAGGTTATGGCGTCGAAGGTGTCCGCAACCGCCACGATCCTGGCCTGAAGGCTGATCTGCCCTCCCCTGAGGCCATCGGGATATCCGGTGCCGTCAACCCTCTCATGGTGCTGAAGAACCACTGAAGAGGCGAGGTCATACCTTTCCATGGGCTCCAGAAGCCTGGCGCCGGCCCTGGGATGTGTTTCTATGAGCCTGCGCTCCTCTTCGGTGAGAAGCCCCTTCTTCATTATCAGGCCTCCGGGGATGGTCAGCTTGCCTATGTCATGGAGAAGGGCTCCTATTTTCAGCTGGAACAGCTCCTCCTTGGAAAGACCCAGTATGCGCCCCAGTTTCACCGCTGTCTGCGAGACCCGGACGGAATGGCTGTGGGTATCGGAATCCTTTCTGTCCGCTATCCTCACCAGCATCCCCGCCGCTCCCATGAAGGCGTTCTCCAGCCTTCTCCTGCTGAAGGAAGCCCGCCACACCGATTCCAGTAGAAGAAGGGTCTCCCTTCTTTCCCTTTCCGGAAGGGAGTCGAGCATCTCTCGGACCTCTCCCGAGGCCATGAAGGCGGAGGAACCCACCTGGAAGGTGGACCACCCCTCAGAAGCAGACCCCTTCACATCACCGGGTGAGGGAATGAGGGGCGCCGGTTTGCCCTGCATGGTCCAGACCTTGCCGCCGTCGTGGAAATAGAGTGGATAGGGATTGTCTTCCCTGTAGAGATAGCTCATGAGCCTGTTCTGAATGGAAAGGGTGCCTATTCTTCCGCTGTGGGAGAGAAGCCTTGTTCCTGTGGCCGCTGCGTGAACCGCGAAGAGCATCATTACACCGGTCACCAGCAATGCCCCTGGAAAGCCGTCTTCCATGGCGAAGAAGTACAGGGTGAAGGAGGCGATGCCGTTCACCGCCCAGCTGAGACCGGTGATCCCGGCCCTGGCGGGTTTCCAGCCCTCAAGCAGTGAGAGTGTCCCCACCTGGGCAAGGAAGCCTGCGGGTATGAGGAGAAGGGCGGCGGAGGAGGCGCCCGCCCCTCCGGCAAGGGCCAGTATTACCGTGGCCACCGGGATGTGGCTTATGAAGAGATTCCTCATGGAGCGGCTTTTCGGATTGGAGCAGAGGCCGGTGAGTATGGTTCCCATGGCGGTGAAGATCCCCGCGGGGACCCCGCCGAAAACGAAGGCCAGCCAGCATACCGCCGGAACCGGGGTTACTATGCCGCCCTCCCTGGTCTCGTGGCTCATGAAGGAGAAGAAAACACCGGCGAAGGCCAGCAGGGCGGTTATCGGTCTGTCCGGTGACAGGATAACCGCAGGCGCCGATATCACAAGGCCGGCAATGAAGCAGCGCCGGCGGAGATCCCTCAGAAGGTCAAAGATAGAAAACCCCCGAAAACCTGTGGATAGATAGGAGACCAAACGGTTTTTCATTATAGTAAATGCCGTAAATATGGCAAGTGCGAAAGGAGCCGCCGGCGTCAATGAACATTCTTCTTGTGCAGTCCCCCGTGGGCAGGCGTGAAGCTCCCATCTATCCCATAGGCCTCGCTTATCTGGCCGGCTCCCTTGCCGGGCACCGGTGCCGCGGCCTCGACCTCAGCCTGACAGACACCCCGGGGGAAGCCCTGTCCGGAATGCTTGAGGAATTCAGACCCGACCTTGTGGCCCTTTCCCTGAGGAACATCGACGACAGCTCCTATCCCGACACCTACTGGTACCTCGACCACTTCGGGGAGCTCATGGAGGTCCTCGGGGATTATTCAGGGCATGTCGTGGCCGGGGGGTCCGGTTTTTCCATTTATCCCCATGAGATACTTAAGATGTGGCCCCGGATAGATGTGGGCCTGGTGGGGGAGGGGGAGCTGGCCCTTCCAGCCCTTGTGGAGTATCTGGCAGGCGGGGAGAAACCCGTCTGGCTGAAGGGGAAGCTCGCCTGCCCCCCAAGACCCTCCATTGAGGACATCCCCCTCCCGGACTACTCCCTTTTCCCCGCGTCGGACTACCCCGGCAAGGGGTCCGTGGGCATTCAAACCAGAAGGGGATGTGTTTTCAACTGTTCCTACTGCACATACAAGTCCATAAGCGGCTGCGGTTTCAGGGTGCGTCCGGTGGAGCATGTGACAGCGGATGTAATGGCCATAATGGAGCACGGTTTCCAGAGCTTCATGTTCGTGGATTCTGTGTTCGACCACCCGCGGGAGTACTGCGACAGCCTTCTCGACGGCCTGCTTGAAATACCTGACATCCCTCCCTGGGAGGCATGGCTATCGGAATCGGTCCCCCATGAGATCCTCGGGAAGATCCACCGGGCCGGGTGCAGATGGGTGGATTTCTCCCCGGATGTGATAACCCGGAAGGGCTGGAGGCTCATGGGCAAGGGAGGGTCGCTGAAAAACCTCTGGCCGGCGGTGAAGGCGGCCAGGAAGGCCGGTCTCACCGTCGGGGTCAACTTTTTCAGCGCTTCACCCGGGGAGGATCTTGCCGCGCTGCTCCTCAAGTTCCTCTTCATGGCAAGGGCCAGGCTGTTCCTGGGTTTCGGGAACACCTTCGTTAACATCGGCACCATAAGGCTCTACCGCGGTGCTCCCCTGTCAGAGGAGCTCCATCCAGGTGAGGACCTCTTCCATCCTGTGTTCTACAGGCCCCGGGGGCTGGCGGACATCCTCACCAGGGCCTTTCAGCGCGTGAGAAGGCGCCGGAAATGACATTCCGTCTGAAGGCGGGCCTTGCGGGCTTTCCCGTGGGCCATTCCCTGTCACCCCTCATCCACGGGATCTTCATGGAGAGCGCCGGTATCCCCGGAGAGTACTCCCTTCTTTCCGTGGAACCCGCCGCGCTGGGCGAAACGGTCAGCAGGCTTGCGGGGCTTTCCTGGACCGGTCTCAACATTACCGTTCCCCACAAGGTCAGTGTGATGGCCCGCTGCCATCGTCTTTCACCGGAGGCAAAGGCCGCCGGGGCGGTTAACACACTCGTGTTCCAGGATGGCGGCGTACATGGATTCAACACCGACATCCAGGGCTTCCGGGCAATGGTCTCCGACCTCCCGGCGCCTTTTTTCGTGCTGGGGCGGGGGGGGGCCGCCCGGGCCATCGGCGGGGCCCTCCCACCTGAACTGCGCGTTTTTCTTGCAAGGGGGGAGGATCTTCCCCGGACCGGGCTGCCGGAAAGGGCAACCCTGGTGAACGCCACCACGCTGGGCTGGAAGGACCAGGACGACTTTCCCCTGGGAATACCCCGGAACTGGTGTTTCGCCGACCTGAACTACAACCCCGGCTGGTCCTTCAGGAATTCACTGGCTGAACGGGGCGTCAGGGTGGTTACCGGGGAAGCGATGCTTGTGGAGCAGGCGGCCTGTTCCTTCGCCCTGTGGACCGGTTATACTCCCCTTCAGGAGGCGAAGCAAACCGCACTGGAAAGGATCAGGGCCAGACTCAATGAACGGAATTGACAGGGAATGGATAGACGAAAGGCTGTCCCGGGGGTTTTCCCCGGAGGATCTCAGGGCCATTCTGGAAAGCTCCGACACCGAGGCTGAGCACCTCTACAGGGCTGCCAGGGAGGTTCGTGACCAGGTCTTCGGCAGGAAGGCCTTCATACGGGCGGTGGTGGAATTCGCCAACTCATGCAGATGCAGCTGCCTTTACTGCGGCATGAGGCTCAACAATCCCGAAGGCGTGAGGTATTCCCTCAGCCATGATGAACTGGTGGCCATTGCCCGGAGGGCCAGGGAGAACGGCATAAAGACCTTCTTCCTCCAGGCCGCCGAAAGCGAAACATACGGAACGGTCTGGCTCAGGGATGTCATAAGGGACATCCACGACCTTGGCATGGGTGTTCTCCTCTGCGTTGGCGTTCATGGCGAGGAAGACCTCGACATCTGGCGGGAAGCCGGCGCCGGAAAGTTCATACTGAAGCACGAAACAGCTGACCGGGAGCTCTTCGAAAGAATGAAACCGGGCTTCACCCTCAGGGAAAGGGTCCGCTGGCTGGAGAAGATACGGGAGCACGGCTATCACATAGGCTCCGGCCCCCTTCTCGGCCTTCCCGGGCAGACCATCGACTCTCTGGTGGAAGACCTCCTGCTGCTCCGGAGGCTGAAGGTGGAGATGTCCAGCGTTGCCGTGTTCCTTCCCGCATCGGGAACCCCCCTCGAGAACGCCGAGCCCGGCGACCCCGAGCTTGGTCTCCGGTTCATAGCCGCCATGAGGCTCTTCCTCAGGAACACCCTGATCCCTGCCACCAGCACCTTCGAGAGGCTGATGAAGGACGGCCAGTACAGGTGTTTCCAGGCCGGGGCCAATGTGATAACGGTGAACATGACCCCGTCGGAACTCAGGGACGACTACACGCTGTACTCCGACAGGTTCTATGTGGGGCTGGAACACGCAAGGAACACAATGAAAAGGGCGGGGCTCACGGAAACCACCGAGCAGGATCTTCTTTCCTGAGCATTCCGGCTATCTCCATGGCGGTTTCCTTCGGTGTTCTGCCCTCTGTGTTCACCGGGTGCTTCAGGGATGCATAGTGCTCAGCTCGCAGCTCCAGCAGCCTCCTGAACTGCTTCTCAGTGGCCGCCAGGGGCCTTCCCCCCTGGTTCCTTGCAACCAGCGTATCAACCGGCGCGGTGAGGCTGAAAAGCCTGCACCGGGTCTCAACAAGTTCCCTTGTTTCCCTGTGAAGAAGGGTTCCTCCGCCCAGGGCCAGCACCGCCCTGGGATATGATCCGCCGTTCAGTATCCTCCGAATGGTTTCCGCTTCGGCGGACCGGAAGACAGTTTCCCCCAGCGTGCTGAAAATCTCCGGTATGGTTTTGCCCAGGGACTTCTCCACCTCACCGTCGGTCTCAAGGAAAGCCCCGCGGATCATGGCGGCGAGTATGGCGCCAGTGGCGCTCTTTCCTGAGCAGGGCGGGCCGGCAAGGGCAATGAATGTGGTTCCCATGGCTGGATTATAGCAATACTCCTTGACGCGGGGGATGCCGGCTGATATTCAACAGGACATAAGAAGGCAAGATAACTCTTCAGGGGAGAGGGCAGAGATGACCAGGGAAGAACTGGCCCGGGAAACCGCCGCCAGGACCGGGCTGACAATGAAGGAAGTGCAGACGGTACTGGTGACAATACTTGATGTTATACAGGAAACCCTTTGCCGGGGAGAGTCGGTGTTCCTCAGGGGCTTCGGCTGTTTCTCCGCGAAGAAGGGCAGCAAAAGGAGGGTCCGCGACCCCAGGGACGACGGCCTCATGGAGATCCCAGCCAGGCACAGACCTGTTTTCCGGGCATATCCCGGCCTCAGGGACGCGGTCCAGGAGACGCTTGCCCCGAAGACCAGGGTGGTCTTTTTCTGCATCGGCTGCCCCGCTGCGAAGAGTGTATCGCTGGTGGGCGACTTCAACGGCTGGAACCCTGAATCCCACAGGATGCAGAAGCTTCCCGACGGCAGCTGGTTCGCAGAACTCAGCATGCCCTCGGGCCAGACCATCAGCTACTGCTTTTCCGTTGACGGCGAGAAAAGGGCGGATCCCGCCTACAGGATCAGCTCAAAGGGCATTACAGTAAGGCAGGTCTGATTTGGCGGCGAAGAAAAGGTCAAGGAAAAAACCCGCGGCAAAATGGAGATCAGTGGTTTTCTTCGCTCTGCTGTTCCTTTCCCTGGCGGTGGTCTTCTCTCTTGTGGCGCCCCGGGGAGGTTTTCTCCGCCGGGCGGGTTCCGCAATGGCGGATTCCACAGGTTTCCTTGCCGCCTTCATACCCGTCGGGCTGTTCCTGGCAGGTTCCGCCGTTCTCGGCCTCAGCTTCGCGAAACGGTGGCTCGCCGCAGCCGGCGCGGTTTTCATATGCAGTTTTTTTCTCTCAGCCCTGATCACCACCATACTGGTCCGCATCCGCCCGGAACTCCTTTACCTCACAGGAGGTGAGCTCACCGGGAGAACCGTTCTCGCCGCGGAGTCCCTGGTGGGCGGCATATTGGCCTGGACCGCCTTTTCCATCCTTTTCCTGATGTCCCTGGTGGTTTTCACGGGGTGGGACATAGCCGAGGCGATAAACTCCCTGCTTTCCCGGAAAAAGGAAAGGACCGCAGCCGAGCCCCGGCGGGCTGTCACGGTTGAACAACCGGCTGAGGCCCCGGCAAGCGTGTGGAGGAAGAACGACGATATCCCGGTTCCCCAAACCGTTCCCGTGGATGTTCCCCGCCCGGTGGAAACAGCGGTGGTGCGGGAAACCCCCCCCGCCGTTGATCCATCCCCGCCCATCAAGGTGGTATCACCCGTCTCCACCGTTTCCAGCCAGGACCCCTACAGCCTCCCGGCGGCTGATTTCCTGAAGGTTCCCCATCCAAATGAAAGGGTCAGGCAGACAAAGGCGGAGATAACCTCCCGGGCGGACCTCCTGGTGTCGAAACTGGCCGGTTTCGGGGTGGAGTGCACCGTGGCGGGCTACTGCGACGGCCCTGTGATAACACGATACGAGCTCACTCCGGGACCCGGGGTGAAGGTGAACCGGATACTGAACCTCTCCAACGACCTTGCCCTGGGGCTCGAGGCAAAAAGGATAAGGATACTGGCCCCCATTCCCGGCAAGGGCGCCGTGGGCATAGAGGTTCCCAACAGGAATCCTGAAACGGTGTATCTGGCGGAGATACTTTCGGAGTTCAAGCATGAGAAGATACCGGTTGCCCTGGGGAAGACCCTCGAGGGGAAACCCTACGCCACCGATCTCTCAAAGATGCCCCACCTGCTCATCGCCGGGGCCACCGGCAGCGGCAAGAGCGTGTGCGTCCATGCCATCATCTCCACCATACTCCTCACAAGGACCCCCCATCAGGTCAAGCTTGCCATGATCGACCCGAAGATGCTGGAGCTTTCAGCCTACACCGGCATTCCCCATCTGTGGTCTCCCGTGGTGACCAAAACCGACAAGGCCGGCTATCTCCTCCAGGCCCTGGTCAGGGAAATGGAGGAGAGATACGATCTTCTGGCCCGGACGGGCGTTCGTTCCATATCCGAGTTCAACTCCCTGATAAGCCAGGATCAGGCAGGGGAGAACATGCCCTACATCGTTGTGATAATCGATGAGCTGGCGGACCTCATGATGGTGGCCTCCCGGGATGTGGAACCCCCCATCACAAGGCTTGCCCAGATGGCCAGGGCCGTGGGGATCCATCTCGTTGTGGCCACCCAGCGCCCCTCTGTGGATGTGATAACAGGGGTTATCAAGGCCAATTTCCCGTCCCGCATCGCATTCAATGTTCAATCCATGACCGACAGCAGGACCATTCTGGACATGAACGGCGCGGAAAAACTCCTGGGCAAGGGGGATATGCTGTTCATACCCTTTGCCTCCCCGGAGCCCGTGAGGATACACGGCTCCTTCGTGTCCACCGGGGAAACCCGGGACCTGGTGAAATTCTGGCAGGGGCAGCCGGAAATGCCCTTCGAGTTCGAGCCCGGTGACGACCCCGACGGGAACTTACTTGAGCCGGGTGAAATAAACTATGACGACCCGCTGCTGGAAGAGGTGAAGAATCTGGTGATCTCCCAGCAGACCGCCTCTGTCTCCATGATCCAGAGAAGGTTCAGGGTGGGATACGCCAGGGCCGGGAAGCTCATCGACATGCTGGAGAGAATGGGTGTGGTAGGTCCCCATGTCGGGAGCAAGCCCAGGGAAGTGCTCATACTGCCCGGGAAGGAGGAAACCGATGACTGAAAAGGTCCTGTTGCTGTTATTGCTGCCTGCCCTGTTCCTCGCCTGCGGCGAAGGAGCCTTCGACGAAGAAGGACTGGCCCCGGGTCAGACCGCCCTGGAACAGTTCACCAGGGCCAGCCAGCTCTACTACAGGGGGCGTCTCACCGCATCCCTCGAGGAGTTCAACGGAGTGATCTACAGGTATCCCGACTCACCCTTCACCCCCGACGCCAGGCTGGCGGTAAGGAGGATCGAGGGTGAACTGGCGGGGGAGATCTCCGCCTCGGGCCATCCCATGATGGTCCCTGAACTGGATTCCAGGATAGCTGTAATCGGCCGTCCCGGGGTATCGGGCAATGTCAGCAGGGCCTCCGACCTTCTAAGGGGGACCGGGGCTTCCATAACCGAGCTTTCCGACCACCAGGCACCGGAGATCACAATGGTCTTCCATGCGGGGGGGTTCCAGGAGCAGGCGGCCATAGTGGCGGATTCCCTGGGGCGCTGGCTTGCAAGGCCTGAGACCATAGGCGCAAGGCACGGCGAGGAACTCATCGAAGCCGTGGCTTCCGGGTACGACGTCCTGGTGATAATAGGCAACGACGCGGTATTCAATACCCCTGTGGACTGAGAAAGGACAGAATGGTCATCATACTCCTCTCCCTTGTTGTTTCGACCCTCTCCCTGGAACCGCTTACGGAAAAGCTCGAGTCCATGGAATACCTAACCGGCAGCTTCATCCAGACGGACTACTGGGCTCTCACACTGGATTCAGAGGTATCAGGCGGGACACTTCACCTTGCCCACCCGAACCTGTTCCTTCTGGAGTACGACGACATCCCGGGAAGGGCCACCGGATGCACCGGCAGCGGTGTCTTCACCGTTGATCCGGAATTCATGGAAATACTGGTTTATTCCGGCACCCCCACGGGATTTCTCCACATACTGTCCACCCCGGCTGAAGGAGGGTCCTCCGCGGAATACCGGCTTGATGGAGACAGCCTCACGGTGATCATGACAGGGGATTTCGACGGGGGGATAACAGGGATAACCGCCGGCTACACCCTGTCCGACTCCCTGCCCTATCTTCTGGCCACCGAGGACTCCAACGGGAACACCACCACCTGGGAACTCACAGGGCTTTCCACCTCCGGAAGCCCTCCTGATGTCTTTTCCCTCCCCGATCTTCCCGGCTACGTCCTTGTGGACGCGGGAAGCATCTGAGCCCGGTGAAGTACCATGTGATATCCCTTGGATGTCCCAAGAACACCGTGGACTCGGAACGGTATTCCTGGGTGTTCGAAAGGGCGGGCTGGAGCCATTCAGCGGATGCGGATTCATCGGACCTCGTCCTTCTTAATACCTGCGCCTTCATAGCCCCGGCAACCGAGGAATCCCTGGACAACCTCCAGGAACTCATCGGCTGGAGGGAAGAGAAGCCGGGCAGAAAACTGGTCCTTGCAGGGTGTCTTCCCGGCAGGTACCCCGATGACGGCAGCGGGGGGCTGGAGGACATCGACCTCATACTGGGTCCCGAGGACTGGAGAAAACTGGCGGCATGGCTGGGAGTGCCATCCGCCGGCGATTCCCTTGTGAGCGGCTCGGGGAGCTACAGGTATCTGAAGATTGCCGAGGGCTGCAGCAACAGGTGCGCCTACTGCACCATCCCTTCCATCAGGGGCGGTTTCCGGGCGGTTCCCCCCGGGGTAATAGAAAAGGAGGCGGGGCTTCTCATAAGCCAGGGCGCCGCCGAGATAGGCCTCGTGGCCCAGGACAGCGGCAGCTGGACCCACCGGGGCCTCTCCTTCAGGGAACTGGTAAGGGGGCTGGCGGGGAAATATCCGGATACATGGTTCCGTCTCTACTATCTTCATCCCGGGCATTTTCCCGAGAACATCGGCGGGCTCTTCGAGGAGTGTCCGAATCTGCTTCCCTACATTGACATGCCGGTTCAGCACGCAAGCACCAGTGTCCTTCGAAGAATGGGCAGGGGCTACGGCGAGGCGGAGCTTCGGGGCATTATGGAAGGCCTTGAGAACCTCCCCTTCGACATAGCCGTAAGATACACCGTGATAACAGGTTATCCAGGTGAAACCGATAACGACTTCGAGATACTGAAAAGCTTTCTGGGAGATTACAGCTGCGGAAGGCATATAGCCGCTTTTACATGGTACCCTGAAGAGGGAACACGGGAGTATTCAAGGACTATAAGACTGAAGGATTCCGTTCCCGGGGGAACAGCTTCTGAACGGCTGGCGGTGCTCTCGGCGGTGGGCGACGCCCTCTACTCATCCTGGGACGAAAGGCTTGCCGGGCGGGAAACCCTTGTCCTGGCCGACGACGACGAAACAGGTCACACGGTCTGGGACGCCCCCGAGGTGGACGGCGTGGTCTCGTTCACCGCGAAGGTGGAGCCGGGGAAAGTGGTCAGGGCGCGTATTCTAGATTCATCCGGTGCGGTTCTTCTGGCAGAACCCCTGGGCTATTGATATAATCGAAACCGATATGCAGGGTTTCAAACACTAGAAAGAATGGACCTGAAATGATCAATGCTTTCGTGGCCGTACTGGCACTCACAGGTAACATGACCAACCTTGAAATGGTGGAAACGGTTGTTTCCGAAGCACTTCTTCCTGTGGCCGAACTGGTGTCCGCCCAGGGGGTGGAGGTTCTTGCCCTGGGCATACAGGGTGAACACGAAGGGGGCTGGCTCATCGAGCAGGCAGCCGCCACAGCACTGGGCGCTGAAGGGGTAACCGTGGTCAGTTCCAGGGAGCACGACGGCTGGATGCTCAACATAAGGCCCATGGAGCTCGGGGTTACCTACTCCCATGCCCGGCGCAGCTGGTTCCTGGGTGGAAAGCACATCCCAAGACTTGCGAGCTGCCAGGTTTCAGCCACCCTTGTGGACCCCCAGGGGAACATTATCCTCACCGCCCGTGAGGGCGCCGTTCTCAACGACAGGGTTTCCGAGGGCAGCATCGTCAGACTTGAAAGCTCCACGGAAAGATGGGTCAACGGGGAGATCTCCGGCAGGGAAACCGGGAACATCCTCGAGCCCCTTGTGGTTACCGGAGTGGTCACCGCCCTGGTGTATCTCTTCTACTCAAGCAGGAACTGATAGTTGAAGCGGCTTCTCGTCTTCCTGCCCATTGCAATAGCCCTTTCCTGCCGGTCCGGAGTCCAGGACGAGGCCGCCATGGAACAGGCGGAGGTCCTTTTCAGTGCCGGGCGTTATTCCCAGGCCCTTCCCATTTATGAGGAGCTCTGTTCCGACACATCCAGGTACGACCCTGACCTTCAGTTCCGCCTTGCGGAAACCGCTGTCCTGGCCAGCCAGTCCGATAGGAACCGGGGATACCGGAACCGTGCCACAGCGGCCCTTCTGCGCCTGTCCCAGAGCCCAGGCGACAACGATTCACTTGCCATCGGCCATCTCTGGCGCAGGCTGGGATGGGAAATGGCCCGCGACAACGATTCCCTGCAGGCCTACGCCGCCTTTGGAAGGGCAATAGATATAGCCCCGGGGCTGGACCAGGTCTTCGAGGAGGAGTGGCTTCTCAGGGGAGCCTACGCGTCGCAGCATCTCTCCTCGGTGGCGGAGATACCCGATTCCGTTGCCGGCACTCCCGGTGCCGACAGCATGCTGGCCGCCACCGCCGAGAAACACCTTATCGAGCTGGGGCGGGTGTCCCTTGTAAGGACCGACCTCAGGGCAGGGGTCCTCACCGCCAGGGTCAGGCTTCTTCAGTTCGTCCCGGGCAGCGAGGAAGACCTGCTGGGTTCCCTTACTGAACTGGACAGAATGGGCAGCCTGAATCCGTCGGGGAGGCAGCGCCGTATGGAAATACTGCTGTTCCTGGCGGAAAAGGACATAGGCGAGAACGATATCTACGGCGCCAGGGAAAGGCTTCTGGAGGTGTGGCAGTCCAGTTTCACCGGTGTCCGCACCGAGGCTGCATACCGAATGGGGCTTCTCGAGGAGTCACAGGGTGATCCCATCGAGGCCCTTATGTGGTACAACAGGGCCTGTTCAGTTGCTCCGGAGCTTGGTTCCTCCGCCGCCGCCGGGGCCGCCGCCAGAAGAGATTCACTCAGATATCTTACACTACCATGAACCCAAGAGGACTTTATATGATGAAGTATCTGGCATTTACAGCACTGTTTCTTGTCTTTGCCCTGGGCTGCGGCTCCTTTCCCTCCACCGAGGGTATGGGAAGGGATGAGATAATAGACCTCGCGGACAGCCACTTCCAGAGGGAGCAGTGGAGTCAGGCATCCTTTCTCTACACCGAGCTCATGTTCCGCTATCCCGGGGACATACAGACCGACCTCTTCCTCTACAGAAGCGGCATAGCCGACAGGGGCATGAAGCTGTGGGCCGATGCCGAGTTCTATCTCTACAGGGTGGTCAACGAGTACCCCGGAGGGCCATGGGCCGACGACGCCCAGCTGGCCCTTGCGGAAACAATGTGGATGCAGCGCCGGGACTACAGAAGGGACCAGACCCAGGTCATAAGGGCCCGGGAGGAGATGCTCCGCTTCTTCGAGAACTATCCGTCATCTCCGCTTAAAGACCGCGCGGAAGAGCTTTTCATAGACATCAACGATCATCTCGCCAGGCGTTCCCTCTTCGTGGGGCGTTTTTATACAAGAAGGAACGAAACCGACGCCGCCCTTCTCTACCTCCGGGATGCCCTGGACAACTATGGGGAAACCTCCTGCAGGGGCGCCACCCTTATCGCCATGGGCGATCTCTACTCTTCCATGGGCAATTCCTATTCCGCGAAGATCTACTACAACCGGGCGCTGGATAACTGCGAGCTTACACCGGAGGAACAGGAGCAGGCTCTCCGGGGTCTTCGGGAACTGCAGTGATCCGGGGCTTTCTGGGGGGAACCTTCGACCCTCTCCACCTGGGTCACCTCTCCCTTGCCCAGGAAGCTCTGGAAGCCTTTTCACTGGACAAGGTGTACTTCGTCCCTGCAAGGTGTCCCCCCCACAAGGACCCCGATGAGATAACCCCTTTCCTGCACAGGGACCTCATGCTCCGCTCAGGCATCGCCGGTAATCCCGATTTCCAGGTGGCGGACATCGAGGAGCGGGGTTTCCCCTCCTACACCGTGGATATGCTGGAAAGGATATCCTCTCCGGATTTCAGGCCCTGCTTCATCATAGGCATGGACAGCCTCCGGGAGATGCATACCTGGAAGGATCCCTTCAGAATAGCGGAGCTTTCAAGGGTCCTGGTGGGCACGAGGCCCGGGTGCGACATTTCCAGGGTGTCCCCGGAGCTTCTCCGCAGGGTGGAGGTGTTCCATTTCCCCGGTGTTTCCATATCTTCGTCGGACATACGGGCCAGGGTACGGATGGGAAGAAGGATCACATACCTTGTACCTGAACCGGTAGAATCTTATATAAGGGACAGGGGGCTTTATGGCGCAGAAGAAGGCAATTGACACCATTCTCGAGGCCCTGGTCGACGACCGGGTCAGTGATATACACTTCAAGGTGGGTTCGCCACCTGTTATTCGCCGTTCAGGCGAAATAATACACTCTCAAGATTATCCCTCCTTTACAGTGGAACACATCGTTCAGATCACCAACGAAGTAACCAGCCCCAGGCAGCGTGAACAGGTTGCATCGGGTCAGGAGGTGGATCTCGCCTACAGCCTCTCGGGGAAGGCCAGGTTCAGGGTAAACATCTTCAACCAGAGGGGCACTCCCGCCATCGTAATGCGCAAGATACCCTTCCAGATACCCAGGCTCAGCGACCTCGGCCACCCGGACATAGTCTCGAAAATAGCAATGGAGCAGCGGGGGCTGGTGCTTGTAACAGGGGCAACCGGAAGCGGAAAATCCACCACGCTGGCCGCCATGATAAACGAGATAAACCAGAAGAGAAACGCCCACATCGTAACCATCGAAGACCCCATCGAATTCCTCCACCCCGACCGCAAATGCTCCATCTGTCAGCGGGAGGTGGGTATAGACACCCCGTCCTGGGCCACCGCCCTCAGGGCTGTATTCCGCCAGGACCCCGATGTGATACTCATAGGGGAGATGCGTGATGCCGAAACCGCCATGATAGCCCTCAGCGGCGCTGAAACCGGCCATCTTGTAATGAGCACCCTCCACACCACCGACGCCCCTGAAACCATAAACAGGATAATCGACATGTTCCCGGCCTATCAGCAGAAGCAGATACGCATTCAGCTGGGGGGCCTGCTCAAGGCCGTCATATCCCAGAGGCTCCTTCCCGGGCTTGAGGACAAAGAGCGGGTTCTCGCCGCCGAGATAATGGTTCACACCGCAACAATAGGGAACTGCATCACCGACCCCGAGAAGGCCCACCTCATCCACGAGACAATGGAGTCCGGGGGCAACCAGTACGGCATGCAGACATTTGACATGTGTCTTTTCAACCTGCTCAAGCAGGGCAGGATAGATGAGGAAACCGCCCTTACCGCCGCCACCAATCCCACCGGGCTGGATCTGAAGATAAAGGGTGTAGAATCCGCTGATGATTGGAGGATAGAGTAAAATGACCGGAATCATCTGGGCAGCAGGCGCAACCGCCCTGGCCGTCGCGGTGTTTCTTCTCTGGCTCGGGCTCAGGGCCCAGAAAAGGGTGAATCCCGTGGGGAACGAGGCCCTTGTGGGCGACACAGGAATGGTTCGGAGGACCAACGGTTTCAGAAAAAGGGTCGTCATCGAGGTAAGGGGAGAGTACTGGTGGAGCAGGCTCCAGGGGGGCGGATCCGTTTCCCCCGGGGAAGAAGTAAGGATCACCGGCCTCGATACCGATGATATGGTGTTGATAATAGAACCAGCAGGAAGGGGTTAGCATGCCTGGTATCATCTGTGTTCCAGCGGTAATACTGTTCATTCTCATTCTCAGTTCCCTGAGGGTGCTGAAGGAGTATCAGAGGGGTGTGGTATTCCGTCTCGGAAAGGTCATCGGTCTCAAGGGACCGGGGCTCATATTCGTTTTCCCCATAATCGACAGCCTGAAGAAGGTGGACCTCCGTGTTATCGCCATGGATGTTCCCCCCCAGGACGTGATAACCAAGGACAATGTCAGCGTTAAGGTGAACGCGGTGACCTACTACAGGGTGATCGACCCCAAGAGGGCCGTTCTCGAGGTCACGAACTACATGTACGCAACCAACCAGCTTGCCCAGACCACCCTGAGAAGCGTTCTCGGTGAAACCTCCCTCGACCAGCTTCTCGCCCAGCGCGACGACATCAACACCAAGCTTCAGGACATACTCGACAGAATGACCGACCCCTGGGGCATCAAGGTTTCCGCGGTTGAGGTAAAGCATGTGGACCTCCCCGAGAACATGCAGAGAATGATGGCCAAGGAGGCCGAGGCGGAAAGGGCCAGAAGGGCAAAGATAATCCACGCCGACGCCGAGCTTCAGGCATCGAAGAAACTCGCCGAAGCCGCCGCCATCATAGACACCCACCCCACGGCTCTCCAGCTGCGGTACCTCCAGACACTGGGCGATATAGCCGCGGAGAACAACTCCACCATCGCCTTCCCCATTCCCATGGATTTCATGTCCGCCTTCATGAAGAAGATGGTTGAGTGACCCCATGGAACTGAAGGGAACAGTAACGGCCCTTGTTACCCCCTTCAAGAACGGCGAACCGGATAAACACTCCCTTGGCAGGCTGGTCGAACACCAGCTTGCCTCGGGGGTTCAGGGGCTTCTGGCCTGCGGTTGCACCGGGGAACCGGCAACCCTGTCCGACGGCGAGAAACGCGCCGTGGTGGAAACCGTTCTGGAAGCCGTTCAGGGGAGGGTTCCGGTAATCGCCGGAACCGGGACGAACTCCACCTCATCCACGGTGGAGTTCACCAGGTCAGTGGGCAGCATGGCGGTGGACGCAGTTCTGGTAATAACTCCCTACTACAACAAACCCACTCCCCAGGGCCAGATCGCTCACTTCAGCCGTGTGGCCGACGCAAGCGAGAAACCCCTCATCATCTACAATGTGCCGGGAAGGACCGGAACCTGCATGACCATAGATACCCTGGCTGCCCTGGGCGAGCATCCAAACATCATTGGTGTGAAGGATGCCGCCGGAAGCGTTGAAAGGGTAACTGAGCTCAGAAGGGTATCATCCATGGCCTACATGAGCGGCGACGACCACCTTGCCCTGGCCCAGGTTCTCATGGGGGCCTCCGGGGTGGTTTCCGTGACATCGAACGCCGCCCCGGCCCGGATGTCGGAAATGATACTCAGGGGGCTTCAGGGGGAGGTCCGCCGGGCACTGGAGATCCACGACGGGCTGTTCCCTCTCTTCCGGGCCCTCTTCCTTGAAACGAATCCCGCTCCGGTCAAGAAGGCCCTCCAGCTCATGGGCATCATAGCCTCCGACTCCCTCCGGGAGCCCCTGGTCCCTGTCCAGGGAACCACCGCTGACCATATCGCCGGGGTCCTTTCGGAGCTGGAACTGCTTTGATACCCGCCGCTGTTTTCGGAGCCGGGGGAAGGATGGGCGGTCTTATCCTCCGGGAAGCCCCGGGCCACCTCGATATACTCCAGAGCTTCGACAGGGGCGACCCCATGGAGCTGTCCCCCGAGGTCAGCGTGGTCCTTGATTTCTCACTTCCGGGGGCGTGGGATAACCTCGGCAAACTCCTGCGGGGGTCCTCCGCCGGCCTGGTCTCCGGCACCACCGGCCTCGAACCCCGGCACCAGCGGCTTCTACGAAACTGGTCCCTGGAAAGGGCCGTTTTTTACTCCTCGAACATGAGCGTGGGCATATATGTGCTTGAAAAACTCATGAAACAGGCCAACTCCATGCTTGGAGACCCATTCGACAGGCAGCTGATAGAGTTCCACCACAGCCGCAAGGTGGACAGCCCCAGCGGGACGGCCCTGACCCTTCTGAAGAACTGGCCGGGACAGCCCGGGGTCCACTCCATCAGGGGCGGGGATGTAACCGGGGAACACCATCTTCACTACCTGGGCCAGGGCGAACGGCTTGTCCTCAGCCACATTGCCACCGACAGGAGGGTTTTCGCCCTGGGGGCTATCCGCGCGGCGGAGTTCATTGTGAACAGAGAGCCCGGTCTATACGGGATGGAGGACATGCTTGGCTGACATACTCAGGTCCGCCTTCGCCGGAACCTTCTATCCCGCCCAAGCCGGGCCGCTGGAGGACATGGTCCGCGGTTTCCTTGACTGCGGTGTCGAGCCCGGGGATGACACCATCGGCATCGTTGTTCCCCATGCCGGCTATGTCTATTCAGGAAGAACGGCGGGATACGGCTTCGCCTCGGCCCCGAAGGATGTCAGCACCGTTGTGGTCTGCGCCCCCAGCCACCGGTTCCCCCTCCTGTCCGCCACTGTTTTCGATATCGACGGCGTGGAAACACCCCTGGGGGTCTGCCCGGTGAACAGGCGCATAACCGGGGAACTGGCTGAAAGCATGGATCAGGTGGTTTTCCAGGAGCATTCCTTCGAGGTCATGGTTCCCTTCATTCAGTTAAGATGGCCCGGGGCACAGATAGTGCCTTTGATCCTTGGCGCTTCACCGGACACCGCGAAAATTGCCGAGCTGGTGGACAGGCACGCCCGGGATGCCCTCTTCGTGGCCTCCACCGATCTGTCCCACTTCCACCCCCTCCACAGGGCCAGGGAACTTGACGAATCAGCCATTCAGGGTTTCATGTCACTGTCTCCGGAGGAGTTCTCAAGGCGCCTCGACCGGGGAGCCGAGGCCTGCGGAAGGTATCCTGTCCTTACCCTTCTCCACCTGGCTGGCATAAGGGGCGGGGTGAAGGCCGAAGGGCTCCACTATTCCACATCCGCCGATGCCGGGGCTGGAGCCACCGATGTGGTGGGTTATTTCTCCGGAAGGATCACACTGTGACACCATCCGAAAGGAAGACCCTGCTGGAATTTGCAAAACGCTCCCTTGAGGCTGCGGTCTCCGGGACCCAGCCTCCAGGGGTTCCGGACAGCGGTGTGCTTTCCCGGGGGGGCGGCGCCTTCGTCACACTGAAAATGAAGGGCAGGCTCAGGGGCTGCATCGGCCACTTCCAGGGGCTGGGTTCCCTGGGGGAGACCATCCGGGCAATGGCCGCCGAGGCCGCCCTGGGCGATCCACGCTTCATGCCGGTATCCCCGGAGGAGCTTCCCGGGATACGGGTGGAGGTATCGGTGCTCTCACCAATGAAACCCATAGAACCACGGGATGTCATTCCAGGAATACATGGTCTCTATGTGCGAATGGGTCTAAGAAGCGGCACCCTGCTTCCCCAGGTGGCCTCCGAGGAGGGCTGGGACAGGGAAACCTTCCTTGCCCATACCTGCCTGAAGGCCTCCCTTCCTCCCGACGCGTGGCTTGACCCCGCCACGGAACTGTTGGCATATACCGCGGAAGTTATCCGTGAAGAATCAAACCCCTGAAGGAGATAAAAAATGAAAATCCTCCCGTTGATGATACCAGTTATGGCCCTGATGTTCCTGGCCTGCGAGATGCCCGGTGTACAGGAGGTGGCCGACGAGATAGAAGGCCAGGTGGACAGCATAGCGGACCAGGTGGAGTCCGTTGCCGACGATACCGATGAACTCCGCGACAGGGTGGCCTCCCTGGAAAGCCAGCTTTCCTCAGCCGCGGGCTCCGTCGAGTTCCCCGAGATCAACCTCGACGAGATAACCGACTCCATCAACCAGCAGTTCGATTACCTTACCTCCAGAACCGACTCTCTCTCCATTGAGATGGCCGCTCTGGTGGAGGCCCAGGCACTCCAGATCGACACCCTCCGTGCCCAGATCGAGGATCTCGAGGGAGAGGTGGCAACCCTGAGGAACAGGGTCAACACCTCCGGCGGGAATACAGGCGACAGCGGAAGGACCGGGGGCACCACCGGCCGCACCGGCACCACCGGTGGTACCACAGGCGGATCCACCGGCCGCAGATAATGCACGTTCAGTTCTTCGGCCATCAGATCCGGAACCCGGTACTCAAAGCTGTAGTGATTACAGGGGCCGCCGCCTTTGCGGTGGCCCTTGTCGCTGTTATTGCTGTTATTCTCATCCCGGTCCTTGGAGCTGTTCTCACCGGTGTCATACTGATCCTGGCGGTGGTCCTGCTGCTCCTTGTGGTCTTCGTGCCCCTCATCTCCTTTCTGGGGGTGATCCTCTCCCCGGGGAAACGCGGAAGCGGCATTGAGAGAACAGAAGAACGCCCCCTCGAGGGCTTCCATTCCGTGAAGATATCCGGGAGTGCCTCCGTCGTGGTGGTCATGGGGGATGAACCATCCGTCACCGTGAGCACCGATGAAAACCTGCTTGAGTTCGTGGAAGCCCGGGTAAGGAACGGAGTCCTTCACACAGGTTTCGCAAAGAGGGTCTCAGCGGTTTCACCCCTTCGCCTGTCCATTTCCGCCGTGGAACTCAGGGAGCTTGCCGTCAGCGGCGCGGCAAAGGTGAAGGCCTCCGGGGAATCAGAGGAACTACGCGTCAGGGTATCGGGAGCCGGCAGGGTGGACGCGTCGGAACTGATAGCCAGAAGGGTAACCGTAGGGGTTTCAGGCGCGGGAAGGGTGGATGTCCACGCCGAAGACGAGCTTTCCGTAAAGATATCAGGGGCGGGAAGGGTGAGCTGCTCAGGCAGCCCGGAGAAGGTGCACAGACGCATCTCAGGCGCTGGGAAGGTTACTGTCCTCTAGAGACATCCCGAAGGTACATCGAGCCCCACCGGTTCACCACCAGGTCCCGTGTGTTGTAGACCAGATCGCTCCGGGGGTCTCCGTACCTGTCCGCCAGCTCGGCCCAGGTAATGCCCTCAAGCTGTGAAACCACCGGTGGGGGAGCCTCCATGCAGAGGTTCACGAAGTGTTCCAGGCTTGGGTTTTCCCGGAACGAGCCCAGACGGGTGGATCCCGCCGGGGAGTATCTGAAGGGGTCTCCCTCGCAGCCCCCGGCCAGGTGGACGTCTCCTGTGATGTCCATACGGAGGAAAACCGTTCCCGATGCCCTGTCGAAGGCCTTCATTTCACCCATGGGACCCCGGGCAAGAACATCCCGCACTATTTCCGCCTCGGTGTACCATGGGCTCCTGTCACCCCTCAGGGATTCTATCTGATCCATGGTGACACGGCAGCAGCTGGAGTTCTCGCTTCTGCTCCAGTGGGGAATTGTCCACCCCGGAGGAAGGGCCGGTGTGCCCAGTTGGGATATGGCCTTTGTAATTTCGGGGAGCTGCCCGGCGTTGCTCCTGTTGAGATAGACCACCGGGAACCACTCAATGCCGAATTCGTCCGCAAGCCTTGCGGTGGCTGCCAGCTCTTCCCAGGCGCCCCTTCTTCCGGCATAGGAATCATGGGCTTGCCGGGTGCCGTGAAATCCCAGCCTGAGCCAGGAGAACCCCGTGCGTGAAAGCCTTTGCCATTGTTCTGAGGACATGTCGGTAAGCCCCCGGCCGGTTGTGTTGAACCAGAAGCCCCTGAAAAGCAGCTTCAGCTCGAACTGCCTCTCGATGATCTCCACGAAATGGGGGTGCATCGCCGGTTCCCGGCAGAACTGCGGAAAAACGGTGCAGCCGGTCTTTTCACCGAAGGCGGCTGCGGATCCCAGTATGCTGAAGATCAGTCCTTCGTCCATGAACTCATTGGCGGTATCCTGCTCGAGGCAGCAGTGGCGGCACCTGTTCACGCAGGGCATGCCATGTATCTTAAGGTGCAGGAAGCCTGTTTCGGCCATGTTCCCTCCGGAATTGAGTATTTTTTCGCCGGAGTGGATAATAGCTTCTAAAAAATGCATCGGCAACACCGAAGAAAGGATACATCATGCTGAAGGGAAAACTGATTCAACTGCGAACATACCGGGAGTCCGACCTCGAGGTGCTCCATGATCTGGCGGCGCACTTCGAGGACATGGGTGATTTCTGGCCCTGCGACTTCATGTCGGAGTTCAAGCAGGAGAAACACTTCCAGAAGACCGGCTGCTGGGAGGAGAACTCAGGGGGTCTGCTGATAACCGACATCGGGGACAGCAGGATACTCGGTCAGATATTCTTCTTCCGGGGAATTCCCTACGGCAGCGGCTACGAGGTGGGCTACAGGATCTACAAGCCGGCGGACATGGGCAAGGGATACTGCGCCGAGGCCCTTTCCATGCTGGTGGGATACCTGTTTCACCGGAAGCCCTGCGACCGCATACAGGCAACGGCGATAGCCGGAAACGAACCCTCCCTCCGGGTGATGGAGAAGTGCGGCTTCAAGACCGAGGGCATTCTCAGGAAGGCCCTCTTCCACAAGGGTCGCAATGTGGACATAGTGATGAGCTCGATAGTCAGGGAGGACTGGCAGAAGCTACAGGTTGATCAGAAGCAGAGCCGCCATGGTGAGGAATATCGCCAGGAACTCCAGGCGGCTGAGCCTTTCCCCGAAGATGAACCTTCCCCCCAGACAGATCAGGGCGATGGAACCGGCGCTGTAGGTGGGAAACACCACCGAGGCGGGGAGGGCTGAAAGGGCGTTGATGAGGAAGAAGGATGCGAAGAAGTTGGGTACGCCCACCGCAAGCCCTGTGAGCACCTCATTCCTTTTCGGCTTTCCCTTTATCCTCAGAAGGCCGGTCAACAGGGCGGTGAGGAACAGGAAGAACAGGAACAGGTTCTTCATGGAAAGCATTCCGTATCTCTGGTACAGCTTGTTGGTGAATTCGGAAATGCCGCATGACAGGAAGAGCAGCAGAAGCGCCGGCTTCATGTTCGAGAAAATGCCCCGCCCCCGGGTCAGCCTCAGGTTCACCATTCCGATGGCGGCCAGGGCCAGGAGCATTCCCGCCCATTGAAGCCCCGAGGGGAACTCCCTCCAGAAGAGCATGCTGAGTATCATGGGAACGAGGATGCCCATTTTGGCATAGCTTCCCGCCATGCCCACTCCGCTCTCCCTCACCGAACGCTGATAGTAGTAGAAACCCAGGAAGTACATCACACCGGTGGGTATTCCGATCACCAGGGCCCACAGCGCGGTGTTCTCAGGTGAAAGGAAGCCGTCGGTTCCGCCGTGGCCCCGGACCAGCTCGCCGGCGAGGCCCGATGGGGAGAGTGCGCTCAGGTGGCTGAAAAGCCCGTCCCGGAGCACCAGCCACAGGGAAAGGGCCGTGGCCATGGAGTAGTTCATGGCCAGTATCACATACCTGTCGTGCTTCCGCTCCTCGCCGTGCTTCAGTATCAGGGCTATGGCGGTGCTGCAGGCGATGGCTGCCAGAAGGTGGGTCATTGTTTCCCGTCGTATGGTTCCGCGGTGTTTTCCCGATTATACTAATCCCAAACAGAAGGAGGGGTCATGGCCAGGGTGAAATGTCCGGTCTGCGGCAACGATGTGCTCATGGGAAGAGGCCAGTCCGGGGGTATCTGCTCCAACTGCGGGAACTCGGTTACCTCCGGGTCGGCCCAGGGAAGCGGTTGTCAGCTCAAGCTGGCCCTGGTGGCCGGGCTCGGGGTGCTGGTTGCAGTGGTGGGTGCTGTTCTGTTCTTCATTATGGCCCAGGAGGGGCCCGGGGACCAGTTCAAGACAGCGATCAGCTCCGGTGTCAGCTCAGCGGACACATCCCCATCCCTTTTCCAGTTCGGGGGCACCGGCACCGGCAGGGGTTACTTCGACCAGCCCGTCTGTGTAGCAGCCGATGCCCTTGGCAGGGTTTATGTTGGGGAGGGTGAAACCGGCAGGGTACAGGTTTTCGACCCCCAGGGCACTTTCATTACCCAGTGGACATACGCAAGGCCCGATGAGATGTACCTTTCCGCGATGTCAGCTTCACCGGATGGGATCCTCTACCTTGTGTATGACAGCGAGCTTTTCGTTCACAGCGGAGATACCGGAGAGCACCTGGGGAACCTGTTCCACCCCGAGGGCTGGGGTTTTGCCGATGTCGATGTTTCCCCCGACGGCAATGTGACTGCATTCTGGTACAAGAACCGCGACGATGTGATTACCTTCGATCCCCGGGGCGAGATCCTTGTCCATCTTCAAGAAGCGGTATCCGGCGTAACCGGCGACAGCGAGCTTTCCGCCATGGTTGCCTGCGGGAACAGGGGAGAAACCTTCACATTGGGCTCCTTCAACGGCGTGGTGGTGGTCCATGATTCAGGGGGAATCTTCATGGACAGGTTCGGGAACGACGACATGTTCACTATGCCCTCGGCCATCGATGTCGATCCCCGGGGACGGATATGGATAAGCGACTTCGGTGATTTGAAGGTATTCGATGCCCAGGGCAGCCTCATCCGGGAGATTGACCCCGGGGTGAGCGTTCATGACCTGGCAATAGATCAGCAGGGCAGACTGTGGGGGATCACCGGCGACGACACCGTAGTCATGCTTGACACCACTGCATACTGAAAGGAAGAATGACCATGGCAACGATAACCCTCAAGGGAAAACAGATTGAAGTGGCGGGGGTCCTTCCGGAGGAGGGCACAAGGGCACCTGATTTCTGCCTGACGGCCACAGACCTCTCAATGAAGGAGCTGAAGGACTTTGCGGGGAAAAGGAAGGTGCTCAACATCTTTCCAAGCATAGACACAGGGGTGTGCGCCGCTTCGGTGAGAAGGTTCAACACCGAGGCTTCCGGGCTGGAGAACACGGTGGTTCTCGGCATATCCGCCGATCTTCCCTTCGCCCACGCCAGGTTCTGTGAGATGGAGGGGCTGAACAATGTCATCCCCCTTTCCGTTTTCCGTTCACCGGACTTCGCCAGGAACTACGGCGTCAAGATGACCACGGGTCCACTGGCCGGCCTCCTCGCAAGGGCTGTGGTGATACTGGACAGCTCCGACCTTGTCATATACACCCAGCTGGTGCCTGAAATAGGCGAAGAACCGGATTACGACGCGGCGCTGGAGGTTCTCAGGGAGATGGAGCTGTAGCGGTCAGCCCACCACTTTGACAAGGTGGTACCGTTTCTTGCCCTTTCTCAGAAGAAGGACGCCCTCGGGGGCAGCCGTTGGGGGGATGTTGTCGAGGGGTTCGGTTACCCGCTCTCCCTGGATGTACAGCCCCCCCTGCTGACCCATTCGGCGGACCTCCCCCCGGCTTGAACACAGGCCGGTCTCGGTGAAGAGGTCCAGGGCTGTAACACCCTCCTCGAGCCTTTTCCTGCTTATCTCGGTGGTTGGGGCGTCTTCACCGGCACCCCCTCCCTGGAAGAGGGCTTCCGAGGCATTCCTGGCTTTCTCCGCCTCCTCCCTGCCATGGGCAATGGAGGTTGCCTCGAAGGCCAGTTTCTCCTTCGTTCGCCTGATGTCCGCCCCGGTGAGCTTCTCGTATGCGGCGATCTCGTCGGTGGGCATGAATGTGTAGAGTTTCATGAAGTACACCGCGTCGCGGTCGTCAACATTTATCCAGAACTGGTAATAGTCGTAGGGTGATGTGAGTTCCGGGTCAAGCCAGATGGCTCCGCCGGGCTGGGACTTGCTCATCTTCTCTCCTGTGGCGGTGGTTACCAGAGGGCATGTGAAACCATAGGCCTCAGCCGCTTCCTTCCTCCGGATGAGGTCGATCCCGGCGACGATGTTCCCCCACTGGTCGGCTCCGCCAACCTGAAGAACGCACTTGAACTCCCTGAACAGATGGAGGAAATCGTATGACTGGAGCAGCATGTAGTTGAACTCCAGGAAGGACAGGCCGGTCTCAAGCCGTGTCTTCACGCTGTCCGCCGTGAGCATCCTGTTAACGCTGAAGTGCCTTCCCACATTCCGCAGGAAATCGATGTAGTTAAGCCCGGTGAGCCAGTCGGAATTGTCCAGCATCACAGCCCCGGAACCCCCGCCTCCGAAGGTGAGGAAGCGGGTCATCTGTTCCCTGAGGCATTCCGCCCAGTCCTTCACCGTTTCCCGTGATTCGAGGGTCCTTTCCGTGGACCTTCCAGAAGGATCTCCCACCAGGGCAGTGGCCCCTCCGATCAGTATGTGGGGTTTGTGCCCTGCCCTCTGCAGATGGCTGGCTATCATCAATGGAACGAGGTGCCCCAGATGAAGGCTTTTCGCCGTGGCGTCGAACCCTATATAGAAGGAGAGAGACTCGCCTGCGAGAAGCTCGTTGAGCTTCTCTTCGTTGGTCATCTGGTAAACGAGGCTTCTTTCATTGAGATCCTGAAGCGCGTCCATGTTCCTCTCCTCCTGCGGATTGATTGATACATCTGGCGACAGTAACCATTTTTCAGTATTTTGTCAACGAACCTCAGAAAGGGAAATCACCATATGGAAATTATCGAGTTTGAGCATCCTGTTGCAAGGGATTTCGTTACCAGGCTCAGAAGGAACGACGCCCCCCCCGCCCGCTTCAGGGCCTATTCCCACAGGCTGGGCTATCTCCTTGCTGTTGAGGCCACCCGTGACCTGAAGACCGTTCCCGCCAGGGTAGTCACCCCCCTGGAGACCACACTGGGGGAGATACTTGTCGACCCTCCGGTGATCGTTCCCATCCTCCGGGCGGGTCTGGGCATTCTCGATGCCTTCCAGGATCTCCTTCCTGACTCCCCGGTGGCCTTCATAGGGATAAGCAGGAACGAGAAGACCGCCGAGCCCGACTGGCACTACTCCTCCATTCCCAATGTTGCCGGCAGGAAGGTGATAATACTCGACCCCATGCTGGCAACCGGTGGAACCGCAGGGGCGGTTATCCGTTATCTCTTCGAGAAGAGGGCATCCGAGGTCATACTGGTGTCTGTGGTGGCGGCCCCCGAGGGGATAGCGAAGCTGCAGGAGTTCGAGAACCTCACCATAATCACTGTGTGCGTAGACCGCGAACTCGACTCTAACTGGTTCATACGCCCCGGTCTGGGCGACTACGGCGACAGGCTTTTCTCGGACGGCCACTGAAGCTGAAAGCGGAGGAATATTGCTTCGACACAGACGAAACCTCGCGGCGGTGCTGCTTATCGCCGCGGCAGCCGGCGTTACCTTCGCCCTGAAGCCGCCCCCCGGCGGCCATGGCGGAGAAAGCTGGAATTTCCCGGAGAGGCTTGAACTCATAGAGTCCTGCCGGATGGAGATCGCCGCATCCATGGCTGACACCATCGATGTGGTGGTATCCACCATAGGCGACGGATTCCTTGGTGGCGCCGTCCGGGATCTCGGAATATCCGGAGCCGATTATCTGGCCACCTGCGGTGTTCTAATGGACAGCCTTGGCTGGAGGGTCCAGCGCACCGGAGATACACTCTCGGCGATCTACTGCAGGGGGATACTCTCCGAGGTCAGGGCATTTCCACGGAACAGAAGGGGTTTCTACCGGGTAGCTTTCCAGAACGGAAACCCCGAGAGCTGGGAGTATGTTCCCCAGGAGAGGTGGGTAAGGCAGAGGGCCATCACCTGCGAGATAACCACCACGGTCTGGGACGCCCTCTGGCGCACCGCCCTTCCCCCTGACCTTTCCGTTTCGGGTATGCTGGTCACAGGAAGGGATTCCGCCCGTGCGGTGGGTTATGTGTCCGAGCTTCAGAGGGAACTCACCGACCGTCTCTTCTGCTACGACATCGATTTCTACTACGATGTGAGGGTGGGGGACAGTCTCTGGATACTCATAGAGGAGAACCGTTACCCCGTCGACGGCGAAACCGGTTTCAGAAGGATACTCGCGGCGAAGTACCGCTTCGCCGCCGGAGGGGTGGCCGAGGCCCTTCCCTTCTTTCACCGGCCCGACGAGGCCGAACAGGCTGAGGTGATACTGGACCATTATCACCGCGACGGCGCCTCCCTTAGAACAATGTTCCTGAAGATGCCGGTTCCCTTCGGACGGGTGAGCTCCGCTTATTCCGATTCAAGGATGCATCCTGTGCTTGGTTACACCAGGGCCCACCGGGGAATAGATTACGCCGCTCCCATGGGCACCGAGATATACGCCGTGGGGGACGGCACCATAACTGTAAGGGGCTGGAGCGGCGGCTACGGCAATCTTGTAAGGGTCCGCCACGCCAACGGCTACGAGACCGGATACGGCCACATGAACGGTTTTGCCCAGGGCCAGAGCGTGGGAAGCTATGTGCGCCAGGGTGAGATCATCGGTTATGTGGGCTCAACCGGCCTGTCCACCGGACCCCATCTCCACTTCGAAATGAAGAAGAACGGCTCCTATGTGAATCCCGCCACGGAGATAATGCCCCCGGCGGACCCCCTCGAGGGTCAGGAGCTTGAAAGGTTCATGGAGGAGCTTCCCGTGCTTGAGGCCCAGTGGAGCCTCCTGGCGGGGATGGAGATACCCGTGTCCACCGAGCAGCCGGAGGAAACCATCCAGTGACCCGGTGGCCTTCAGACGAGTTTTTCTGGGATTCTGTGTTCTCCCCCATACTGGACCTTTTGGGAGAAAGGAAACTCACCACCACCGGCGGTCTGGGCGGGGCTTCCCTTGCCATGGCGGTGGTGTCGGCACACCGGCTGGCAGGGCCCACCATCGTGGTTGCCCCAACGGTTACCTCGGCTGAATCCCTGAGGGATGACATACAGGCGCTTACCGGCAGGGCGGTTCTCTATTTCCCGGCATATGAAACCCTTCCCTTCCAGGGCGAGGAAGCTCACCAGAGCGTTATTGCCGACAGGATCGAGTGCCTGGCGGGGCTTTCCTCCTCCAGGCCGGACACTCTTGTGGTGGTGCCCGCCAGGGCCCTTGTGAAGAGGCTTCCCCCCGCCGGTTCATTCAGGCCATTCCCGGTTTATACCGGCATGAGGCTCAGTCCCGACGAGCTGGAGAGCTGGCTTTTCTCCGCGGGCTTCATGAAGGAGACCGCAGTATACGAACAGGGCAGATGGTCCCGCAGGGGGGGCATTATCGATGTGGGCACATACGGATCCAACAACCCCTTCAGGATAGAGTTCTTCGGCGATGAAGTGGATTCCGTGAGGATATTCGACCAGCATTCCCAGAGAAGCATCAACAGGGTTTCCTCGGCATCCATACTCCCTGCCCGTGAGGTGGTCCTGGGACCCGACGAATGGAACAGGGCAGCGGATTCAGTGCCCGAGGGCCATCCCCTCGAGGAGTTCATGTACGGCGTCGGGGGTTTCCCGGGCATCGAGCACCATCTGCCTCTGTTCTTCCAGGAGCTTTCTACCCTCTTCGACTATCTGGCGGACATCGGCACACTTATCCTTGTGGAGCCCGGCCGCCTGAAGTCGGTTATAGAGGAAACCATACAGGCAAGGCGGGGGTCCTTCCCCGAAGACATCCCCTTCCAGTTCAGCGGAATGTTCGCTCCCTGGGAGGAAATTGAGGCAGCGGTGAACCGGTGCGGACGGATACTGGAGCACACCCTTGTTCCCCAGGGGGATGTGGATGTCTACCTCCCAACGGAACCCCAGACCGGATTCATGGGGCACAGGGAGGAAATGTTCCGCCAGATGCGCTCCTGGATATCAGGGGGCTTCAGGGTGGCGGTGGCCTGCGACACCCACGCGGAGCTGGGAACCTTCCGGGAGCTTCTGCCGGAGGACCTGGAACCCTCGATCGAGCTTGTTGCCCTTCCCATCTCCGACGGCTTCATCCTTCGTGATTCCCCCGGGGGGGATATTGCCTTCCTCTGCGAAAGAAGGCTTTTAAGCACCCGAAGAAGACCGGAGCGGGTAAGGAATTTCCGCGGCGGCGAGGTGCTGGCCTCCTGGGAGGAGCTTCAGCCGGGGAACTACATCGTTCACGAGGAATACGGAATAGGAATGTTCCTGGGGCTCCGAAGGGTATCCGTTGCCGGGGGGGACGCCGACTGCCTCGAGGTTGTGTACCGCGACGGCGACAAGCTTCTGGTGCCCCTCGAGGAGATCGGACAGCTTCAGAAATATCTCAGCCCCGGTGGCGGGGCCCCGGCTCTTGACAAGATCGGCGGCACATCCTGGAACAAAAGGCTTTCGAGGGCAAAGAACAAGGCCCATGAGATTGCGGGCAGGCTTGCCATTCTCTACGCCGAGCGGGCTGTGCGGAACAGAGCGCCCTTCCCCCCTCCGGGGAAAATGACCAGGGCAATGGAGGAGAGCTTCCCCTACGAGGAAACACCGGATCAGGCCGCCGCCATAAACGCTGTGATGAAGGACTTCGCCGGGAATTCCCCCATGGAACGCCTGGTCTGCGGCGACGTGGGCTACGGCAAGACCGAGCTGGCGATGCGGGCGGCCTTCCGCGCCGTCCAGGCGGGCAAGCAGGTGGCCGTCCTGGTGCCCACCACCGTGCTCAGCGTGCAGCATGGCCGCACCTTCACCCAGCGCTTCGCCGACTACCCCGTCGTGGTCGAGGTGCTCAACCGGTTCATCGGCGAACCCCAGACGCGGGACATCCTCGCGCGCTGCCGACAAGGCGGCGTGGACGTGCTGATCGGCACGCATCGCCTGCTCAGCGACGACGTGGGCTTCAAGGACCTGGGGCTGGTCATCATCGACGAGGAGCAACGCTTCGGCGTGGAGCACAAGGAGCGGCTCAAGCGATTCCGCGTGAACGTGGACGTGCTGACGCTGACGGCCACGCCCATCCCGCGCACGCTGCACATGGCCATGCTCGGCCTGCGGGACATCAGCTCGCTGGCCACGCCGCCCCTGGACCGGCGAAGCATCGTCACCCGCCTGTGCCGTCGTGATCCGGACCTGATCCGCCGGGCCATCCGCCATGAGCTGGCCCGCGATGGGCAAGTGTTCTTCCTGCATAACCGGGTGCAGACGATCGCCCGTGCCACCGAGGAGGTCCGTTCGCTGCTGGATGATCCGCGCGTGCGGATCGCCGTCGCCCACGGGCAGATGCCCAGGCACGAGCTCGAAGAGTCCATGGTCCGCTTCGTCGAAGGCCACATCGACGTGCTGGTCTGCTCGACGATCATCGAATCCGGTCTGGATATCCCCAACGCCAACACGCTGATCGTGGACGAGGCCGACCGCTTCGGGCTGGCCCAGTTGCATCAGTTGCGTGGCCGCGTGGGGCGGTACAAGCACCGGGCATACGCGTATTTCCTGCTGCCCGCGTCCCGGCCGATCACCCCCATCGCCGCCCGACGGCTCAAGGCGATCGAGGAGTACTCCGAGCTGGGGGCGGGCTTTCGCATCGCGCTGCAGGACCTGGAGATCCGTGGGGCGGGCAACATCCTCGGCCCCGAGCAGAGCGGACACATCAACACCGTCGGCTACGAGCTGTACTGTCGGCTGCTGGGCGAGGCGGTGCGGCGGCTCACGAACCAGCCCATCGAGGCGCCGCCCGAAACGGTGCTCGACCTGGGGCTGGCCGCGTATATCCCCCGCTCCTACATCGCCTCGGACCGCCAGCGGATGGACGTGTACCGCCGGATCGCCGACGCCACGGCGGCCCAGGACCTTGTGCGGCTGGGCGAGGAGCTTGACGATCTGTTCGGGCCCATGCCGCCCGCGGTGCGGCGGGTGCTGGACTTGGCCGAGGTGCGGCTGCTGGCCTGGACACGAGGCATCCGCAGCATCATTCGCCGCGATCACGACATCATTTTCACCCTGTCGCAGGAGGCCCGGACCGCCGACCTGTTCGCCCGCGCGCCGGGGCGGGTTTCGATCCCCGATCCACGGACGGTGTACATGCGATTGGCCGAGGAGGACTTGCAGCCCGGCCGACTGGTGGAGCTGCTGAGCCGGCTGCTCGGCGGCGCAAAGAAACGGGCGCGTCCGAAACCCTCGAACGCGCCCGCAGGAAAGCGGTAACCGGCCCGCCGATCAGCCGTTGCGAACGGCCGCCTGCGCCGCCGCCAGCCGGGCGATCGGCACGCGGAACGGGGAGCACGACACGTAGTTCATACCCACGCGGTGGCAGAAGTCAATGCTGCTGGGATCGCCGCCGTGCTCGCCGCAGATGCCGACCTTCAGGTCTTCGCGGGCCTGACGCCCCAGGCGAATGCCCATCTCGACGAGCTTGCCCACGCCCTCCTGGTCCAATGCCTGGAACGGGTCGACCTCGTAGATGCCCTGCTGCACGTACTCACCCAGGAACTTGCCGGCGTCGTCCCGGCTGAAGCCCATCGTCATCTGCGTCAGGTCGTTGGTGCCAAAGCTGAAGAACTCGGCCTCGGCGGCGATCTCGTCGGCCGTCAGGGCCGCCCGCGGCACCTCGATCATCGTGCCGACCAGGTACTTGATCTTGGATTTCTGCTCGGCGAAGACGGCCTTGATTTCCTCGACCACCTGCTCCTTGACCAGGGCCAGCTCTCTCACCGAGCCGACCAGCGGGATCATGATTTCGGGCAGCACCTTCTTGCCGCTCTTCTTGACCTCCAGGGCCGCCTCGATGATCGCCCGCGCCTGCATGCGGTAGATCGCCGGGTACGTGATTGCCAGCCGGCAGCCCCGATGGCCGAGCATGGGGTTCAACTCGTGGAGCTGGGCCACCTTGTCGGTGACGACGGCTACGTCCACACCGAGCCGCGAGGCCATCTCGGCCTGGCTCTTCTCGTCCTGCGGCAGGAACTCGTGCAGCGGCGGGTCGAGCAGCCGGATCGTCACGGGCAGCCCGGCCATCGCCTCAAAGATGCCGATGAAATCGTCCCGCTGATACGGCAGCAGCTTGGCCAGCGCCCCTTCGAACTGCTTCTTGGCGCCGGCGTGCTCCTGCTCGATGGCCTTGACCTGCTCGGCATCCTCGGTGGCGGCGAGCTTGGCCACCATCGCGGCATACTCATCCGATGCGAGAATCATCTCACGAACCGCCCAGATCCGGTCGCCCTCGAAGAACATGTGCTCGGTCCGGCACAGACCGATGCCCTCGGCGCCGAATTCGCGGGCCCGCCGGCTGTCGCCCGGCGTGTCGGCGTTGGTGCGGACGCCCAGCGTGCGGACCTTGTCGCACAGCTTCAGAAACAGGCCGAATTCGCCGGCCAGCGTGGGCTCGACCGTGGGCACCTGGCCGACCATCACTTCGCCGCTGGTGCCGTCGATGCTGATCCAGTCGCCTTGGTTAATCGTCTTGTGCCCGACGGTCATCTTGCTGTTCTTGTAGTCGATGTTCAGGGCGTCGACGCCGGCCACGCAGCATTTGCCCATGCCGCGGGCCACCACCGCCGCGTGACTGGTCATACCGCCGCGGGCCGTCAGAATGCCCTCGGCCGCGTCCATGCCGCCGATGTCTTCCGGGCTGGTCTCGATTCGCACGAGGACGACCTTCTTGCCCTCATCCCGCCAGGCCTCGGCGACATCGGCGTCGAAGACGACCTGACCCACGGCCGCGCCGGGCGAGGCGGGCAGGCCCTTGGCGATGACCTCGCGCTCGGCATCGGGATCGAACCACGGGTGCAGCAGCCGATCCAGTTGGGCCGGCTCGACCCGCGTGACCGCCCGCTCGGCGGTGATGAGCTTCTCCTTGACCATATCCACGGCGATCTTGACCGCCGCCGCGGCGGTGCGCTTGCCCGTCCGCGTTTGCAGGATGAAGAGCCGGCCTTCCTGAATCGTGAACTCGATATCCTGCATGTCCTTATAGTGCTTCTCCAGCCGCGTCATCAGCGCGGTCAGTTCCTTGTAGCACTTGGGCATCACGTGGCTCAACTCCTTGAGCGGCACCGGCGTGCGGATCCCCGCGACCACGTCCTCGCCCTGCGCGTTCATCAGGAACTCGCCGTAAAACTCCTTCTCGCCCGTGCTGGGATTCCGCGTGAAGCACACGCCCGTGCCGCAGTCCTCGCCCATGTTGCCGAAGACCATCGCCTGGACGTTGACCGCCGTGCCGAGCAGCCCCTTGATATCGTGCAGCTTGCGATACTTGACGGCCCGGGGGGCGTTCCACGATCCGAAGACGGCGTTGATGGAGTGCTGGAGCTGCGTCCAGGCGTCCTCCGGGAAGCTCTTGCCGACGTGCTTTTTGTAGATGGCCTTATACTGTTCGACGACCTCCTTGAGCTGGTCGGCCGACAACTCGTTGTCGTTCTTGACGCCGGCCTTCTCCTTGGCGGCGTGGATGGCTTCTTCGAAATACTCGTGTGAGCAACCCATCACCACGTCGCCGAACATGTCGATGAACCGGCGGTAGATGTCGTACGCGAAGCGGGCGTTTCCGGTCTTCTGGATGATGCCGTCCACGACCGTGTCGTTGAGCCCCAGGTTCAGGACGGTGTCCATCATGCCGGGCATCGAAACCGCCGCCCCGGAGCGGACGCTGACCAGGAGCGGATTATCGTGGTCGCCGAACTTGGCGCCCATCGCCTTCTCCAGCTTGGCGATGTTCTTCTTGACCTCCTCTTCCAGACCCTCGGGCCACTTGCCGCCGGCGCGGTAATACTCGTCGCAGACGCTGGTGGCGATCGTGAAACCAGGCGGAACCGGCACGCCCAGGTTGGTCATCTCGGCCAGGTTGGCGCCCTTGCCCCCCAGCAACTCCTTCATTTTGGCGTTGCCCTCGGCCTTGCCGCTTCCAAAGAAGTAGACCTTTTTCTTGGCCATTATACAATTCTCCTAAGTCATTCCACGTGTCAAGGATTCTCGATCTGTCCCAGCCCGATTCAAAGAGGGTCGATCACTATAGGCCACCGCACAGACCCTGTCAAGACCAAAAACCCGGCATCGGGCCGGGGGCCGGGGGGCTTTGCGGGACGCGAAGACACCCGACCGGCGATTGACCCGCCGGGCCCGGATGGAGTACACTGGCTGTCTTGTATTTGCGCCTTCTGGATCAAGAGCGACGTTCAGGGACTATCGTATGCTTTCACGAACGGCGGACTTCCGGCGGTACCTGGTTCCGATCGACACCCCGTCGATCCAGCAGTGGTTCACCGACTGCGCGGTGATCGGCGCGGGCGTCGCCGGGTTGCGCGCGGCGCTGGAGGCGGCCGAAGGGTGTCGTGTCATGCTGCTGTGCAAGGCCTCGCCCGAGGAGAGCAACACCTGGAACGCCCAAGGGGGTATCGCCTCGGTGATGGGGCCCGACGACAGCCTGGATGAGCACGTGGCCGATACCCTGGAGACGGGGTGCGGGTTGTGCGATGAGCAGACGGTCCGCCTGGTCGTCGGCCGCGGACCGGACCTTGTGCGTCAGTTGATCGATTGGGGCACCGAGTTCGACCGGGTCGACGGGCGCATCGACGTGAGCCGCGAGGGAGGACACAGCAAGGCCCGCATCCTGCACGCCCACGGGGATTCGACCGGACGGGGGATCGCCGAGACATTGCTCCGCAAGGTCCAGGAACAACCGGCCATCCATACGATGGACCACTTCTTCGCGATCGACCTGCTGACCGATCCCGAGGGGCGGTGCCTGGGCGTGATCGGGCAGCGCAACGGAACCCTGCAGATCGTCTGGGCGGAAGCCACGATCCTGGCCACGGGCGGGGCGGGCCGATTGTACCGCGAGACCACGAATCCGCCGCGGGCCACGGCCGACGGTCTGGCGATGGCCTACCGGGCCGGGGCGGTCCTGCGGGACATGGAGTTCATGCAGTTTCACCCGACCACGTTGTACGTGGCCGGGGCGTCGCGGGCGCTGATCACCGAGACGCTGCGGGGGGAAGGAGCGATCTTGCTGGATCGCGACGGCGTCCCGTTCATGAGCGAATACCATCCGTCCGCGGAACTGGCCCCGCGCGACGTGGTCAGCCGGGCCATCCTCGACCGCATGCTCAAAACCGGCAGCACCCACGTCTATCTGGACGTGCGGCACTTTGACAAGACCCGCTTCGCGCGGCGATTCCCCCTGATCAATGATCTGTGCGAGAGCTTCGACATCGACGTCTCCAAGGATCTGATCCCCGTGCGGCCCAGCGCCCACTACATGATCGGCGGCGTGAAGACCGACGCGCAGGGGCGAACCACCGTACCGGGCCTGTTGGCCTGCGGCGAGGTGGCGTCCACCGGTCTGCACGGCGCCAACCGCCTGGGCAGCAATTCCCTCCTCGAGGGCTTGGTGTTCGGACAGATCGCCGGACGCCGCGCCTGCGCAGATCGCCGCAACGGATCGGCCGAGCCGCGGTTTCGGCGCCTGCACTACGAGGTCCCGGTCAGCGATCGCAGCCGGCTCGACACCAACGACGTGCGCAACAGCCTGCGGGCCCTGATGTGGCGTAACGTGGGCATCACCCGTCGCGACAGGCACCTCGGCGAGGCGCTGGATATCATCGGGTTCTGGCAGCGGTACGTGATGGACAAGGTCCTGGATTCGCCCTACGGGTGGGAGTGCCAGAACATGCTGACCGTGTGTTCCCTGATGGCCCAGGCGGCCCGGTCGCGGCGTGAAAGCCGAGGGGTGCATTATCGGGATGATTATCCCGAGCCGAACGACGGCGAGTTCGCCCGGCATATCGAGCTGTCCCGAAGCGATTGAGAACCGTCGTCGTAGGGGGGGTCGTCGGATCGGTCCTGGCGCCTCTCCAGGGCCGCCAAGGCGTTCCGATTCACGTGAAACGCCCCCAGCGCCGACAGGGGGACGGGACAATCCCGGCGAATCACGCGGTTGGGCCCATCGGTCAATCGGTTGGCCACGTTCTGCCCATGTACGACCTGGAGCCAATACGGCGCTTGCGGGATCAATTCCCACTCGTCGGTCGGTAATTGGTCATTCGGGTAGTGGTAGACGCTGGTCGCCCTCACGCGGGGCTCGATCAGCGTGGGCAAATGGTACGGATAGTCCATCAGCCACGCCTGGCGGCCCGCCAGATCCAAGATCACCCCCTGAGCGAAACTGATCGCCCACGTGCGTCCCCGCGGTCGATACCGCTGCTGGATCAGGCCGATCGTGTTCTCGTGGATCGCATCATCGCTGTCGAGCTCGGTCGTGATCAGGTCGTAGTCGCCCGGCGCCGCGTGGTCGACGACGGTGCGGGCGATGCGCTCGCCGTCCAGGCCGCGACAGGTCAGATAGAGCGGCACCAGGTTGGGTACGCGCAGCGATTCGACCCACAGTTTGTACTGCGGAGGTGTGCGAATATCCAGAAACAGCAGCCACGTGAAGTTCCGGCAGCGCTGGCCCCGGATGCCGGGCAGGGTGAACGTCTCGAACAGCCGCACGCGGTGTTCCATCCAGGCATCGCCGGTCAGCTCGTCATTGCCGCGTACCCCCCGGTGACTGTAGACACCGACGTTCAGACACGTGATCACGTAATGTCGAAACGACACAGGCCTCTCCTTGTGGCAGCGGCGCCGCAAGTCAGTATCGCCGTGCGGGCGCCGCTGTCAAGCATTCACAGGCCCGACTCGTCTTCCCGTATCTTGGCCGGGGTGTTTGTGAGGTCGATACCGCCGCTGCGGGGTCAGCCGCCACCTGCCCGTGTGGGCCGTGGGCGTGTCTTGAGGATGCCACGGGGACATTTGTCACGACACGGCCACGCAGGCGTGGCCCTGCCACCCAACCTGCAGCCTGCCCTCAGCTCTGTCAACCGCCCGCAGGGCGAAGTGCGAAGCCGGTTCACGGGCCCGGTCGTCGGTGAGAACGGACGCGGGGGTCGCCGGGGCGCGCCAGGTGCATGCCTGCGCCTCAGCGGCGAGGCGGCACGTGCAGGCTGATGCCGAAGGCGTCCTCCCAGGCCTCCTTGAGCACCTCGCTGACGGTCGGATGGGCGAAGCACACCCGCTCAATGGGCTCGCGACTGCCGAGCAGGGCGCGGGCGGCGGCGGTCATCTCGGTGACCACGGCGCCGACCATCGTCACACCCACGACGCGATCGGTCGCCTTGTCGCGGATGACCCGGACCTCGCCGACGTTCTCGTTGTGACAGACGCTGCGGCCATTCGTACGGAACGGGGCGCTGCCGACGACCACCTGGCGCCTCTCGGCGGCGCAGGCCTTTTCATTCTTGCCGACCGACGCCACCTCCGGGAACGTATACACGGCCCGCGGAATGAGGCTGTAGTCCTGCATTTCCTCGTTGCCTCCGGTGGCGTTGGCAGCGGCGACCTCGGCCTCGGCGAATGCCCCGTGGGCGAGGTACGTAGTGCCCACCAGGTCGCCGATGGCGTACACGCCGGGGGCGCTGGTTTCCATCCTGCGGTTGACCTTGACGACCGGCCCGTTCATGTCCAGACCCAGCGCCTGGACCGTTTCAGAATCGCAACAGGCCCGGCGGCCGACGGCGACGAGCACCTTCTCGGCGGGGATATCGGCGTGCGACTCCACGTGGACGACGGCTCCCTGGTCGGAGGTGTCCACGCCGGTGACCTTGCCGCCAGTCAGGCACGTGATGCCCAGCTTCTTGAGCTCCTTGGCCATGAGCGCGCCGACCCAGTCGTCCTCGGTGGGCAGTACCTGTGGCAGGGCCTCGACGATGGTGACCGTGCAGCCCATGGCCGCGTAGACGCACGCCATCTCGCAGCCGATCACGCCGCCGCCAATGATGACCATCGACGCCGGGACCGCGGGCAGCGACAGGGCCTCAGTGCTGCTGATGATCGTTTGGCCGTCGTAGGGAAACGCGCCGATCTGGATAGGGGCCGAGCCCGTGGCCAGGATAATCTTGTCGCAGGCGACCGTCGAACCGCCATCGGGGCCATCCACGCGAACCTGCCCCGCCGCCGGGACGATGCCTCGCCCCTCAAACACTTTGACCTTGTTGCTGCGAAGCAGACCGCTCACGCCGCTGCGAAAACCGGCCACGATGGCGTCCTTGCGCTTCTGCATGGCGGTCCAGTTGGGCGTGATCTGCCCGACCTCCACGCCCATCAGCTTGGCGTGCCGGGCCAGGGTCATGAAATGCACCGACCCCAACAGGGCCTTGGAGGGGATGCACCCGCGGTTCAGGCACGTGCCGCCCATTTCATCCTTTTCGACGAGGGCCACGGAGGCCCCCTTCTGAGCGCACCGGATCGCTGCGGCATAGCCGCCCGGTCCGCCCCCGATCACCACCACGTTGAAACGCTCGGCCATTGTCTTGGCTCCCTGCAATTGCGGTTCCGGTCGTCTGACTACCGGGCACAACTATACCGGCGCGGGGGGGGCTTACAAAGTGCCATCTTTTCGATCCGACGGGCAACCGTGCACGAACGAACAGGTCGTGGCGCCAAATCGACGCGGCTGAAAGACCGGGGCGAGGACGGACCGGGTCGGCGGCGCGGTCACTTGCCCTTGCGCTGGAGCCAGCGACGCAGCAGACCGCCCTCGAACAATGGCCGACGGGTCGGGAAGACGCCCTCCCGCACGAGCCGCACATCCTCGACCGACATGAACGCCTTGGGATGGAACTGCCGGATCAGGGAGATCACGTGCTCCAGATCGCTGCGGGGCACGACGCTGTAGATGATGCTGACCGCGCCCTTCTTCCCCATGGCCGGCACGCTGGTCACGCCGAAGCCATGGCCGTGCAACGCCTCGATGAGCGGACCGGCGGGTCTTCGCGTGATCACGCGGACGACCAGTTGGCCCATGGCCAGCATCTGCTCGATCTGGATGCCCACGTAGTTGCCGGTGGCGAAGCCCGCGGCATAGGCCACGTAGCACCAGGGATTGGTCAGGTTCTGCATCACGTGGCTGATGACCGTGATCCAGATCAGCACCTCGAAGAATCCGAGGATCGCGGCGGCGACCCGCCGGCCCCGCGCCACCGCGATGATCCGCAGCGTTCCGACGGTCACGTCGCAGATGCGGGCCACGAAGATGGCGACCGGAAGCAGCACTTGGGCGATCACCGGGTCAATCTGTGCCAGCATGTCAGGCTCCCTGTTTCGTGTCGTGTTCTATCGGGCCCGCCCGTCGCACGACCCAAATCCCAGAAAACCCATCCGCCCAAGGTCTGTCAAGGAATTGTATGTGGTGCTTGCGCCCCGGATGCAAGAAGGAATCCTGGAGTTCGCGTGTTCCAGGTTATTTGCCGGGCCAGAAGAGCAGCTTGAGGGCCACGAGGAACAGGAAGACCCCGACGACCGTCCGGAAGTGCTTTTGGGGGATCCGGTCCACGATGTGCTTGGCGATCCAGGCGCCCAGGAACGAGGCGGCGATGAACAGGGGCATCGTCCACAGGCCGAAGGCCTCGAGGCGGGCCCCGTCGGCGGCGTACTTGACCAGGCGGGTGGTGTCGACAAACAGGGCGATCGCGCCGGCCGTGGCGATGTACACGGCCTTGGGCAGATTGAACGCGGTCAGGAACAGGCTGCGGACCGCGCCGCCGATGCCGAAGATGCCCGCCAGGAACCCGGACAGCGCGCCGCCGACAAGGCTGGTGCCGATGTTGGCCCGGATCTGGAACGAGCTTTTGAGCAGCAGGAAGATCACGTAGCCGATCATAAACCCGCCCAGGATGCGGCTCAGCAGCGTCGGCGAGACGTTGGGCACCAGGGCCGCCCCGAGGTAGGTGGCGGCGATACCGGGCACGCCGAACCAGAGCACCAGCTTCCACTGAAAGCCGCCGCGGAACAGCAGCACCTTCCACAGGTTGCCGAACCAGTGGATGATGCCGACGAACAGCAGCGTCTCCGGCAGCGGATAGAACAGCAGCAGCACCGGCACCATGATCGTGGACGTGCCGAAGCCGGTCATCGTCCCCACGGCCGAGGCCACAACCGTCAGAATGGCGATCCCCACAGTGTCCATTGCATCCCTTTACGAGCACTTGCACATTGGGTTCAAGCGGGAATCCAGCAGCACACAGGATACAGAGCTTACCTCAAGACCACATCGATCCGCAGGTCGCGGACCTGGACCGCCGCATCGTACGTCCCCGGCATCTCCCAGCCCAGGTTCATGTTCACGACCGCGTAATGCGACGGGTCCGTATCGGTCAGGAACCCGCGCTCGGCGGCGGTCCGCAACCCCGCCCGGATATGCGGCAGCAGGTCGGCCTGGAACGTGACCCACGTCTTGGTCGTCATCGGCAGGTGGTTCACCTGGCGGCCATCGATGGCGTAGATGAACTTGCCGGTCGCATCGTCCTTGCCCGCGTCCCTGGCCTGGTGCGAGATCGGGATATCGTGCCGGCTGTCGAAGAACGGCACGCCGAACCAGAGGTACTCGCTGTGGTCCTTCGACGCCGTGTCGGTGTTCCGCACGACCAGGAACAACTGGAACTGCGCGGCGTGCAGGCCGGGGTCGAAATCCGCCGGGGCCATGTGGTCCTCAAACGCCGGCAGCCGCAGCAACACGTGGAAATCCAGCCTGGACAACCGCGACAAAGGATAGACCTCCATCGCATCCTGCTCGACGAGCAAGTGGGGCCAGCCTTCGCCCTGGCGTCGGGGCCGGTCGCCATACTCGGCCTTGCCGCGGAGTTCCAGGATCAGGTCCCGATTCGGCGAACCAGGGCCGCCCACGAGGACCCGCTTGCCCGCGTTTTCATACACCCGATCGCCGTCGGGTTCCCTCCGGCATTCGGCCTGGGCCAGGCTGTATTTCGTGGCCCACTGGGCCAGGTGCCACACCGGCTTGTTCGCCGGCTCGCCGAGGTCCAGGACCGCCTGGGTGGCTCGGCCATGGCTTACATCGGGGTACTTCAACAGGAACCCCCGCTCGAACCGCAGGTCCGCGAACAATGGCCGGCTCTGCGGATCGCGCTTCTTCCACGCCCGCACGTACTCGATGCTGTAGGTGCTGGGCAGGTCCTCATCGCGGGGCAGGCCGAACCAATCCGGCATGGTCTCGCTGTCGAAATTGAGCGTCAGGGGCTGATGCCAGTGCGTATTCTCCACCCACCGCACGGCCACGCCGTCGATGTACCACGTCAGCCGCTGCTGGTTCCACTCGAAGCCGTACACGTGGTCGGCATCGGCCAGGTCCGCCGGGGCCTGCCAGATGCCGTGGCTGGACCAGTGCGCGTTTTCCTGCGGCGTACGGAACACGTGAACGTTCATATTGTACTTTCGCTCGAAGCCCGGCGCACCACCGCCGATCTCGAAAACGTCGATCTCGGTCCACAGGTCGGGCGCGTGGTCATAGAACCAGAACGAGCTGGACCCGTGCGACTTCATGGGCCGGGCCTGGATCTCGAAATAGCCGTACAGGACGCGGGTGGTGCTCTGAACGGCCGCGGAGCTGTAGGTGTGATAGCCCTTGGCCTTCAGGTACTCCGGCGGCGGCTCCTTGCGCATCGTCAGGTGGAGCTTGCCATCGCGGACGGCCACGTTGCCCGGCGAGAAGAACGCCGGCTGTCGACCGAGCCAGCCCGGATTGCGATCGTGCCACTTGTGTTGATCGAGCGTCTCGGCCTCGAACTCGTCGCACATCGGCTCGTACTTGTGCCAGCCGCCGGCGTTGGCCTGGTCCGAAAGGGGATAGTCGGGTGTCACCCGTGCGGGCGTTTTTCCCAACGGGCCTTGGCGCACCCATCCGGGCAGGTCGTTGGCCGTTGCTCCAAGGCCGTCCGTACATACCGCCCCAGCCAGCAGCAGGCAAACGCCCAAAGTCCTCATTCTTGCACGCATCTGCCAGTCTCCCAGAGGTTTACGTTGGACCCGGCCATCCTACCATGACCGTGGCGGCGTTTCGAGGGGTTCCCTCAGGCCGCTGCCGAGGGCCTGTCGAGGTTCTTCTCGCCTTCAAGAAACCACAAAAACCTGCTCGTCTGAGTTTTCTGTTGACAGGGGAACGGAAGACGTCATAATAGTAAGGGAAAACGTTTTTCTTAGGGTGTATGAGGAGCTCGACCATGAGGCAACGGAAGGCGTTCACACTTATTGAGCTTCTGGTCGTCATCGCCATCATTGGCATGTTACTGGCGGTTCTAGTCCCCGGTCTCAAAAAGGCCAAGGATCTTGGCAAGCGGGCGGTCTGTCTGGCGCACCTGCACGCCCTGGGGATGTCTTGGACCCTCTATGCGGACGCGCACGATGGCAAGATCGTCAACGCCAAGACGGCACGAGTGATCGAGGTGCCGGGGCCCGGTGGCGAGACGGCCTACAAGATGGTGTTGGATCCCAATCCTGGCGACTACTTTTATGAGTGGAGTTGGGCCGGTTGGCTGGATGGGACTGCTCAGGACACGCCGGAGGCCCACAAGGCGTGCATCAGTTTGGGTGCACTGTTCCCCTACACGGAGACGATCAAGGTCTATCGTTGCCCCGAGGGGATGAGGGACCAGTGGCGGACCTACGCGATCGTCGACTCCATGAATGGACATGATTTCCGTCCGCAAGGGCTCACGGTGGAGGTCATCAAGAGAACCTCGCAACTCCGATCGCCGGGTGCCCGCATGGTTTTCATTGACGAAGGCTATGCCAGTACGGAGAGCTGGACGATCTGGCCGGATCGCGAGGCGTGGTGGGATGGGATTCCTTTACGCCACGGCGAGGGCACGTGCTTTGCGTTTGCGGATGGACACGCCGAATACTGGAAGTGGGAGGACAAGCGAACCGTGCAGTTCGCGAAGGGAGAGTTGGACGCGACGTCATCGGCGATGGGCAACCGCGATTTCGAACGCGTTCAACGGGCGGTTTGGACGCTGAAGTACCGCAAGTAATGAAGACCCCGACGTGAATCAGGTTTGAGCGGGCGCTTTGACCGCCCGGGCGTCGGGGTCGGCGGATGCAGGATGAGGGTTGATGCAGAAGAACGTCAAGGGCAGGGGGGCGGGCGGTGCATGTCGCGAAACACCGGGCATCCGGTGTCTTTCCATAGGTTTGTGTTCATCCCCACTATCACTTCTTTTTGAGGAGGCGACGAAAATGAAAAGGTGCATGGCGGTTTTTGCGGCCCTGAGCGTGGCGTGGCTGTGCATGGCCTCGGCCGGGGCGGGGACGTTCAGCGTCTCACCCTGGACGAGCGATGCCGATTCGGGCATCAACGCCAGCAAGGTCTACACGCACTCGGCCAAGTTCCGAACCACCGACGGCGACCCGTTCTACGCGGGCAACGGCGTGTGGTTTGAGGGGGACAATGACAAACAAGGCGTGAGCTGGCGTTTCTTTAATCTGCCCAACACGTTTGACGGGGGCACGTCGAACGTGACCGGAGACGGGGCCAATCTGCTGGTCAGCTTTTTCTATGGCGATCCGGGCGGTCCGGGCGGAACGGTTCATCCTCAATTGGCGTTGTATGATCTTGCGCCGGGCACGCGGTATATCACGACTTTCTACGCCAAGGGCTGGGAAGATAGCGGGCGCGTCATCAATGTGTCCGCCGATGACCCCGGCAATCCCGGTGTCTACCAGATCGACCAGGATTTGTACGGCGGCGGCAACGGCCTGCTTCTGAAGTATGACTATGTTGCCCCGGCCAGCGGCCAGATCATCTTCACGTTCGCCGAGACCGTGACGAACGCATCGTGGCACCACTACGCCTTTTGCAACGAGGTCTACGCGCCGGTGTACGTGGACCGCGATCCGTATGAAGGGGCGGTCACGGACCTGAACGTGACGCTGCGGTTCGGTGCGATCGCCGCCGAAGGCGTGGAGTTGGTTTCCCCCAGCTATGACCTCTACTGGGGTACGGACCCGAACGTGCTGACGCCGGTGCTCGGCCTGACCGAAGGCACCTACGCCCTGGAGGGCCTGGCCGAGGCGACCGAGTATCATTGGCAGGTGGATGTCTTCGACGAGGGCGAGCGGGTGTTCAGCACCGACCCCAACGACGTCAAGAAGACCTGGACGTTCAAGACCAAAACGCTGGCTCCGGCCGCGAAGGTGCTGGAATACAAGATGGACGAGGACCAGTTGACGGTGGTGCCGGAGAGTGTCGCCGGGTATGACGGCGTGGCCGTGGACTTCGATGACCCGAACGGGACGTCGTGGACGGAGGGCCTCGTGGGCAACTGCCTGGACTTTGACGGGATCGATAGTTACGTCGACCTGGGCGATGAGGCGCCGTTGCCGTTCGGTACGGGCCAGGCGTTTTCGATCTCCGGGTACGTCAAGACGACCGATATGATGGGCCCGATCATCGCCTTCCGGAACTCCCAGGACGGCGATCCGATTATCGCCGTGACGGTCGGATTCGACGGGACCAGCGTGTTGCCGGGCCGGCTGCGGTATATCTCTCGAGCGGGCGGCATCCTGCGCCAAATCGCCGGACCGAGGGTGGTGGACGGCCAGTGGAATCACTTCGCCCTGGTCCGCGCTGAGACCGGCGTGGTGTCCCTGTATCTCAACGGGCAACTGGCCGGGACGGTGAACGACGGACTGGCGGCGTACGACGTGGACCTGCGGGCGATCGGGGCCGAGCTGGCGTGGATCGCGGCTGAGGGTCCCGGCGCACCGGATACCTGGTTCCTGGACGGCCTGATCGACGAGGTGGTTATCTGGCAAGGCGCTCTGAAACAGGACCAGCTCGAGGCGATGGTGGCGGCGATCCCCTATCGGATCAATCCGTTGCCGGCCGCCGATACCGGTGCGGGGGTGGTGCTGCACTGGGAGGCTCCGTTTGGCACGGCGGAGGGGGCGACGTACAGCGTGTACGTGGGCACCGATCCTGAGCTGACCCTGGTGACCGATGGGGCGACCGGCCTGACGGACACCGAGTTCGCCCTGACCGAGCCGCTGGAGGCCGGGACCGATTACTATTGGCAGGTCGAGGTCGTCAACGGCGATCAGACCGTTTATGTCAGCCCGGTTTGGTCCCTGTCCATCGTCGGGTCCTTCTCCGGGCACGCCTGGACGAGCGACGCGGATTCGGACATCAGCGCCGACAAGACCTACACGCACAAGGTCAATTTCGGCCCGGGCGGCACGGATGGTGCGATGGTGAACGCAGGCAACGGCGTGTCCTTTGAGAACGACACGAACCGTTCCGGAGCGAACTGGTCGCTGGTCAATGTGCCGAACAACTTCACCGGACATACGCCGCCGATCTCAGGCGATTCACTGGCTTTGGCTCAGGCGTTTTACTTTGGAGAAAACGCAGGCTTCTGTCCTGTCCTGACGCTGACCGGTCTGACGCCGGGCACTCGATACGTCACGACGTTCTACACGACGGCCTTTGGCGGCGCCGGCGCTCGCTTCTGCAATATCATCGCGGGCGACAACCCCTATAATACGACACGAATTGACCAGAACGCACCCGTCGACAGAAACGGCTGGCTCATCAAGTACACCTACACGGCGCCGTCGAGCGAGATGACCTTCACCTTCGCCGCCGAGAACCCGGCCAATTCGTGGCACCATTACGCGTTCTCGAACGAAGAGGCGCTGCCGTTTGAATTGGCGCTGGTGAGCCCGGCGCCGCGGGCGCACGTCGATGCAGGGGATGTCGAGTTGCGTTGGCGGGATGTTCCGGCGGGCGCGGCGGCGCAGGCGACGTTCAATATCATCGTGGCCACCGACGCGGAGCTGACGTCGAGGGTCGTGGATCTGACCAACCAGGCCGTGCCCGATATGCGCTACACGGTGGAAGGGCTGGACGCCGATACCCAGTACTTCTGGAGGATCGAGGGGCTTCTGGGGGCCCAGGTCGTGACCCGCAGCGCGGTGGGGACGTTCTTCACGCGGTCGACGGAACCGGCGGCGATTCTGATTGAATGGTCGATGGACGACGGCACGGGCGAGACGGTCACCGAGACGTACGCCGGTCTGAACGGGACGCTGATGAACTTCGACGATCCCAACACGGCGTGGGTGCCGGGTCTCTTGAACACGGGTCTGGAGCTGGACGGCTTCGACGACTACGTCGATCTGGGTGATATCAGCGGTCTGAGCGCACCGGCAGGCTTTGCGTTCTCGATATCCGGCTACTTCAAGACGACCGATCCGGAAGGCCCGATCTTCGCCATGCGGCCTCCGGGGATCCTGTGCGTGTACGTGGGCTTTGACGGCGCCGACAGCGTGCCCGGCCATTTCCGGTTCATCTCGGCGGCCGATGGCCTGCGACGCATCACCGGGCCGCGGGTGGACGATGGCCGGTGGCACCACTTCGCGGTCACACGGTCGCGGTTCGGTAACATCGAGCTGTATATCGACGGCGTGTTCGCCGGCGCAACCGACGACTTCGGGGCGGCCTACCCGACCGAGCAGGGAGCCTTCGGAACGGATAAGGTGTGGCTCACCGACTGGTCCCAGTCGCATCCCGCGGAGCAGTTGCACCTGGACGGCACGATCGACCAGATCACGATCTGGCAGGGTGTGCTCTTGCCGAGCCAGATTGAAGCGCTCAGTGCGATGCTGCCGCCGCGCGGTGATTTGAACGAGGATGGCAACGTGGATATCGACGACTTGCTTATCCTGGCGGCCGGCTGGCTGACGGACGCGGTGCCGGCCGATATCGACGTCAGCGGCCGCGCGGACATTGAGGATCTGGCCGTTTTGTCGCAGGATTGGGGCAAGTAATCTCGTAGTATAGAGCGAGTTGAAAATCCGGTACATTGAGGAACGGGGCTGTGTGGAGGATGCGCACAGCCCCTTTTTTTCCTGGATGTGATTGATGAGACGGTGTGTACAGAATCCGGTGGGGTCTGGGGGCGTAACACGCCGATGGGTCGTCCTGGTGCTTCTGGCCGGGGCCGCAACGATGGCGACGGCGACCGACACGGTCGTCCTGTTCAATGAGCTGATGTATCACCCGGCGGTGGATGAGAGCCGGATGGAATGGCTCGAGCTGCACAATCGACTCATCGTGAACGTCGACCTGTCCGGCTGGTCGATCACGGGGGGCATCGACTACACGTTTCCCGACGGCGCCGTGATTCCGGCGGAGGGGACCCTCGTGGTCGCGATATCGCCGCAGGACCTGGCCGCCGCGGCCGGGCTGACGGAGGTTCCTTATGGTCCATTCGAGGGTCGCCTGTCCAACTCCGGCGAGCGCCTGGAGCTTCGCAACAACAGCGGGCGCATCATGGATGAGATGGACTATCGCGATGGCGGCGACTGGCCCGTGGCGCCGGATGGCTCCGGTGTGTCGCTGGCCAAGATCAACCCCGACGTGGGCGGTCCATCGCCGGCCAACTGGACGTGGAGCCGCCAGATCGGAGGCACGCCCGGCCGGGTGAACTTCCCCCGCGCGGATACGGGGCCGATCCGCACGCTGCTGATCGGGACGTGGGATGCGTGGGACTACAACGATGCGGGTCAGCCGTTGGGCGAGACGTGGAAGGACCCGGGCCAGCCCGCCGGCGACTGGGCCGTGGGACCGGCCGGTTTCTACGCGGGCCCGGCGCCCGGCGGCGGCCAGCGGGTAACGATCCCCACGGTCTTCAGCACGGGGCTCGATGACCAAGGCCAGCCGCTGGCGTATGGCCAGCCCGATCCGCACTACACGAATGCGGCGACCGGCGAGGCGGTGTACGCCATGCAGAACCACTCGGCCTGGCTGGCGAACACGGGCGAGTCGCAATGGATCGGCCTCAGCGGCCAGGGAAACGACAACTTTCCCGCGGGCTCGTATACCTTCGCGACGCAGTTTGACCTGAGCGGTTTTGACGCGGCCACGGCTGAACTGACAGTGACCATCGCGGTGGATGACGTGCTTTCGGGCGTGCTGCTCAACGGCCTAAACATGGGTATCGAGTGTTCGGGTTTCTCGTCCTGGAGCGGGCCGTTCACCATCGACAATGGCTTCGTCGAGGGCCTCAACACGCTGGAGTTCGCATTTGTCAACGGGGGATCATCCCCCAACCCATCGGGTCTGCGCGTGGCGATGGATGGTTCGGCGGTGCTTTTCCCCGGTCGCACCGCGCTGTCGGCAGCCGCCCCCACGTACTACTTTCGCAAGCCCTTCGTGTACGAGCCGACCCCGGAGACCCAAGCGTCGCTGGAATTGGATGGCATGGTCGATGATGGGGCCGTGTTCTATCTGAACGGGCAACGGGTGGGTGCCCTGAACATGCCCGATGGACCGATCGGGTATGACACGTCGGCGCTGGAGGAGGTGGCGGACCCCTTGTCGCCGAGGCGGATCACGCTGGATGGCGGTTTGCTGGCGCCCGGCGAGAACCTGTTGGCGGTCGAGGTGCACCACGCGCCGGCCAGTGCGGATGCGTTCTTCGCCGCGAGCCTGGCCGTGGTGGAAACGCCGATCTCGGAGGCCCCGCTGCCGGGGCTTGTCATTAATGAAATCACCTCCGCCAAGGAGTGGCCGTTCCGCGTGGAACTGCTCAACGACGACGATCGAGCCCTGAATGTCGGCGGCCTGGTCCTGATCTGCAAGGGGACCACCGACGGCCGATACGTGTTGCCGGCGGGCACACTGGCGGCGGGCGAGTACATGACCCTGGACGAACCCGTGCTGGGGTTCCATCCCAGCGATGAGGACAAGCTGTTCTTGTACACCGCCGACGGCGACGCGGTGATCGACGCCGCCGTGGTGAAGAACTCACATCGGGCACGGTATCCGGACGGCCACGGAGACTGGGCCTATCCGTCGCAGGCCACGTTCGGGTCGGCGAATCTGTTCGACTTTCAGGATGCGATCGTCATCAACGAGATCCTGTATCATCCCTCATCCGTCCCCGAATCCGAGGCCGAGCACGAGGACACCGTTCTGCTGGCGTCGTTCGCGCCGGTGAAAGCGCTCGTGCCCACCGAGGCCGATACGGGCCTGGACTGGCGGGGCGAGGCCGAGCCTTTCGATGATTCGACCTGGACGCACGGACAGGGGGATACGACCGGCGTCGGCTTTGAGCTGTCGCAGGGCTATGAAGCCCTGATCGGCACCGACGTCCGCGAGGAAATGTACGGCAAGAATGCATCGGTTTACATGCGGATTCCCTTTAACGTGGACGCCCCGAACGCCGTCGAGACGCTGCGGCTGCTGATGAAATACGACGATGGCTTCGTGGCGTACCTCAACGGCGTCGAGGTGGCGTACAGCAACGCGCCCGGCCGGGATGGGAACACGCAGACGCTGCAATGGGATTCGCGCTCCACGGCCAGCCGACCCGATGACCAGGCCGTCGTGTTCGCCGTCTTCGATATCACCGCGTACAAGCAGCACCTGCGAGCCGGCCCGAATATCCTGGCGATACACGGGTTGAACTGGTCGACGGGCAGCACCGACATGTTGATCCTTCCGGAGCTCCATGCCCGACGGGAGGTCCGGCCCCACGTCCCATTCCACGAGCCGACCCAGGAATGGGTCGAATTGTTCAATCGAGGCGAGCACGCGGTTTCCCTGGCCGGTTGGAGGCTGACCGGCGGCGTCCGTTACGATTTCGAGCCCGACGTTGTCCTGGGGCCGGGCGAGTACCTGGTCGTGGCCCGCGATAGCGCAGCGCTGCGGGCCGAGTTGCCGGGCATCGCGGTGGTCGGGGATTTCGAGGGTCGGCTCTCCAACCGGGCCGATGAGCTGATCCTTCAGGACGGGAACAAAAACGTGGCGGACCGGGTGCGGTATTCGGACCGCGGTTACTGGCCGGCCCGGGCCGATGGCGGAGGCTCGTCGCTGGAGCTGCGGGACCCGTATGCGGACAACGCCTGCCCCCTGGCGTGGGCGGCCAGCGATGAACGGCCCCGCGCGGCGTGGAAGACGTACACCTACCGGGCCGTCGCGAACCCCACACCAAATGGTAATGAGCCGACGCTGTGGAACGAGTTCATTTTCGGCCTGCTGGACGCCGGGGAGTTCCTGATCGACGACATCCACGTGGTCGAGGACCCTGAGGGGGCGGCCATTCAACTGATTCAAAACGGCTCGTTTCAGAGCGGCGCCGGGGCGTGGCGATTTCTGGGCAATCACGCCTTCGCCACGGTCATCCCCGACCCGGACAAGCCGGGCAACTTCGTCCTGCACGTACGCGCCACCGGTCCGACCGAGCATATGCACAACCACATCGAGACAACGCTCGCGGGCAACCGGGCCATTGTGAACGGCCGGGAGTATGAGATTTCGTTCCGTGCCAAGTGGCTTGGCGGTGGTCACCTGCTGAACACGCGGCTGTACTTCAACCGCGCCCCGCGGACCACGGCGCTGCTGATGCCGTCGGCGGCGGGCACACCGGGACGGCGCAACAGCCGATACGAGCCGAATATCGGCCCGACGTTGGGCGACCTGCGGCACAGCCCCGTCGTACCCGATCCGGGTGCGGCCGTCGCTATCTCGGTGTGGGTAGAGGACCCGGACGGGGTGGACACGGTCAACGTGTTATGGTGTCGGGATGGCGAGCCGTTCGGGACGCTTGCCATGGATCCCGTGGGGGATGGGACCTGGCGGTGCACGCTGCCCGGCCTGCCCGCCGGGACGCTGGTGCGGTTCTACGTGCAGGCCGAGGACCGCCTGGGGGCCGTCAGCGTCTGGCCGCCCGCGGGGCCGGAGTCCCGCGCCCTGTTCAAGGTGAACGATGGCCAGGCGCATCCCGGTCGGCACAACGTCCGGGTCCTGATGACGGCGGCCGATACGGCGCTCCTGCACGCGTCCACAAACGTCATGAGCAATCATCGGATGCCGGCCACGGTGATCTGGAACGAGCGGGACATCTACTACGACGTCGGGTTGCATCTCAAGGGCAGCGGCTACGGCCGGAACAACGACCGTGTCGGCTACAATATCCGCTTCCGTCCGGAATCGCTGTTCTGCGGCGTCCATGATACGGTGGCGATTGACCGCAACGGCGGGCCCGGCGGGATCGGCGCCAGCCATCGCGAGCTCGTCCTCAAGCACATCGGCAACCGGGCCGGCGGCATTCCCGGGATGTACGACGATATCATCTATCTGATCTCCCCGGCGGGCAACCTCGATGGGCCGGCGCAGTTGATGATGGCGCGATACGACGATGCGTTTCTCGGCGCGCAGTTCGTCGACGGGCAGGATGGCACGCTGTATGAATTCGAGCTGATCTACTATTCGCAGAGCACCGACGACGGTTCGGCCGAGGGTCTCAAGCAGCCGCCCAGCGCCGTGCTGGCCGTCGATTTGCGGAACATGGGCGACGACAAGGAGGGGTATCGCTGGAACTACCTGATCAAGAACAACCGGGCGGCGGACGACTTCGACGCCATGATGGCCATGGCCAAGACCTTCAGTCTGAGCGGTGCCGCCCTCGACGAGCGGATCGACCAGGTCATCGACGTCGATGAGTGGATGCGGGTCTTCGCCTTCGAGTCGCTGGGGGGCGTGGGGGACACGTACAACCAGGGTCTGGCGCACAACATCATGTTCTACACGCGGCCGGAGGATGGACGCGTGTTGGCCCTGCCGTGGGACATGGATTTCGCCTTTTACCAGTCCACCGGTGCGTCGATCTTCGGCGGGGGCAGCAACCTGCAGAAGGTGATCGCCCTGGACCGTTTCAAGCGGCTCTTCTACACGCACCTGTATGATATCATGCAGACCGCTTTCAACACCGAGTACCTGGAGCCGTGGGTCCAGCACTATGCCGGTCCCGCGGGCCAGAACGTGAGCAGCGAGATCCTCAGCCGGGTCGAACAGCGTCGCAATTACGTTCTGGGGCAATTGCCCGTCCAAGTGCCGTTCGTCATCACGACGAACGCCGGGGCGCCGCTGGCCGTTGATACGGACCACGTCACGATCCAGGGGCGCGCGTGGATCGACGTGTACCGGATCCGCCTGGCCGGACAGACCGAGCCGCTTGACGTGACGTGGACGGGTATCACCACGTGGAAGGTCACCGTGCCGCTGGCGTTTGGCCCGAACGTGTTGACGTTCGAGGCCTGCGATTACCAGGGCCGGCCCGTCGCGTCGGCGGGCATCACCGTGACCAGCTCCGTCAGCACCCATCCGCTGCGGCAATCCCTGCGCGTCACCGAGGTCATGTATGATCCGCCGGGCGGCAAGGACTACGAGTTCATCGAGCTTCAGAACACCGGGCCCGTCACGCTCGATCTGACCCACGTCCGGATCACCGACGGGATCGAGTACGCATTTGCGGAGGGGAACATCACCGCCCTCGCGCCGGGGGCGTTCGTCGTCGTGGTCGAGAACGTCGACGCCTTTCGGCAACGTTATGGCCCGGCGATTCCGGTGGCGGGCCAGTATGGGGGCGCTCTGGCCAACGATGGCGAGACCGTGCGCATCGAGGGTCGATTCGGCGCCCCAATTCTGTCGTTCACCTACGATGATGGGCGGGGTTGGCCAGCCGCGGCGGATGGCGGCGGCCACGCGCTGGTTCCCCTGGAGCGGGCCATGCCGGATCAGCCCGAAGGCTCGCTCGACTACGGGGGCAATTGGCGGGCGGGAACCTATATCCTGGGCTCCCCGGGGATGGCCGATCCCTTGCCGCCCGATGGACCGGTGCTCAATGAGGTGATGGCCCACACGGACTACGATGTGCCGCCGCACGATTCGAATGACTGGATAGAACTGTACAACGCCGGCGATGGGCCGATCCAGGTGGATGGCACCTGGTACTTGAGCGACGACATCGCCGAGCTGCGCAAGTGGGCATTGCCGTCGAGGGTGATCGGGCCCGGTGAATACGTATCGTTTGATGAAGCCAGTGACTTCCACAATCCCATCACAGAGGGTTTCGGCCTGGACAAGGCGGGCGAGGCGGTCTACCTGTCGCATCTGCCCGGCGACGGCACGGATCGCATCGTGGACGCGATCGTCTTCAAGGGCCAGCCGAACGCGGTCTCACTGGGGCGCTATCCGGATGGGGTGGGTTTCTGGCAGGCTCTGGCCCCCAGTCGGGACGCCCCGAACACAGAACCGGTGCGGGATGCGATCATCAGCGAGGTGATGTCCGTATCGGCCACCGCGGTGCCGGGGCTGGAGTATGTGGAGATCTACAACACGGCGGACGAGCCGCTGGCGCTGGAGGACGCCGCGGGTCGCCGGCGACTGGATGGATCGGTCGAGTTCACGTTTCCGGCCGGCGTTGTCCTGGGGCCTTACGCCCGGCTGCTGGTGGTGGGGTTCGATCCGGCGGCGGATCCGGCATCGTTGGCGGCGTTCGAGCAGGCCTACGATCTGGCGGGGCTCGTGCCGGGGGGTGATGTCGTGGGACCCTGGCGCGGGGCGTTGACCGCGCCGACGGGCCGGGTCGCCCTGGAAAGGCCGCAGGCGGCGGACGTACTGGGCCAGGGAATATCGTGGATCATCAGCGATGAGGTGTACTACTTCGACCGGGCGCCCTGGCCACAGGTGTACGAGCCGACCAGGCCGGTGTTCCAACGCCGGGCGGGCCGGTCGTCCGGCAACGATCCTGCATCATGGCGGCGGGCCGAGCCGACACCCGGCCGGCGGGCCTACGCCTGTGGGGACGTCAATCGGGATGGGCTCGTGGATTTGTTCGATTGGGAGCTTCTCAGCAGGGCATGGCTCAGCGAGATGGCCGATCCTGCCTATGATGACCAGGCCGACGTGGCCGCTCCACCCAACGGCCTGGTCGACCTGGACGACCTGCTGCAATTCACCCAAGACTGGCTGGGGCACTCGGCGCCCATGCCTTGAGGTGCCTTGCTTGTCCGGTTGACAACGATGTGAGCCGCCCCGCACGGGATCACTGGCGCGATCAACGAGCCCAGACTGCTGAGCTGGAACCGTCCGGTCGGAGACCCTGCTCGGGGGACTCTGAAAAGATGAATGTAGGACGTGGTGCTGGCCGGAATCCACATGCAACACTAACCAACCGCAAGCTTGACAAGGTTAGAACCGGGATACTATGATACTGCCTGCAATGAGTCGGACTTTTGTGACCCTGAACCGGGGTCGCCGTCCGGTCATCGCGCGGGGGATAGGTAAGGCGGGACAAGGGTGGTCATGAAGCTCTGTCGGCATGAGGCAGGCCTGGCACGGGGGGTCGGACGCGCGAACCGCTTTTTGCACGGCGTGTTCACGTCGGCGGGATCATGCGGCAGTGAGGGGGTCGGCGGATGCGTCGTGGGCGAAGGCCCCCTGTCCTTGCCGATGAACACGCCGCCGCGCCGCCGTTCCGTGTGGGGGTGCTGCGGCCGGCCCGCGGGCAAGCGACGGCCCCGCCGATCGGGTCCCGGGTTTACCCTCATTGAGTTGCTCGTGGTGATCGTCATCATCGGCCTTCTTCTGGCCATCGTTATCCCTGCGATGCAGAAGGCCAAGGAGCAGGTGCGATTCGTGCTCTGCAAGAACAACCTGAAGAATTACGGCATGGTCGCCGCGATGTATGCCTCCGACAATCAAGAGACCATGCCCAATGCGTGGACCAGTTTCTACAGCCGGCATGGCGAGTACCCCGCCGATGATCTGTACCCGGAGGCCGAACCGCACCGATACTGCCGCTGGCACAACCCGCGTTTCGACCTGACGCGAAACCCGCAGTACGCGGGCCCGTTGTGGCCCTACCTCGAGATGAAGCAGGTGCAGATCTGCCCGAAGTTCATTGAGGTTGCCCGTCGCTTCGGCGATCAGCATCCGCAGCATCACGAATCCATCCCTATCGTGCCCAACTACAGCTATTCCATGAACGAGCACCTGAGCGAGCGGCGGGTGACGGCGATCCGGAATCAATCTCAGGTGTTCTTTTTCAGCGAAGAGAATCTGTGGCTGACGCCCGGGTGGTGCACCTACGTGTTTAACGACACGGCGTTGTGCGTAATCGACGGCGGGCACAGCCGATCCGGCGTGACGCCGTGGGATTGCTTCGGCACCTTCCACAAGGCCAAGGATCCGCATTTGGAGACGGGCGTGGTGAACGCCGTATTTGTCGATGGACACGTGGAGACGGTCCATCGCGAGGACTCGGAAAGGTACGCGGTCATCGACGACTGAGCGCCGAGGCGCCGGCCGTGACGCGTGACAGAATGCAGCATCGCAGAGGAGCGGTGTCCGTCGTGATGAGCAGAGAGTGTGCAGAGGGTCTGTAACCTTTTTACCACCTCACATGAATGAAGGAGGCAAGGGATGAAGATGATTAAGAACGTGTTGCTGGTGCTCGCGTGCGTGGGCATCGCCCAGGCGGCGGTCCGCGAGCCGGTGGGAATCTGGGACCTTGACCCCGCCGATCCGAACGCGGCGACTCAGGGCCCCGACCTGATTCTGGTGGGAGCCGTACAGCCGGCGGAGGGACTCGATGAGGAGGACGGGGCCGTGCAGATCGGCGTGGGCAGCCACTTCATCTGCCCGCACGGCATGGCGCCGAACGGCGGGGGCGAGAAGGTCAACGAATGGACGCTGCTGGTGGACTTCCGCTATCCGGCCGGCAGCGTGGGCAAGTTCGTGGACCTCTTCCAGACCGATCCGGCCAACTCGGATGATTCGGACTGGACGGTGCACGCCAGCGACGGGGCGATCGGCATTGCGGCCGTCGGTTACTCCAGGCAGACCGGCTTCGTCACGGCGCCGGACACGTGGTACCGGATGGTCATGCCCGTGGACAACGTCACCCGCCATGACCTGTTTGTGGACGGCCGGCAGGTCCTGGCCGGCAATCCGCAGGGGCTCGACGGTCGCTTCGCCCTGGAGGACGTGCTGCTGCTGTTCGCGGCCAACGACGGCGACGACAACGATATCGTCGTGACCCGGGTGGCCCTCTGGGACGTGCCGCTCACGGCCGGTGAGGTCATGGCCTTGGGAGACCCGAACGACAGCCTCTTCCAGGACAACAAGGCTCCGGACGTCAACGCCGGAGCCGATCAGGAGCTGGAGATGGGAGAAGGGGCGGCCGTCGTCGTCGCCCTGGACGGAGCCGTGGCGGATGATGGCCCTTACACCGTCGCGTGGACCCAGCTCAGCGGTCCGGCGGCGGCGGTGATCGACGATCCGGGCTCCGAGGACACGGTCGCGACGATGACGGTTCCCGGCAGATACGTCATGCAACTGGCGGCCGACGACGGCCAATTCCAGTTGAGCGACACCGTCGTCTTTGTCGTGCATCCCTACAACTACGGCGGGCTTATTGTCCACTGGGATTTCGAACAGGAGTGGGATGGCCTGACGGTACAGGACGTCTCCAGCCACGAGAACCACGGCTATGTCATTGACGGCGCAACGGGACAGGCCCTCTATATTCCCGAAGGGGCCATCGGACAGGCGCTCGATTTGCAGAACGGCGACTATGCCGCCGGCGGCGACTGCGTTGGGCTGGACCTGATTATGCCGGACTCGGGGACGATCGCCCTATGGTATAAACCCCACGCATTCTACAACTACAACGCCATTTTTGATAATTCCGTGCAGGCGGACGACTGGGAGATGTGGGTTTATCAAAGTGGCATCGCACGATTTCGCGTGCAGGCAGGCACCGAGGTGTCGGCCGATCTGCCGCAGTTGGCTCAGGGTGAGGATCCGCTGAGTCTGTGGTGGCATATCACGGTGACGTGGGACCGCCTCGACGCCTCGACGGTGACGACTCAGGTCTATGTCAACGGATTCCTGCAACAGGCCAAGACCGGACCGTGGGTAGATCCCGGTTCCACCTTCTACCTGGGCGGCGGCAATCCGGGCAACGATTTCGCCCATGCGGCGTTCGATGATTTCAGGCTGTACAACCGTGTGCTACCCGCCAAGGACGTGCTGGAACTGGTCTATGGCGAGAATGTCCCGCCGGAGGTCGATGCCGGCCCGGACCAGGCGTTCGAGATGGACGAGGCGTCAACGCCGATTGTGGTCGCCCTGGACGGAACGGTGACGGATATCGGCCAGACCTTGGTCACGTGGTCCAAGATCGCCGGCCCGAACGATATCACGTTCGACGATCCTCACGCGGAAGACACGACGGCCACGATCACGGCCCCCGGAACGTACAAACTGCAATTGCTGGCCGACGATGGGGAATACACGGGCGCCGACACGCTCATGGTGGTGGTGCACCCCTACGGTTACGACGGCCAGATCGTACACTGGGATTTCGAGACGGCCGGCAGCCGGGTGCTCGATGTATCGGGGCACGGGAACCACGGTGTGATCGTGGATGGGCCCACGGGCGCCACGCAGTATACCGAGGGGAAGATCGGACAGGGTCTGAATCTGCTGAATGGGGACTACGCCGTGGGCGGCGACCATGTGGCCCTGGAGAGGCGCCTGCCGGACAACGGGACGATCGCGCTGTGGTACAACCCCCACGAGATGTACAACTATAACACGGTTTTTGACAACTCGCGCGACGCGGATGATTGGGAGATGTGGATCTACAGCGACGGCCGAATGCGGTTTCGCGTGGATAAGATCGATGATACGAACTTCTCCGAGGTGACGGCCTTTCTGCACGACATCGCCCCCGACGGCGACGCCCGTGGGGACTGGTTCCACGTCGCCGTCACGTGGCAACGGCTCAGTGAGACTACCGTGGCCCTGAAGATGTTCGTGAACGGCAATCTGGTCGATGAGATCACCGGTCCGTGGATCGACCCCGGCGAGTTCTTCTACCTGGGTGGAGGCAACGCCGGCAACGACTACGCGCAAGGCCTGGTCGACGAGCTGTACATCTACGACCGGCCCCTGGCGCAGATGGAGGTCCTGGGATTGATGTACCGAGGCAACAAGCCCCCGATCGTCGACGCGGGGCCGGACCTGGTTAAGTGGCTGGATGCCTCGGGGCAGTTGGACCTGACGTTGCAGGGGTCGGTCATCGACGACGGGGGGCCCGCCGATCTGATGATCGAATGGACCGTGATCAGCGGCCCGAACGACATCACCATTCATGATCCCACTCAGCCGGATACATCCGTGACGATCTATTATCCGGGCGTCTACCACCTGCAGATCGACGCCAACGACGGCGAGTTTTACGCGGCCGACGACCTGTTCATCGAGGTCTACCCCGAAGGGTACACGGGTCTGATCGTCCATTGGTTGTTTGACGCCGATACCCTGGAGGACGTCAGCGGGCAAGGAAACGACGGCGCGTTCGTCGACGGTCCGGCCGCGGAGGCGGGTTACGTGAAGGGCAAGCGGGGCCGCGCCTGGCGGCCGGGCAACGGCGATTTTGCCACGGATGGCGACTACGTCTCGCTTACTCTGACCCTGCCGGAGACCGGAACGATTGCCTTCTGGTACCAGGTGAACAACCTGTACAACTACGTGAGTCTGTACGACAACTCCGTTCAGCAGGATGACTGGGAGATGTGGATCTACGGCGATGGGCGGCTCCGGGGCCGGATCGAGGCCGGCGGAGAGGTCACGGCCAATCTGCACGCGCTGTCGGCCGACGGCGACGCCCGCGGCGACTGGTTCCATATCGCCTACACGTGGAAACGCCTCTCGCCCACGACGGTGGAGAACACTCTGTACGTCAACGGCGAGCTCATCGAGTCGCGCACCGGACCGTGGATCAATCCGGGCAGCACGTTCTATCTGGGCGGCGGTCACAACGGTAACGATTACGGCGACGGAATCTGGGACGAGGTGCGACTCTACGAGCGGGCCCTGACGGATACCGAGATCCGCCTGCTGGCGTCGCTGAGCAACTTTGACGATGACTTCGACGTGGATATCGACGACCTGCTGGTGATCATGGAAGGGTGGCTGGAGGACGTGCCGGATTGCGAGTCTACGCCCGCGGCGGACTACAACATGGACTGCCGCATCGACCTGGAGGACGTGGCGGTCTTTGCCGCGTGGTGGCTGGAATCGCTCGATTGATCGCGACCGGTTGAGGTGCTTTTGAACCAGACGGGCCGGAGCGGGGCCTCCGGCCCGTTTTTGTCAACACCGTGAATCGAGATTACAGCATGAGGAATAGAAGGAGTCGGGTCGGCCATTGTCTTCCGACGTGGATGCTGTCGGCGGCGTTCGTGGTGATGGGTGCGATGGGGACATCGGTCCATGGGGCGCTGCAGGTGCACCTGGAGATGGAAGGCAATCTTACCGATTCGGCCGGCGCCGACCACCACGGGGTGCTTGTCGACGGGCATCAGGGGTTCAACAGCTATGAGCCGGGCGTCATTGGCCAGGCCCTGGCGCTGGGCCATATCAGCGCCGATCCGGGCTCGACGAACAATGATTACGTGCGCATCCCCTATGTTATGACCGATGACGGCGCCGTGGCGATGTGGTTCTACGTCGAGGACCTGTACAACTACGTCACGCTGTTCGACAACGCGGTTCAGGCGGATGACTGGGAGATGTGGATTTACGCCGATGGGCGGCTCCGGTTCCGTATTGAGAGCGGCGGCGAGGTGTCGGCCAACCTTCACGGCCTCGCAACGGATGGCGACGCCCGCGGCGACTGGTTCCACATCGCCGTCACGTGGCAGCGATTGTCCCCGACCACCGTGGAGAACACCGTCTACGTCAACGGCCGGCTGATCGAGACCCGCCAGGGACCCTGGGTTGATCCGGGGGCGTCGGTGTTTCTGGGCGGCGGCCATGCCGGCAACGACGCCGGCATCGGGACGTGGGACGATGTCCGCATCTACGACCACGTCCTTGATGAGCCCGAGATCCGCTGGCTGGCGATGCACGCGCTGGCCTTCGAGCCCGCCGAGCTTCACCTGAAGGAAGGACAGTCGGCGTCCTATGAACTCCGACTGGATTATCCCGCCGGCTTCGATCCACAGGTCGAGGTCAACGTCACGATCACGCCGGATGGGCATATCGCCCTCAACGGCCTGGAGGCGGGTCAAGCACTGACGCTCACGTTTGACCCCGGCTCGTTTGAGGCGTCCCAAACGATCGAGGTGCTGGCGGTCGACGATGCGGTCAACACGGGCAACCGGATCGCTACGCTGATGCACACGCTCAGCAGCGACGACCCCCGGTGGAACGCGATGCGCAGCGCCTCGGTGTCGGTCTTCATCCTCGACGATGATCTGGGTTGCGGCGCCTGGGGCTACCTGCCGATGGATCATAACCGGGACTGCTACGTCAGCCTGGCGGACTTCCTCGCGTTCGCGTCGCAGTGGATGATGTGCACGGACCCGTCGGGTGAGGGTTGCATCCGCCCGGCCGGGGTGAAGATCGCCGCCCACCGGGGCTACTCCCAGGCGGCGCCGGAGAATACCCTGGCCGCGTGCAACGCGGCGCGCGGATTCGCCGATCTGGTGGAATTCGACGTGCGCCCCACGCAGGATGGCTGGCTGGTCTTGATGCACGATGGCACGGTGGACCGGACCACCGAGGGCGCCGGGCCGGTGGAGAACCTGACGTTGGCCGAGGTGCGGGCGCTGGAGGCCGGGTCGTGGTTCTCCGAGGACTACGCCGGTGAGCCGGTGCCCTTGATGAGCGAGGCCATTCTGGCGGTCCTGCCGGACATGATCCCGCTGATCGAACGAAAGGCCGGCACGGCCGAGCAGTACATGGAGGTCCTGAGGGCCCTGCGATGTGCCAACGACGTGGTGGTCATCGCCTTTGACTGGGATTTCCTGGCTCAGGTGGAGGCGAGGGACTCGACGATCGTCACCGGGGCCCTCGGCAGCAACGCCCTGACCGGCGATACGATCAGCCACATTCGTTCCCTGGGCATTGATTTTGTCAACTGGGAGCACAGCGCGATCACGGCCGATGTCCTTAACGGGGTCCACGCGGCCGGTATGGAGTTGTGGGTCTGGACGGTGAACAGCGCCGCCCGAATTGAGGAATTGATAAACATGGGCATCGATGGTATCACGACGGACAACCCGGAGCTGGCGCGCCAGCTTCTGGAACAGCCGTGACGTCGGCCCGGGCGGCCAGATGCGGACGGAGCCTGGGATTACGGAAAGGGATGCGATCATGAGGGTTCTAGGGTGTGCGGTGCTGGCGCTGTGCGCGGCGGGTTGCGTGGAGAAGGACGTGGAGATCATCGCTCATCGGGGCGCTTCGTATCTGGCTCCGGAGAACACGGTGGCCTCGGCGGCGCTGGCCTGGGAGCTCGGCGCCGACGCCGTGGAGGTCGACGTCTATCTGTCCAAGGACAACCGCATCGTGGTCATTCACGACAAGACGACCAAGCGGACCGCCGGGGTGGACCTGGACGTCGCGCAGACCGCGTCCGCCGACCTGCGTCAACTGGACGTGGGCCGCTTCAAGGACGCCAAGTACGCCGGTGAGAAGATCCCGTTTCTGGAGGAGATCCTCGACGGGGTGCCACCCGGCAAGACGCTGTACGTGGAGGTCAAGTGCGACGAGCGGATCCTGCCCTATTTACAGCCGGTGATCGACGCCAGCGGCAAGCGGCGCCAGGTCGTGGTGATCAGCTTCAATTTCGACGTGGTGAAAGGATCAAAACAGATCATGCCCGATGTGCCGGCATACTGGCTGGCCGGGACGCGCCGCGACAAGGAGACCGAAGAGTACCTGCCGCATGATCCCGCCTGGGTCGGCCGGGTCAAGGAACACCATATCGACGGGCTCGATGTCCACTACGCCGGCGTGACGGAGGAGTTCGCCAGGGAGGTCCTTGCGGCGGGGTTGGGATTGTACGTTTGGACGGTGAACGATCCGGCCGAGGCCCTGCGGTTGCAGCGACTGGGCGTTCATGGGATCACGACCGACCGTCCGGCGTGGCTCAAGACCCAGATGCAAAGCAACGGCGGATAAAGCCGGACCCGGGACGAACCGGCGGCTGAACCGAGTGTTCGTTAGCGTGAGCAGAACGGTCTGCTCGAAGCCTTGCCATGCTGTGGAGCGCGCCGGATGGCGGAACCCAAGCCCATTTCGCAGTTGGACGTCGGGAACCTCAAGGGGCTGTTTTTCGACATCGACGATACCTTCTCCACGCACGGCAAGATCCGGCCCGAGGCCTATCAGGCGGCCTGGAGACTGTACGAGGCGGGGAAGATCCTCGTCCCCCTCACCGGGAGGCCCGCCGGCTGGTGCGACCACATGGCCCGCATGTGGCCCGTGCACGCCGTCGTTGGCGAGAACGGCGCATTCTACTACCTGATGAAAAATGGCAAGATGCACAAGCACTACACCGTGCAGGACCACCACCCCGCGGAGCACGCCGAGCGGATGGCGCGAATCCAACAGGAGATCCTGGCGTGCGTGCCGGGGGCCCGTGTCGCGAGCGATCAGCCGTGGCGGCAGTTTGACCTGGCCATCGATCACTGCGAGGATGTGCCGCCGTTGTCGCGCGATGACATTCAACGCATCGTGGACATCTTCCGGAAGCACGGGGCCAACGTCCGCGTCAGCTCCGTCCACGTCAACGGTTGGTTCGGGGAGTATGACAAGCTGACGGCGGTCCGCTTATTCGTGCGGCGGGAGCTGGGCATGGACCTCGACGCCCACAACGCGGATTTCGTTTTCATCGGCGACTCCCCGAACGATGAACCCCTGTTCTCCTTCTTCACCAAGAGCGTCGGGGTGGCCAACGTGCGGGACTATGCCTCGTTCATAAAGATCGGGCCGGCCTTCATCACCCGAGAGCGACACGGTATGGGTTTTGTGGATCTGGCCGATCACATCCTAACCGCCATGTAAGATCATCGGCGTTCGCCGTCCGGCGGCTAACGCATCAGCCAGCGTTCGATGATGTCGTCCACGGCGCCGGGCAGGATCCCGAACATCCACGCCAAATCCACCACGGTCGGTCGCTTGCGTATCTCGTGCATGTGCAGCATGGCGCGGCGCACGCGATCGGGCGAGCACCCGATATCGGCGCAGGTGTGGGCGGCACCGGCCCGCCGGAGGCAATCCTTGATCTGGCTCGGCGGGCGCACCAGGGGGCGCCCACGATCCACGAAATCCCGCCAGAGACCGCCTTGCCGCATCTTCTCGGCCATGGCCTCGACCACGGGGATCTTCTGTTCGCACTGTCGGCCGACGTGGTCCGCCCGCGGACCCCAAAACGCCCGGTCCATGTCGGGCAGAGGCGCTGGCGCCGGATGTTCGATATCCAGGACCTTCTTGTACAGCACGGCGGCCACGATCGTCCCCACGCCCACCTGCCGCCCGTGCAGATCATGCTCCTGGCCGTCCAGGGCGGACATCATGTCCAGCGTATGGCTGAGCAGGTGCTCGCCCCCCGATGCCGGGGCCGAGGTGCCGATCATGGTCATGGCGATGCCGGAATACAACAGGGCGTTCACCAGGGCCTCCAGGGCCTGCGGTCGGCGATCGCGGAGATGTTCGGGGAAGTCAAAGTAATACGCCTCCAGCGAATTGATGAGCTCGCTGCAGGGCTTGCAGAAGGGCTCCGCGTTGAACAGGTGATTCAGCACCCAGTCGGCCGTGCTGACGGGCTTGGCGATCGCATCGCCCAGACCGGCCGCCGCCAGCTCGAACGGCGCCGCGGCCATGATGGACGGCACCGCAAAGACGGCCACGGGCGCACCGGCGACCAGCAGCGTCTTGACCCCGTCGATCGCCGGCGCCACGTTGGCCGAGGTGAATCCGTTCATCGTCGGCGCCGTCGCCAGGACCGCGAACGGCACATCGTGCTCGAAGGCCAGCCACTTGGTCAGATCGGTCACGACGCCGCAGCCGACGGCCAGGGCCGCGTCCACCTCCGGAAACCGCGCGTTCAGATCGTCGAAGGTGACATCGTCGCAGACGGGACTCTTGCCTCCCCGGTCCGGCACGATGAACTCCTGGCAAGACCATCCCTGCCGTCGGAGCGATTCGGTGGCCTGTCGGCCCGCGATCGTCCAGGTCCGTGTGTCGGCCAGAACGGCGACACGCCGACCCGGGGCGCAGGAGGCCAGATCGGCGGGCAGATGTGCGACGGCGTCCTCGGCGTATCGTATGATGCGGGTGCCAACGGTATGGGTCTGTCCGCACGAGCAGGCGAAGGTGCGACCGAGCAGTTCTCGCTTCAACATAAGTGCTTCTTTCGGGACGACCCGGGCGCCGTCTGCCGGGGACTACATGGTCTTTTCCAGGACGACCGTCTGGCCCTGGGTGAATTTCGCCGTGACCGCATCTTCCGGGCTGATCCGCATGTCCGATTCGTCCGCATCATGGGGCGCGCCGGCCTTGACGTGAACGGATCGCAGGCCGCCGTACCACCATCGCGCATCGTTGGCGTACAACAGATCGCCCGGCTCGGCCGCCATCCGTTCGAGGGCCGGCCGGGAGACGCGAACCACGTTTTGTCCGGCCAGGGTCTCATCCACGCACACCCTTACCCTCGCCTTCTTGCCGGGTCGGCGATTCGGCTCGCCGCCTTTGAACTGTCGCATCGCGTCGAGCTGTGTGCCGCCGACCAGCCCGATCAAGGCGGCCGCGGGCTTGGGCTTCGTGAACAACGTTACGACAACGCCGAGTACCCCGGAGGCCAGCAGTCCGAACAGGGCCCGCATGAACTTGTAGCTGTCCGGTCCCATGCCCATGTTAAACGGCCCGACCAGGGCATCGGGCCAGATGAACGACAGGCCGATCAGGATCGCCCCGCCCGTAATGGTGACAAAACCGGCCGTGGGCGTATAACGCTTCCACAGAATGCCCAGCAAGATGGCCGTCAGCACCGGCGGCGTCACCGCCGCCGTAAACATGCCGTGAGCCCCGTAGATCGTGTCCTTCATGAAGATGGGCACCAGCGCCAGACCCAGGGCGGCGGCGCACAGGCTCGTGATGCGGGCTGTGAGAAGATAGTGCTTGTCGCTACGGTCGCGCCGGATGTAGGGTCTCCAGATGTCGTTGACGAAAATCGCGCTGACCGCATTGATCAGCGAATCGGTGGTGCTCATGAGGGCCGCCGTCAGCGCGGCCAGGACAAAGCCGAAAACGCCCGGCGCGCACAGAAAATGGGCCGCCTTGACGAAGGCGTCCTGCGCGCCGGTCTCCAGCTCGCCGTTGGCGACCAGCGCCTTGGCGATCCATCCCCCGCAACTGGTGGCGATCGCCGCCAGGGGCGCCAGGACAAGGATCCAGCACACGACCATCCGACGCGACTCGGTCACACTCTTCAGGGACAGGAACCGCATGATAAACCCTTGATGCATGAGCATCAGGGCCCCGGTGTTGGCCAGGCCGTCCTGCACGTAGATGCCGATGAAGCTGAAGTTCGGAGGGTGGTTGAACTCCGAGAAGGCGTACTTGTGCGACTGGGGCAGAAGCGACCAGAATCCCTCGAAGCCGCCGAAGTGATAGATGCCGGCCATGAACAACCCCAGACCGGCCAGGAGCAGGATGACCCCCTGGGCCAAGTCCGTCATGATGATGGCCGTCTGTCCGCCCACGTAGACGTACAGCGCGACGGCCACGGCCGTGATCGTGGCCCCGGTCATGGTATTCCAGCCCAGCAGCGTATGCAGTGCGCGGCCCAGGGTGATGAGGTTGATCCCCACGTATCCAATGATGTACAGCAGGATGATGAAGGTGGCGGCGATGCGGGTTTTCCTGTCGAACCGCGCCTCCATGTATTCGGGGATCGACTGGATCTTACGATAGTAGACGATAGGAATCCATATAATGACCAGGATGGGCATCCAGAACCAGTCGTTGAGGTAGGTCTGGCTGCTCGACAGCCCGTAGGTGTAGGCGACCTGCCCGTACTTCACGAAGCTGTACGAACCGATCAGCGTCGCGACCATGCTATAAGCGATCAGCCACCAACTGAACCGCTGGCCGCCGAAGAAGAAGTCCTTCACTGTCTTCTGCCGCCGCCCGAAGTAGGTGCCCACCGCCAGGATCAGCGCGAAGTAGCCGACCATGATGGCGTAGTCGAGCGGCGCGCCGAGGACCGCCTTGCGCTCGTATCCGCCGGCGTAGGCCGACTCCGCCGCCGTCTGCATCGGCGTGTATTGCAGGTAGCCTTGCACCCCGGCAAAAACGCCCAAGCCCACCAGGAGGATGAGCAGATTACGCAGACCGCGGCCGCTCAAGCCCACGTACCCCTGCCGGCCGGCATAGGCCAGGCCAACCAGAAACACGAGACCGCCGACGGCGTACTGATAAACGTATGGATCCATGTGCGGGCGTACGGTAGTGCGCTGCGCTCAGGATCGTCAAGCACCGCACAGTTGCTAAGATAACGCCATGAACCACCCCACCGAACCCATCGACCCGCAGAACATCGCCGCCGTGAATGACCAGTCCAGATCCTGGTCAGCCGGCGAAGTCGTCCGCCCCGTACGCATCGAACAGGTGATGATCGCCGACGATGCGCTCCCCGCATTGCTCGAGACCATCACGCGCTTCGCCGCCGACGGACGCGTTCTGCTTGTCGGTGATCGCACCGCCATGCGCCGCGGACCGGAAGACCTCAAGGCCATGCTCGCCGAGGCGTTCGCCGCGCAGGTCAAGACAACCGTGCGTGCCCTTCCGGACGACCCGCAGACCACTTTCCATGCCGACATGGCCCACGCCCGGGCCCTGGCTGACGAGCTTGACGGCGTCGCCGTCATCGTGGCGGTCGGCTCCGGCAGCATCACCGACGTCGCCAAGTACGCCCGCCATCTGCGCGCGGCCGACGGCAGATCCGCCCCTCGCTTCGTCAGCTTCCCCACCGCCGCCAGCGTCACGGCCTACACCTCCGCCCTGGCCGTGCTCACCATCGACGGGGTCAAGCGCACGCTCGATGCGGCCGCTCCCGACGCGGTGATCTGCGACCTGCCCACCCTCGCCTCCGCGCCCCTGGCGATGACCCAGGCCGGCTTCGGTGACGTCCTCGCCCGCAGCGTGGCCTACGGCGACTGGTATCTGGCCAACGCCCTGGGGATGGACGACGGCTTCAGCACCGTCCCCGGCAAGCTCCTCGAGCACGCAGAGAACGCCATGCTCGCGTCGGCCGACGGCGTGCGCCGCGCGGATCCCCCGGCCGTCCGCGCCGTCATGGAAGCGCTTCTGCTCGCCGGCATGGCCATGTCCCTGGTCAAGCAGACCGCCCCGGTCAGCGGCTGGGAACACGTGATGAGCCACTATCTCGACCTGACCGCCCACGGCGACGGCCGGGACCTCGCCCTCCACGGCGCCCAGGTCGGGGTCGCCACCCTGGTGGCCGCCAAGGCCTACGGCCAAGCCTGGGGAAATCTCGATCCCGACGCCATCGCCCGCGACATCGAACCCGCCGCCTACCTCGCGGCCGCCGACGACGCCTTCGCCCCCTACGACCCCGCCGGCGCGATGCGTGCCGAAATCCGCCGCGATTTGGAAAGAAAGCTGACCCGCTGGAATGCCGCCCGCGCCGAACGCGGGCGGTTCATCGCCCGGATGCAGGATGGGGAGTTCGACGCGTTTCTGCGCGCCAACGTCCGCCCGCCTGAAGCGGTGGCCGACGCTCTCGCCCGCACCGGCGCGGTCGCCAGTTTCCGCGCCCTGACTCCGACCGTCCCCGCGACCACCGCCCACGGCGCGGTCCGGCACAGCCACCGCATCCGTGCCCGCTTCACCTTCGGCGATCTGCTCGACCAAGCGGGCTGGCTCACCCCCGAAATCGCCCGCGCCCTGCTCGACCCCGAAGACCAAAGCGATCAAGCGCAACCGACCACGCCCCCGCCCCCCCAGCCGCCGCAGGCAACGCACGCATACCCAAGGACCGAAAGCTGAAAGCCGATAGCTGGACAGCTCTCAACCCCAACTCACCGAATCCCGGCGGGGGCATGCGGGCCGGTAACCGCATAGCCGTAAGCGCCCCGCCCTTCGCGGTTCCACCAATCAAGGATATCCTCAATCGCCCGCTGCCGGCGTTGCGGCGCTTCCCGTGCGTCGAAGCCGAAATCGACACCGCAGATGGTCTCGATCCGCTCCGCCGCCCGGCCGATGTACGCCGGCGCCTGCACCCGGTCGGCGTCCGCCGACCGCGCGAGCGCCGCCTGATGCTTTTCCAGAACAGCGACCAGCACCGGCAGACACTGCCGGCTGTCCGCATAGCTCAGCACGTTGACCAGCATGGGCAGATCGACCTCGACGGGCAGCGCCCCGCCTTCGACCGCGCCGTCCACCACGAGGTCGCGCAGCAATTGGAAATCCTGCACGTCGCCGTGCTCGGCGATCAGGCTGATCATGGTGTGATCCGCCGGTCTGCCCGTCCGCACCGCCTGGTGCAGGAAATCCAGCGGCGCCCGCGAGCCCGCGCGGAGCATGCGCTCGGCCAGGCGCTCGTCCAACGTCGGACCGTCGCGATAGGCGCCGTAGAGAAACACAAGCGCCGTCTCGGCCTGCCCGGTGGCGATGAGCACATCGAGCATTTCCAGTTGCTGCGCCCGGCTCGCCTGGCGGATCCGCCAGAGCACAGCCTTCTCCGGCGGAAGGTCTTTCGTCGCGTTCCACCACGCTCGAATCGACGCGATCAACGCCGCCCGTTCGTTGGCGGGCCACTCCTTCAGCACCAGCGGCTGTGCTCCGGCCTGGTGGAAGCTCACCGGGGGATCGCGAAAGCGGCAAAGCGAGATTGCCTCGATCAAACCCAGCGCCACATCGCCCACCCGCAGCGCCACCGGCGTGGTCAACTGGCTCCGATCGGGCGAGACGTTGCGCGTGGCCGTTGGATCATCGAGCCGCTCGATCAGCGCCGGAATCGCGGACCGCCCCTGACGATGCAGCAGCAGCGCGGCCGACTTCGCCCCGACGATCGCCCGGTCGGCGTAAAAGGCCCACACGGTCTGCTCTGCCGCGGAGTAATATTGCAGTGGCATGAGCACCCACCCGATGGAGACCCGGGCGGCCGGCAGCGCCGCGGCCAGCGTGGCCACGTCGGCGTCGATCGTCACCTCCGGCACGTCGTCCCCGGCCATCTCCGCCAGGACGATGCCGTCGCGCAGCGATCGGCACGCCTCCGCGTGGGTGGATTGCGGATAGCGCTGGATCGCTTCGTCGAGCGCCGACCGGCAATCTGCCCAGGGCGCATCGGCCTCGATCAGCTCGACCACATCCCACCAGGCGTCCAGCAGGGCTGCGTCGGCGTCGGCCCGATCGAGCGGAAGGTCCGCCGCCCGGACCGACGTCACCGCGCAGCACGCCATGGCCGCCAAAGCAGCGCGCACAACGCGTCGCAGCAACGCATCCAATCGTCTGGGAAACATGTGCCCCCGATCCCGGCCGGCCTCGGCCCGGTCGTAGCGATCGAGCGCCGCCCGACCTGCACACAGGTTGCCTCCGGGAATCGCCGCCGAAACCGTCGCAGCAACGGCGTTACGCCCGCACCACCTTCTTGCCCACGCGCTTGCAGTCGGCGGTCGCGTTGCGGGTGTCCACGACCAACTGCGCGTGATCGACAATCCACTGGTAATCGTAGGTGGAGTGGTCCGTGGCGATCAACACGCAGTCGTAGGATTTGATCGCCGCCTCGGTGAGGGGCTTGCTTTTCATCCGCAGGTCGTGCTCGCGCTGCTTGTGGGTCTGCTTGAAGAACGGGTCGTTGTAATCGACCTTGGCGCCGCGCTCGCGGAGCAGCTCGATCAGCTCGATCGAGGGCGACTCGCGCAGGTCGTCGATGTCCTTTTTGTACGCCAGCCCGAGCACCAGCACCTTCGAGCCCTTCAGCGGCTTGCGGTGCTCGTTGAGCCCTTCAGCGACCTTGTGCACGACGTACTCCGGCATCTTCGTGTTGATCTCGCCGGCGAGTTCGATGAACTGCGTGCTCATCCCGTATTCCCGGGCCTTCCAGGTCAGGTAAAAGGGGTCGATGGGAATGCAGTGCCCCCCGAGTCCCGGCCCCGGGTAGAAAGCCTGGAAGCCGAACGGCTTGGTTTTTGCCGCATTGATGACATCCCACACGTTGATGCCCATCCGATCGAAGAGAACCTTCATCTCGTTGACCAGGGCGATGTTGACCGAGCGATAGACGTTTTCCAGGATCTTGGCCGCCTCCGCCACCTCGCAGCTCGATACCGGCACCACCGTCGCCAGCGCCGCGGCATACAGCGCCTGTGCCACCGCCAGGCTCTTGGGACCGAACCCGCCCACCACCTTGGGGATCGTCGTCGTGGTGTAGTCCTTGCGCCCGGGGTCCTCGCGCTCCGGCGAGAACGCCAGGTAGAAGTCGCGCTCCACCTTCAGCTTGGATTGTTCCAGGATGGGCAGCATCAATTCGCGCGTCGTGCCCGGGTACGTGGTGCTCTCCAGGGCCACCAGGTGCCCCTTGCGCAAGTGCCGGGCGATCACCTCGCAGGTCCCCTGCACGTAGGACATGTCCGGCTCGCGCATCTTGGTCAGCGGCGTCGGCACGCAGATGATAATTGCGTCCACCTTCTTCAACTCGGCAAAGTTGCTCGTTGCCCGGAAACGCTTCGCCTTCCGCGCCGCTCCGATAAAATCGGACGGGATGTGCTTGATATAACTCTTGCCCGCGTTGAGCTTGCGCACCTTCGACTCGTCCACGTCAAAGCCGATGCAGTTGAACCCCGCCTCGTAGAAGGACCGGGCCAGCGGCAAACCGACGTACCCCATGCCGACGATGCCAACCACGTACGTGCGGTCCTTGATCTTCTCGATGAGCTTGCGATGCGGCACGTTGGTTCCTCCAAAAAGGGCGGACAGTTCCACCAGCGGACGGGTCATCATAGAAGCGCCCGCAGCGCTTGCAAGCCGCGCATTGCAGCCGGTGCAGCCTGTTTCTATGATGGCCCCTTCGCCGCCAGGCCGCCCGGCGCAGGGCTGAAACGCCAAGCGAACCCGCCGGCGTCTGCGATCGTATCGGCCGATAGCGGCGGTGTACTGCAACCACAGGAGGCGATATGTCCCATTCCGTTCAACCCGGCGAAATCGCCCTCGCCCGGCCCGACATCACCGAGCGGGAAATCGAGGCCGTTACCGCGGTCCTCCGCAGCCCCAACCTCTCTCTCGGCCCCAAGCTCCCCGAATTCGAGGCCCGCTTCGCCAAACTCTGCGGCGTCCAACACGCCGTCGCCTGTAACAGCGGCACCAGCGCCCTGCACCTCGTCATCCGGGCCATGGGCATCGGCGCCGGCGACGAGGTCATCACCACGCCGTTCTCCTTCGTCGCCTCCGCCAACTGCATCCTCTTCGAACAGGCCAAGCCGGTCTTCGCCGACATCGACCCCGACACCTGGTGCATCGATCCCGACCAGGTCGAACACGCCGTCACCGGCCGCACCAAGGCCGTCATCCCCGTCGACGTCTTCGGGGTCACCCCGGACATGGACGCCATCCACCAGGTCGCCCACCGCCACAACTTGCGCATCATCGAAGACTCCTGCGAAGCCGCCGGGGCCCGCTACCGCGGCAAGGCCGCCGGGGCCCTCGGCCATGCCGGCGTGTTCGGATTCTATCCGAACAAGCAGATCACCACGGGCGAAGGCGGCATGGTGGTCACCGACGACGACGAAATCGCCGACCTGTGCCGCTCCATCCGCAACCAGGGTCGCGGAACCTCCGGCGCCTGGCTCGCCCACGAACGGCTCGGCTACAACTTCCGCCTCAGCGACATCAACTGCGCCATGGGCATCGTCCAGGTTGACCGCCTTGCGGACATCCTCGCCGCCCGCCAACGCGTCGCCGACCTCTACGACGCTCACCTGGCCGACGAGTCCCGCCTCATCCGCCAGGTCACCACGCCGGGCTGCGCGAAGAGCTGGTTCGTCTACGTCGTCCGCCTCACCGACGATTACCCCGCCGACGCCCGGGACCGCATCCTCGCCGGACTGCGTGAGCAAGGCATCGGCTGCAACAACTACTTCTCGCCCATCCACCTCCAGCCCTTCTACGCGGAGCGCTTCGGCCTCGCCGCCGGCGACTTCCCCGTTTGCGAACGGGTGGCCGAGCGCACCCTCGCGCTCCCCTTCCACGCCTTTTTGACCGAGGCGGAGATTGAACGGGTGGTGGCGTCCTTGCGAGCCTTGCTGTAGGCTGCCCCATCCCCTGAGCCAGCTCTGGCAGGCTTGAAAGTGGGGTATGCCGATGCTTGCAGGGAGTCGCTTTAGTAGGTAGTCTGCCGCTTTGTGAGAAGTTGTCGCACACGCTGCGTGTTGGACGTCGCCGGCAAGTTGGCGCGCCGTGGCGTCACACCATCCAGCACACCACCGCCCACCCGGTGATGCTTCCCCCGAAACGAAGCATCGCTTGAACGCCAGTTTGAGGAGGAAATCCGTGCGAATCAGAACGATCCTGGCCAAGGTGACCTGGCTTGCGTGCATCGGCGCGTGCCTGCTGACGCCCCTCGCCGTCCGGGCGGCCGACAACGGTGAGGCGCTGCAAAACGCCATCGCCCTCTTCGAGCAGGGGCAATACGCCGAGGCGCAGGAAGCCCTGATCAAGATCGATCCCGACACGCTCAGCGATGAAGAGCGCACCCTGCGCGACGACTACGTTAATCGCGCCCGCGTCGCCATCACCATGGTCGAACAGGCCGAAATGGACTTCGATGAGGCCGATGAGGCGATCGAAGACGGCGAATACGCCGAGGCCCGCGCCCTCCTCAACAACGTGCTCACCAACGAGTACGCGACCAAGGCCCAACGCGCCGATGCCGAGGACCGCCTCGCGGAACTTGCCGGCCTTACCGACGCCGAACGCACGGCCCCCGATCCCGATCTCGCCCTCGACGCTCCGCAGCCGGCGGCCACCGCCCCGGCGCCAGCGCAGCCCGCGCAGGAAATGCCGGCCGAGCCCACGCCGGCGGCGCCCGCGCAGCCCGACGTCGACAACGAGCGGGCCCGCACGCTCATCCGTGAAGGATACGAAGCGATCGAATCTGGCCGTATGGCCGAGGCCGAGCGTCTCTTCCAGCAAGCGCTCGACGCCGTGCCCGGTCACCCCCGGGCCCTGGCCGGCTTGCAGGAAGCCCAACGCCACAGCACCGTCGAGGTCGGCAGCCAATCGCTCCTCTCCCGCATCCGGCGCGAACACGAGATCGCCTGGCAGCGCACCGTGCACCAGTACCGCGAACTCGAAGAGGAGATCAAGGACGCCGTCCTCAGCAAGCGTTTCGATCTGGCTCAGCAGGGACTTCTGCGGGCCCGGCAGGTGCTCGAATCCGGCAGGCAATACGCCTCGCCGGTGGTGAAGTATGAAAGCCTGCTCAGCGAACTGGACGCCCTCGCCTCCTGGGTGGCCGAGGAGGAGCGGGAATACGACGAAGTGCTCGTGCTTCAGCAGCGGCGGGAGATCCAGGAAAAGGAAGCGGAGCGCCGCGAGCGCGTCGCTGAAACCACCCAGCGGCAGATCAACTCTCTCATGGAACAGGCCCGCGAACTCCGCAAGGACCGCGACTTCAAGGGTGCCATCAACGTCCTCAGCCAGGTGCTCGCGATCGACCCCGGCAACGACCCCGCCCGCTGGCTCAAAGATGAGCTCCTCGATCTCTACGAACTCAAGCGGCATTACGAGTCCCGCCAGGAGATGTACCGCCAGCAGCAGGCCGTCCTTGTCGACGCTGAAGAGGCCAAGATCCCCTGGCACGAACTGCTCAAGTACCCGGACAACTGGCTCGAGATCATCTCGGGCACCGAACGCGTCGCCACCGGCCGCGAGCGCATGTCGCCGGAAGACCAGCAGATACACGCCAAGCTCGATCAGGCTATCCCGCTCGACATCGAGGACATCCCCCTGGAAGAGGTGGTCGCCGAACTGGCCACCGCCCAGGGCATGAACATCACGGTCATCTGGAATGACCTGGAAGCCGTCGGCATCGATCGCGACACCCCCGTCAGACTCCGCTTCGCCTCCGAGGTGAAAATGAGCAAGGCCATGGACGAGATCCTCGACCAGGTCGGCGGCGGCGAGGTCGAACTCAACTACGTCGTCAGCGATGGCGTCGTCAAGATCGCCACCAAGCAGTGGCTGGACGGCGACGTTTACGTCGACGTCTACCCCATCGAAGACCTGCTCTTGAGCGTGCCGGACTTCACCGGACCGTCCATCGATCTCGGTGGCG
>NPIE01000882.1_pt1 | contig 101135 bp, 120 predicted proteins | sample 8637661 | NCBI WGS metagenome assembly NPIE01 (sample SAMN07420842, study PRJNA396082) | bioreactor metagenome | isolation source: sample BA12 brine-fed electro-methanogenic bioreactor BA | place: Japan: Kochi | collected 2016-12-09
GGTGCATCAAGATCATCGCCGCTTGATACAAGGCCGTTCGAAGGGCCCGGTCACCGGCTCGAGTAATTTGCCCGACAATGTCCATCTCTCCGGATTGCGTACGTCTCGGCGTCAGCCCCACCCACGGACCAACATCCTTCGATCGCGCGAACCGGGTCGGATCGTCGATCGCGGATTTGACCGTCAGGGCGACGATCCGACCGACGCCTGGCATCGTCATCATCAGACGGCAAACGTCGTCTTGTTTTGCCAGATCCGCGATTGTCGCATCCAATTCAGCCAACTCGGCGCGCAACTGCGCACGCGCGCGCAAAAGGGCCTCTGTCGACGCCGACAGGATTTCATTCTGCTCAACCAGTTCCCTCACCCGGGCCTCGTACCTGATCCGGGTGACGTGTCCCAGCTTCAGACCGAAGTTCCGCAAAACACCCCGCATGGAAAGCTCAAGGTTGATGATGGCCTGCTGAACTGACTTGCGCGCTGTCAGCAACGCGCGGATTTCCTGGGAGGACACCGATTTGCGGTGCACGGGCCTGTACCATCCCATTTGAAGCAAGCGCGCAATGCCCTGAGCATCGCGCCGATCGGTTTTGATCGGCATGGCTTTCAAAGCGGCTTTCACCAACCGCGTTTCCATCAAGACCACGTCAAGTCCGGCCTCTTCGATGCCCTTACTCAGCCATTGGGACAGTGGTCCGGCTTCAAGACCGATCGCATCGACCGCGTACGGCAATGACGTCATCGCACGCACCAGCGCCTCAGGCTCGCTGGCGGCCTCCAACTCCTCAACAACCTTCCCTTGCGGCCCCAGCACACAAATCGCCGTGCTTGTCAGAGATACATCTAGTCCGATAAATACATTCATGTCGTTGCCCTTCTATTCTTAGGAATTGAGGCGCATGGAAACATACGACCTCGTAGACGCGCTGCAGGCGCATCAAGGGCAACGGCACTTCAGATCATGCTGACAAACAAGCGAAACGTGCTCGATTCGCCGACAGCCCCATTACGGCATCTTTTTCTTTTCCGCTTGTCGGAAGGACCGAAGCAGAAGGTGCCCTACCCGAACAGCCCCTTGGGTCTGTAATTTGGGTTGGGGATGGTTTCGATCCAGCCGCCCTGTTCTTTGATGCTCTCGAGCGCTGCCGAGAACGGATAAGCGCCCTCGGACGGGCTCCACCAATAGACACCGCGTTTGGAGGTGATGATCTTGCGGCGGCCGTCTTTGAGTTCGCGCCGGTCCGCGAAGCGGCAAACTGTGCGGGGGACAGTTTGAGGCAAGAACGGGCGGAGCCCGGCCAACCGCAGCGTCTTGGGTTCCTTGCGTGACATGCGAGTCTCCGTTTTCCGTGTGGTCAGGCGGCCTCGGCACTGCGCCCTGCCCTACCCGTCTCCGATCTGGCGATCAGATAGTCACAGGCGCGCTGCGCGTCCGCGGCGTGCTTGAAGATCGCGTTCTTGTCCGACCGAAGAACGCGCAACCAGTTGTGGAGGTAGGCAGCATTCATCTCGAGCGTATGCGCCGTGAAGCCGAGCGTCTGACCCAGGAACACCGAGGTCAATTCCGCGACGATCTCCTCGCGCGCATAGGACGTGTTGCCAAACTTCGAGAACCCGAAATCACGGTTCAGTCGATGGGGGGCTTTCGTGGCATGGGCCAGCTCATGCGCCCAGACCCCGTAGAAATTGCGCGGGTCCTGGAACCGCGTGACGGACGGCATGTAGACCTTGTCCACGGGCGGCAAATAGTACGCCTCCGTGCCCGTGAAGACGGTTGGGATGTCGATGGCATCGAAAAACGCCTGCATTTGCGGGATGGGCTCGGACGGCGGATGCTCGGGCACGGGCTCCGGGTCGGGGAAGAAGCTGTCGGGCAAGCCCTCTATCTGGCAGGCATTGAACACGCGGTAGGATTTCTGGAAGCGGAAGATGCGGGCTTCCTCGGAGTGATCATCCCCGTCGCTGCGGTCGTCCTCGCCGCCCGCGTCTTTCCGGCTTTGACCGTAATAAACGACGACAGAGGACTTCTCGCCCTTGCGGACCTTTGCGTCCAACGCATTGGCCTGCGGCAACGTCATCCAGAAGGGAGAGCTGTGGCCAGCCATTACGGTCCGCATCGTCAGCAGGAAGTTGTTCACTCCCTGGTAGGGTTCACCGCCCACGCGTAGGGGGCGAGAGCTGCCACCTGCGGTCCAGGGCTTGCGCCACGGCAGGACGCCGCGCTCGATGATACGGATGATTTCGTTCGCGATGACCTCGGAGGCATCGAATTTGGGCGTGCGGGATCGGGCCATGGCTGGCCTCCTTTCGAGTTTTGGTGAGAGTAAGTGGTGATCAGGCTGACTGATGGGACCGCGGATCGTTGAGGATCCTCGCGCCGAGCCCTTCGACCATGTCGATGTAGTCGGTCAGCAAGACGGAACACCCAGGGCCCCAGGGTTCAGAGTCGTCCGATCCATCCCGCGTCACCCGCGGCAGGTGCGCGAAGGCAATCACATCGGTCACGGGTCGGATATCGATGAACGGGGTCCCTCGTGCGACGGCAAGAGTGGCCAATGGAAAGTGCTCGATCGGCGCGAGAGTCGAAACGGTAGTCCAACCAAGATGGATGAATGTCCCGCTCTCTCCGCAGATCACATGCGCGTTTGGCAATAAGGCCGCCTGCTTCAGATAGCTGAGATCACGCAGGACAGTCTCACGCTCGAGCTGTTGCGCCTGCCCCGTCTGGCCGGTTCGGCGTAGTTCCTTGTGTCGCCACCACGAGGCAGCGGTGGCGCGTAACACGCGCAAGACACCTGTTTGCATCGGAATGCCCTTCATCAGGAACGGCAGACCGGAATCCGGCCCGGACCCTGAGGGACCCCAAAGGCCCTCATCCGTCAGTCACAAAACCCGAAGGACACTTTCACTTTCTGTTGGACAAACACTGCACTATTCCACGCCTAGGGTTGGCGACGTTCGACAACAGAGCAATTACGATGACAGACCGGCCAAACCGCCTCCACATTTGGTAATAGCAATTGATAGTGCAAAACGTGACATTCTATGGACAGCGCCAATACCAGCCAAATTGGACCAAGCAAGGTCGCAACAGCCCTGCGCACCTAGCTGTGGTTTCTCAGAAGGTCGTTCACCCGTTGGCCGGGAGGGAGACCGTTGAGTGCGGAATGTGAGCGGGCTGTGTTGAACCAGTCAAGCCATCTCGGCAGGTCGGCATCGCGCGCCCGCGATGTCTGATAGGCGTTGCCGTAGGCCCATTCGCGGATCAGGGTCTGGATGAAGCGCTCGGCCTTGCCGTTGGTCTTGGGCGTGTAGGGTCTCGTCCGGATGTGGCGGATGGATCGGGCCGCCAGTGCTTCCGCGAAGAGACGGGATCGGTAGGCCGATCCGTTATCCGTCATGATCCGCTCGGCCCGGATGCCGCGCGCCGCGTACCAGGCGAGGGCGCGGATCAGGAAGCCGGTGGCGCTCTCCTTGGTCTCGTCGGGCAGGACCTCGACATAGGCCAGCCGGGTCGCGTCATCGACCGCCACATGCACGAAGTCCCAGCCCGCGCCCCGGTTCCGGCATCCGGTCCTGCTGCCGGTCACCCGGTGTCCCGGCCGGTCGAAGCGACCGAGTTTCTTGATGTCGATGTGGATCAGCTCTCCCGGCCGGTCCCGCTGGTACCTGCGCACCGGTTCCGGCGGATCGATCCGGGACAGCCGCCCCAGCCCGTGACGCGTCAACCATCGGGCGACCGTGGACCGCGCCAGACCCAGCCTGGCGGCGATGGCGGAGGCCGTCATCCGAAAGCTGCGGCGCAAGTGGACGGCCAGGGCCACCGTTGCGTCAGCCAGCCGGTGCGGCTTGCGGGCGGGAGCGCTTGCACGATTTGCCAGTGCCGCGCTCCCGCCCGCCCGGAACCGGGCAAGCCATTTGCGCACAGTCCGCAGGGAGACCGCAAAATCCGCCGCCACCCTGGCAGCGGGCAGGCCCGACAAAACGCGGGTAACGATCTGCTCTCGACTATGGATTGTGAGACGGGCACCTTGGTGGGGGTTGTTCATCCTTCGGGATCCTCGGCTGGAGTTTGGCGATTGCAGCCTAACCCCGATCCGGGTGAACAACCTTCCGAGAAATCACACCTAGGCAGAGGAAATCGCCATGAACATGTGCCTTGGCAAGGACGCCTTGCAGCGCCAGATGCGGATTCGCCCGGACAGAAGCGTTGATATCGCAGCTATTCCTTCGGTGTGCCCTTTGCTTCAGGCGGGCGGCGTCCGATGACCAAGGCGCTCGCCAATCCCTGAACCGCCAGGATGGCGATCATCAGCATCAGAAATGCGACCGGCAATGCAAGACCTGGCGTCAGGTTTTCGATGCCGCGCAGGACGGCATCGCGTGACCACAAGACAAGCAGCCCCAATCCGACCCCCGTTGCGACGAGCGCGCCCGCCGGGATTGGCGCGGGACCAGAGAGGAAACGGCGTCTTCGGTTTTCCCGGTAGAGCAACGTCGCATAAAGCGTGATGCCCACTGATGTCGCAAGGGCAAGCCCGACCGCGCCGAGCATCGGGGCAAGCACGATCTTCAGTGCGATGTTGACGAGCGTTGCCGCAACGAGCAGGCGAAGCGGAGTTCGGGTATCCCCACGCCCGTGGAATCCGGCGACGAGGGAGCGTAGCGCGAGTGCCGGAACCAGACCAAGGGCGTAAGCGGCGAGGATGGCCCCCGATGCTTCCGCCGCCGCAAGATCGAAGGCGCCGCGAACGAACAGGATGCGGATGGCCCAGTCGCCCAGGGTCGCCATGGTCACCGCGACAGGCACCCCCACGACAAGACAGATCAGGAGCGCCCGGTCGAGCACACGGCGCATGCCTGCCTCGTCGCCGAGGCCCGCGCGGCGCCCGATGTCGGGCAGGATGACCGTTCCGAGCGCGACGCCGATCAAGCCGACGGGCAGCTGGTAGAGCCGATCAGCATAATAGAGGTGCGAGAGCGATCCGGCAGGCAGGAACGTGGCGATGATTGTGTCGGCGAAGATCGCGACCTGCAGCGCGCCCGAGGTCAGGATCGCGGGACCGAGGCGGCGAAAGACCAGCCGCGTGTCAGGCGACAGGCCCAGCCGGGGACGCGGCAGAGGCAGGCCCGCGCGCCATGCGGCCCAGGCCAGCAGAACCACCTGCGCCACACCCGACGCCATGACGCCCCATGCTGCGGCATGGGCGGTATTGGGGAAGGATGCGGCCATCAGCAGCGCGCCGATCATGAAGAGGTTCAGCAGGATAGGGGCAGCCGCCGGTGCGGCGAAGCGGTCGCGCAAGTTCAACAGCGCCGCGAGGAAGGCGACCAGCGACATGCAGAGCAGGTAGGGAAAGGTGATCCGCGTGAGCGTGACGACCAGCGGCCAGGTCTCGTCGGCGGGCGAGAGGCCGGGCGCGAGTACGGCCAGCATCCAACCCGTTGCCCCGAGCGCCAGCGCCAGAAGCACAAGGTTGGCGAGCGTGAGCCAGCCTAGGACCTCCGCACCGAGACGCGAACTGTCGCGCCCACTTGCATCAGCGGCGGCCCATGTCGGCAGGAAGGCAGCGTTGAAGGCGCCCTCAGCCAGGATCGCCCGGAAATGGTTCGGCAGGCGAAAGGCCAGCATGAAGGCATCTGCCACCGGCCCGGCGCCAAGCGTTGCGGCCAACAGCACGTCGCGCAGGAAGCCGAGGATTCGGCTGACCAGTGTCAGGCCGGAGACGGTGCCGAGCTTGCGCAGCATGACGGTTGGCCCTTCATATTGAAACGGACATGCCGAACGGAACTTCACACGGCAGGTGGTTCTTGATTAAAAACACGACTTCTTTTATCGTTTATTGTGGAAATATACAAACACCGTGAGAGTGCCGCTCATGAGTCTCGACCAGATTTTTGTCCTTGCCCTTGTCTTCGTAGTCTTCCTGAGCTTCTTCAAGGAGGTATATCCGCCCGAGGTCACGGCACTCGCAGCGTCGGCGGCGCTGCTGGCAACGGGTATCATCGAGACACGGGACTTCCTGACAGTGTTCAGTTCCTCCGCGCCGATCACCATCGCGATGATGTTCATCATCTCGGCTGCCCTGGAACGCACCGGCGTGCTAACGATCATCGGCGATGTGCTGAAGCGGCAGGCGCGGGGCTCGTTCCTGCGCGCAATGCTGCTCATGATGGTCGGCACGATGGGGGCCTCGGCCTTCATGAACAACACGCCCGTGGTGATCTTGCTGACGCCAATCATGATATCGGTCGCGGCTTCTGTCGGTGTGGCGCCGTCGCGCCTTCTGATTCCACTGTCGTTCTCGGCGATCTTCGGTGGCACGCTGACACTCGTCGGCACCTCCACCAACATCCTGATGAGCGGCGTGGCGCAGGAGACTGGACAGCCGCCGATCACAATGTTCGAAATGACGCTGCCGGGGCTGATCTTCGCGACCGTGGGCATGCTTTATATGGTGTTCGCGGGTCGGTTCCTGCTGCCAGACCGCGCCTCCCTGTCCAGCCTTCTCGGACAGGAGAGCAAGCGCCGTTTCCTCGCGCGCCTGCTGATCCCGAACGGGTCGAAGTATGTGGGCAAGAACCTGACAGAGTTGCCATTCAACACATCCGAGACGCGCATCCTCGACGTGGTCCGTGGCGAAGTCTCGATGCGGCGCACGATGACGGATCTGGTGCTGGAAGTCGGCGACCGGCTGGTTCTCAAGACCGGCACGGGCGAGATCCTCGGCCTGAAAGAGGATGGGCAGATCGCCTTTCGCGATCGCGAAGATCATGACGTCGAGCCTGTCACCGCCGACCAGACCATTACGATGGAGGCAAGCATTGGCCCGAACTCGCACTTGCGCGGGCGGCCGATCAAGGACCTGAAACTGCGCCGGAAATACGGCGTCTACCTCATGGCAGTTCACCGCCAGGAACAGAATATCAGCCAGGACTTGCAGGACCTGCGCCTGCAGTTTGCCGACACACTTCTGCTGGAAGGACCCCCTGAGGGCTTGCAACGGATGATGGAGGATGGCGGCATCGTCAACCTCTCGACCCCCACCGAGCGCCCGCAACGGCGCACAAAGGCCCCAATCGCCATTGCGACGATTTTTGGCGTAATGGGGCTGGCGGCGCTGAACGTCATGCCCATTGCAGGCCTCGCGGTGATCGGCGCGGTCGTGGTGATGATGACCCGCTGCGTCGATCCCGAAGAGGCGTTCGATGCCATCGACTGGCGCATCCTGTTCCTGATCTTCGGGATGCTCGGCCTTTCCATGGGTATGGAGGAGACGGGAACCGCGCGACTGATCGTCGAAACGGTGGTGGGTGCCGTGGGCGGGATTGGCCCGATCGCCATACTCGCGGCGGTCTATGTGCTGACCAGCGCGCTGACCGAGATGGTTTCGAACAACGCGGTCGCGGTGGTGATCGGCCCGATCGTTATCGCGCTCGCCATCGAGCTCGGCTACGACCCGCGCCCCTTCATCATGGCGGTGATGTTCGCAGCCTCAGCCAGCTTCGCCACACCCATCGGATACCAAACCAACACATTCGTTTACAGCGCGGGGGGCTACAAGTTCGTCGACTTCATCAAGGTGGGACTGCCGCTCAACATCATCTTTGCCGTGGTCGCGGTGCTGATCATCCCGATCTTTTTCCCGTTCTGAGTAGAAGTCCGGCCGACCTGTCGTCGGCCGGACTCCCTCAGTGCAGCCCGAACTCAGACATCAGTTGCCGACGATACCGCACGAAGGCCGGATCGTTGCGGTCGCGCGGGCGGGGCAGGTCGATGTCGATGAGACGAATTGCGCCTCCCTTGGCCTTGGGCAGCACAAGCACACGGTCAGCCAGGAAAATCGCTTCCTCCAGATCATGTGTGACAAGAACCAGTGTCACGCGCTCTTCGGCCCAGATGCGGGTCAACTCTTCCTGCATCGTCATCTTGGTCATGGCGTCAAGCGCGCCGAGCGGTTCATCGAGCAGCAGAATTTCGGGCTGCATCGTAAGCGCGCGGGCGATACCCACCCTTTGTGCCATGCCCCCCGAGAGCTGGCGGGGCCAAGCGCCCTCGAACTCAGTCAGGCCGACGAGACGGATGTAGTGGCGCGCCCGCTCAGCCGCTTCGGATTTGGTCAGGCCTTGCACCTCGAGCCCGAAGGCAACATTGCCCAAAACCGTCAACCAGGGCAGCAATCGCGGCTCCTGGAAGATCACGGACCGTTCCCGTCCCAATCCATGGACCGGCGCACCGTCGATCAGGACATCGCCCGCATCCGGCTCTTCGAGCCCCGCCAGGATCCGCAGAAGCGTGGTCTTCCCGGACCCGCTTGCTCCCACGATGGCCAGGCTCTCACCGCCGCGAATATCGAGGTTGATCTTCCTGAGCACCGTCAGCGACTGGCCGTCGATGGTGAAGGTCTTGGTGAGGTCACGGATCGTGACCTCACCTTTCGCCTGGGTGTGAGCCAAGGTCATCACGGCCCCCTCAGTTCGTGACGGGCGAGTCGCCCGTGACCAGCAGGATATCCGCCGCGCTCAATTGTTCGTCGCGCAGCGACCCCTCGCGCACCAGAACATCGATCCAGAACTGGATGTCACGCTCGACCGGCAGGCCACCCTCGCGCACGCCATAGCCTGCAAAGAACTGCGCGACTTCCGGGTTCTCGCCACGTTCCTCGAGGATGCGGGCGAGGATTTCGCGCGCCTGCTCCGGATTCTCGCGGGCGAAGTCGAGCGCGCGGGCGGACTGCTCCACGAAGTCGCGCGCCGCATCCGGGTGGGCATCGACCCAGTCGCGACGCAGCACCGTGAAGCCGCCCGCAATCTCGCCCAGAACGTCAGTGTCGTCGAACACCACGCGCAAGCCGCCGCCCTGTTGCGCCGCGCCCTCGAATGTCGTCTGCCAGTAGCCGAAGGCAGTCACATCAACTTGGCCAGAGCGCAGGACCTGTTCCAGCTGCGGACCGGGCACGACGACCAGATTTGCTGCGTTCTGCGGCAGCCCAACCGAATGCAGCGCCTCCCGGGTCGTGTAGTCGAGATGCGCACCAAGCGTGTTCACCGCGATCGTCTTGCCAGCGATGTCCTCGATCGTCTTGATCGGGCTGTCCTCGAGCACGACGAACTTCGATTGCACTTCGTCATTGATGCCGTTCGTGGGGTAAGCCGCGACGAAGTCGTTGCCGCTGGCGATGGCATTGATGACAGCCGAGGTTGCGGCACCGCCGATGTCGACGCTGCCCGAAGCGAGGGCGAACAGAGATTCCGGCCCGCCGCCAGCATAGCCGACGTTTTCCAGCGTGATCCCGGTGCCCTCGAAATAGCCGAGGTCGTAGGCGAGTTCATGGGCCGATACGCCGCCATGGCTGGCGAGGAAGCGCAAGGTGACATCTTCGGCAAGTGCCGCGCTGGATATACCGAGCGTCAGCGCCGTTGCCGCGATGAAAGATTTCAGTTGGATGGTCATGTCAGTTATCCTTGAGTTTTTGTAGGTTGGGTTGATTACAAAGATTCAGTGGTGCGCCGTGCTCCAGCGGCATAGGCGGCGCTGCAGAACGACGAGCACCCAGTTCGCGCCGAGGCCGAGAAAGGCCAGCAGGAAGATCGCAGCGAACATCAGCGGGATCTGGAAATTGTACTGGGCGTTCATCACCTGAAAGCCGAGGCCCTTGTTCGCGCCGATCATCTCGGCTGCGATGAGCAGCAGCAGGGCGGTGGTGGCCGACAGCCTCAAGCCAACAAAGATCGCAGGAACCGATGCAGGCAGGACGATGCGGCGGAATACCGTCGCACGCGATGCGCCGAAGGTACGCCCCATCTCGATCAGCTTGCTGTCCACTTCCTTCACGCCGCCGATGGTGGCGAGAAGGATCGGGAAAAGCGTGGCCCAGAAAATCACAAATATCTTGGAGCCTTCGCCCAGACCCAGCAGCAGGATGAAGACAGGATAGAGCGCCAGGGCTGAGGTCTGCCGGAAAAGCTGCAGGATCGGGTCCAGCGCACGCTCGACCGCCCGGATCTGGCCCATGAAGAGGCCAAGGGGGATACCGAGCGCCACCGCAGCGGCAAAGGCAAAGCCCGCACGCTGGAGCGAGATCGCGATGTCATCAATCAGCGCGCCGGACGAAAGACCCGTCCAGAGGGCGCTGGCCACCTTGTCGATGGGCGGAAAGACCGCCGGATTGAGCCAGCCCGCCGTGCTGGCGATCTGCCAGCCCGCGAAGAACGCGACCAGCAGGCCATAATCTGCCGCCAGGGTGCGAGCGCGCCGCCCCAGCCCCAGAAGGGCTGCCGAGATGTCCGCAACCTTTCGGCCCCGAACGTCCGTTTCCGAAATCTGATAGGTCATTGGTCTCTCCTCTATTCGGCGGCTTGCACGACGGCGCGCGTTTCAGCATGCCGGTTGACGGGAAAGGGCAGCCCGAGGTTCTCGCGCAGCGTGCTGCCCTCGTAAGCAGTGCGGAACAGGCCACGCCGCTGAAGTTCGGGGATCACCAGATCGACGAAATCGTCGAGCGCCGTGGGAAGCCAGGGCGGCAGGATGTTGAACCCGTCCGCCGCCTCGTTCTCGAACCACTCCTGCAGGGTGTCCGCGATTTGTTCGGCCGTACCAATGACCGTGTAGTGACCGCGCGCCGAGGCGACCCACTGGTAGAGCTGGCGGATGGTGAAGTCATTCTCGTCGGCGATCTGCCGGATCAGGGTCTGGCGCGACTTCATGCCCTCAGTCGGCGGCGCAGGCGGCAGCGGACCATCAAGATCAAGGCCGTTCAGATCAAGCGTGCCGCCGGTCAGGCCGTTCAGCAGGGCGATGCCGTCCTCCTCGAGAATCAGCGACGTCAGCCGGTCGTATTTCTCGCGTGCCTCGGCCTCTGTCCGCCCGACGAAGGGCGAAACGCCGGGCATGATAAGGACATGAGATGGATCCCGCCCGTTTCTGACCGCACGCGCCTTGATGTCGCGATAGAATTCCTGCGCGGTGTCCAGCCGCTGGTGGGCGGTGAAGATCACCTCGGCCGCGGCCGCCGCCAGCGCGCGCCCGTCGTCGGATTGCCCCGCCTGCACGATCACGGGATGGCCCTGCGGCGAGCGCGAGACGTTCAACGGTCCCTTGACCTTGAAATGGGTGCCGCGATGGTCCGTCGGATGCACCTTGGCGGTGTCGAAGAATACGCCGGATTCCTTGTCGCGGATGAACACGTCATCCTCGAAACTGTCCCAAAGCGCTTTGACGACCTCGACATGCTCGGCGCCACGGGCGTATCGGTCGGCATGGGCCGGCTGGGTGTCGTGGTTGAAGTTAAGGGCAGCAGCGGCACTGCCCGTGGTCACGACGTTCCAGCCTCCTCGTCCGCCGGAAATCAGGTCGAGCGAGGCGAATTTCCGGGCCGTGTTGTAGGGTTCCTCGTAGCTGGTCGATGCCGTTGCGATGAAGCCAAGGTTTGTCGTCAGGGGCGCAAGAGCGGCGAACAGCGTCACTGGCTCGAAGCCAGCCACCTTGGCGTTGCCACCCTCCATGCCGCCCCCGAACGCGACCGCCAGGCCGTCGGCGAGGAAATAGGCATCGAACAGGCCGCGTTCGGCGGACAGGGCGAGTTGCTTGTGAAACTCGAAGCTCGTGGCGCCGTCAGCCGGACTGTCGGGATGGCGCCATGCGGCCACATGCTGTCCGCCTCCGGGAAGGAAAGCGCCGAGTTTGATCTGTCTGGTCATGGTATTCTCCTTGAAGGAAATTCAGCGAATGGCTTTTGATGTCGAACCGTCGGCACCGACGGGAGCGGTTCCAGCGATGGTCACGCGACGCACGACACGGCGGGCATCGCCGTAGTCGTTCACGGCACGATGCTGTGTCGCCCGATTGTCCCAGATGGCGACGTCGCCCTCTTGCCAGCGCCAGCGCACGGTGTTTTCGGGCGAGGTGACGTGGTTCTGGAACACCTCATAGAGTTTTGCGGATTCAAACCGGTCGAGACCCTTGATCCGCTGCACGAAACTGCCCAGAAGGATATTCTTCTCGCCGGTTTCCGGGTGGACATGGACGAGGGGATGCTCGGTCTCGAACACGGTGGAGCGGAACACCTCCTCGTAGTGCTTGCGGTCGACCTCGGTGGCGCGGGGCCGCTGCGCAGCGTAGTCGTAGGCGTTGCTGTGAACGGTCCGCAGGCTTTCCGCGAGTTGCTGCAGGGGCGCGGGCAGATCGTTGAAGGCTGTCGCGGTATTGGCCCAGACCGTGTCGCCGCCGACCGCGGGAATGGTCACGCCGCGGAGCACAGAGTATCTCGGATAGTCGGGCACGAAGGTAACGTCGGTGTGCCACTGATCAGCCCGGCCCCCGTGATCGGAATCGAGTTCAAGAATGGCCTCGCTGGCGTCGCGGATCTTCTGGGTCGGATGCGGCACCAGCGCGCCAAGGCGGCGCGCAAATGCCTCCTGACCGGCATCGTCGAGATCGTGCTGGCCTCGAAAGAACACCACCTTGTGCAGGGCGATGCGCGCCTTGATCTGATCGACCAGGCTGTCCGGAAGGTCCCCGCTCAGGCGGATGTTACGGATCTCGGCGCCGATTCTGGGGGTGAGCGGTAGCACGTCCGCGTCGGGCAGCGTTGCTATTGGTTGGTCCTGAATGGTCATGTGATGTCTCCTTTGTCTGGACAAGGCTTCGCCGTTGCCTGACGCGCATCTGCGGTCAGGATTACGAGGTGTTGGGTTTGCTTGGTGGTGGCCTCAGGCGGCGGTGCTGACGGGTCTTGCGACCTCCTTGTTCGCCTTTAGCGCGCCGACAAGCTGGCCGACCGCCGTAGTCAGGCGCGTAGCGATTTCAGGTGACGTGACGACGCCCCCCTCAAGGCCTGCCGAGGCGGCATAAACTCCGGTCGGCACGACCGCCGACTCAAAAAAGCCGAACAACGGGCGCAACTGATGTTCGATCACCAGCGCATGCCGGCGGCCGCCTCCGGTCGCGGTCAGCAATACGGGCTTGCCCCGCAACGCGTCCGGATCGATCAGATCGAAGAGATGCTTGAACAACCCAGTGTAGCTGCCTTTGTAGACGGGGCTGCCGACAACGATCGCGTCTGCGGCAAGCAGGCTTTCGACCAGTTTGCGTGCGTGTTGCCCAAGATCATCAATCCGTTTGACTGTTCCCAGTGACGCGCCGAGATCACCCAGATCAAAGACGAGCCCACGAAGGCCTGTCCGATGCGCTGCGTCATCGACAGCGGCTTGCACCAGGGAGCGGGTACGGGAGGGTTGGCTGAAGCTTCCCGCGAAGCCTACGATTCCGGCCATTTCATCACCTTTCACGATTATATCGGTCGTGTTTTAGGTGTATCTGTTTTCAGCAACTTTCTCCATTCCAAAGAAGCGGTTAAAAAGAGGGTATCCGCTCCGTTTCGAGCACCTGAAGGAGAAGTTCAGGCCCCTTGGCGGGTGGCAAGCTGCGCCAACCCGAAGACATCCCTGGCAAGGCGAAAGGTCTGTTCGCGGATGTCTGGAATCGCTGTGATCTCCCACAGCGCGCCGCGCGCAGCCGGACCGACCGCGAAGAGACGAGAGGACGGCCATCCGGTCGCGTCGATGACTTGCCCGTCCTGTGTGGTGTCGAGACCAAGCTGCAATGGATCGAGACGGGCCGCCCGTCGATCCAGAAGATCGCGGATGACCGGTGTGGCGTGTTCAACAGGATCGCGGCGGATGCCGCGGCAGTCGATGACGTGATCGACGTCGTGAACGCTTGCCTCCGCGCGACCGTGAGCCGTCATGGTGAGTCTGATACGGCCATTGTCCTGAACTGCGGCAGTGTCGAAGCGCCCGCGAACAATGGACAACTGACCCCGCTTTCGGGCCGTCTTTATCCGGTCGGCCGAGATCGGTGGCATCCGGTGGCGGTGTACCTCCCAGAAAGCGGCGGCGTGGCGCAGGAAACGGGCGCGCTTTTCAGTGTCCCAGGATCGCCAGATTGCGGCGATATGGTGACGGATACCGTCCACCGCATCCCGCCAAGTCCCTCCAGCGGCCTCGGCGTCGCGCACCCGGTCGCGCAACCATCGCAGAACTGCGCTGACCGAAGCGCCCAGAGGGATGTCCTGCCGCCCGAGCTTGAGCGGCCGGGTCGGGGCGTGTACCTGTGGCAGAAGCCCACGGCGGGACATGCACAGGACGGGCCCGCGATGACCGGCGGCAAGAAGAGTCGCGACATGGTCGATCATGCTGAGACCGGTGCCGATGATGGCCACGGTGGCGTCGGGATCGGCGGGGGCCGAAAAATCCCATGCGCCACGCAGGGGCGGTTTGGGCTCAGCGGGCACCGCGTGGCCAGTTGCAAGGATTGCGGCATCGGCCATCACCGAAGTTCCGTCATCGAGCCGTGCGATGATCCCAGTCGCAGTTTCCCGAAGTCCGATGCAGGCCCCCTGGACGCAGCGTAGTCGGCGCGCGTCCTCTCCCTCGCGCCACGGGTTCAGGAGATCGTCGAGATATCGCCCATATGTCGCACGATCGACAAAGCACTGATCCGTCGCAGTGCGCCCGGTCCGCATCAGCCAGTCCGCGAAATGGTCTGGCTGGTCGGGGAACGCGCTCATCTGCGCGACGCGGGTGTTGAGAAGGTGCTGGGGATGGGTGGTGCCATAGGCAATGCCGCAGCCCAACATGGGGCCACGTTCAATGATGGTCACCCGAATGTCCGGGTGCCCGGTGCCCAGAAGATGTGTGGCCATCAGTACACCGCTGGCTCCGCCGCCGATGATGACGACGTGGTGCCAGCGGTCATGCAATGTTAGATGGCCGTCCATCATGTCACCATGAACAGAAGGCCCCAACACAGGCCTATCGCCGCGATAGAGACCGCGTGAAGCACCCAGTCGAGTCGTTTGTCTCCAGCGGCATGCCGGTGTTCAGAGTTCTCGGTTGTCGCAAGATAAGCCGCAAGGCCCGGATCGTATCCACAACACGGAAACATGTTCATTCTCCTCAGGACAGAATGACGATGGCAAGAAGCGAGACGTATGAGACAGCGAATACCGTCATGGGAATGGCGCGCTTCACGGCGACGATGAGATATTCAAGAGTCATGGAAACACCTCTGTTGTTTGAAGTTCCGAAACGAAACGGGACGCACGGGGCTGGACGGCCATGCTGCCCCCCATGGGCCAGAGCAGATCGCGAAGCGCGCGCCCCTCGGGCCAGGGACCGTAACCAGAGTCCACGTTGATATGCCCGGCCTCGCCCATGTCGATGAAGTCAGCACCCCACACTTCGCTGAGATCGCGTGCGCGCTCCTGGTCCATCCACGGGTCGTTCCGGCTGGCAGCGACGATGGCGGGAACATCGAGGCTTACCTCCGGGATGCGACCAAAACCTCGGGTGCGATTGCTGCGTGACGGCTCCGCCGGTGCCACCAGTATCGCGCCGCCGATGCGCAGCTGCGGCCAGCCTGCAAGCAGCCGGGCGATTGCGACTGCCCCTAACGAGTGGCCGACAAGAACAGCATCGGGATGGATCAGCGTCGCCGCCGCGATCTCGGTCAACCACGCTTCGGGTGTCGGATCGGACCAGGAGTTCTGCTCCACGACCAGGGCGGTCGGATCGGTGGCCGCCCACCAGTATTGCCAATGAGGTGCTGGCGAGCCGTCTAGGCCAGGAATGAGCAATGTCTTTATCATCATTCGATCCTTTCAAAGGGCCCAGCGGTGGGCCGGCACTTCGCGGGCCTGACTCAATGTGACGTACCGGCTTGCCCGGACAATCAGATCGTCTCGCAACCCGATACCGTCGGGCCAAGGACCGAAGCCGCTTGCCTCATCGATATGCCCGGCGTCTCCGAGGTCGACAAACTGGCCACCCCAGTCGGATGCGAGGGACCTTACCTGCTCGAGGTCGATCCATGGATCGCTCCGGCTGCCAACGACCGTGGTCGGCACCGGCAGTTCATCTTGCACTTTGCTGGCCAGCCGAGAGAATCTGTCGGCATGGAGACGACGCGCCGGTGCCACCATTAGGGCCGCGGCAACGCCAGGGATCGCCAGGGTCGCCAAGGCCCTGGCCACGATCAGGCAGCCTGCACCATGTGCGACGAGAACTGAGCCGGGCTGCGCGATGATCCTGGCAGCGATAAACGCTGAGCGGTCATATTGCTCCGGGTCCGAGGCGGCAGACCAATCCAGCACCTCTGCGTCCCGCTCGATCCGAGCCCACCACGATTGCCAGTGGCCGTCAGTGGTTCCGGCAGGGTCCGGAATAAGAAGAGTCTTGGTCATGACAGTTTCCTTTCACGTTAAAGACTACCATGTTTGTCGTGTATTGAGATTCTAAATTTTGTATCGCGTGGAGAAGGTGAGTCTCCCGGAGGGGAACAGTTCATGCGCAGCTTCGGGCTTCTAGTCCGTCGAGATCGGCCAGGCGGTCGTGCGCAGAATCACTTCCATCGAGAATTTGGACGTCACGTTTCGGCAGGGCAGCGCGCGGGTCAGCTGCAGGTAGAATTCGTCAAAGGCAGCCATGTCTGGCACGCGCACCTTGATCAGGTAATCCACGTCTCCGGCCATACGATGCACCTCGACGATGCAGGGAAATGCCGTGATCGCGTCGCGAAAGGCCGCACGCCACTCGGAAGTGTGGTCCAGGGCTTCGATTTCGACGAACACGGCAAGGCCAAGCCCGATCTTCTCGGGATCGACGATGGCCACCCGGCGCTGGATGATGCCCGCAGCTTCAAGCTTCTGGACACGCTTCCAGCATGGCGTCTGTGACAAGCCAACCCGCTCCGCGAGCTGCGCAACGGGCAAAGTGGCGTCCCGCATGAGTTCATGCAGGATCTTCCTGTCGATCTTGTCGAGATCCGGCTTGCTCATCATTTCTCTCCAGACAAGGCGTCATCCCAAGGCGACGCGAGACGATCAAACAGCAGCCGTTCGGCCAACATCTGCGTCCATGCCTCGGGCTCTTCATCCACGATCCCGAGCGCGTGAAGCTGGCGAAGGCGGAGCGCATCCCATGCCCAGGTGTCGTTCGTCCAGGGCTCCGGGAGGACGATCGTACGCAGCCGTCGCAAGGCGTCGGTATGGTTCCGCCAAACGGTGAACCACCGCAGGGAGGCCGCCCTCATCTTCCAGCCTTGTGGCAGGAGCGGCCCCATTGCCGACGCATATGACCGCATGGGCCTGGTCGTGAGCAGCAGCGCAGCCTGTAGACACAATGAAACCTGCTGATCAGCATCGCGTCTCATGGGCGCGGGCCATCACGCCGCGGTGAAATCGCGCACGAAGTCGCTGGCGGGCTTCGCGCGGATTTCGTCGGGTTTGCCCACCTGCTCGATGCGGCCCATCGACATGACGACGACGAGGTCGGCCAGTTCCATCGCCTCCTCCTGGTCGTGGGTGACGAAGACGGTGGTCAGGCCGGTGCGGTCGTGGATCTCGCGCAGGCCCTGGCGCAACTCCTTGCGGACCTTGGCGTCGAGCGCGCCGAAAGGCTCGTCGAGCAGCAGCATCCGTGGCTCGATGGCGAGCGCGCGGGCAAGCGCAACGCGCTGCCGCTGACCGCCTGAGAGCTGATTGGGGTAGCGGGTGCCGATGTCGGGCAACTGGATAAGGTCCAGCAGCTTGTTGACCCGGCGCCCGACTTCCGCCTCTGCCGGGCGTTCGCGCCGCTTGCGGGCACGCAAGCCATAGGCAATGTTCTCGAACACCGTCATGTGCTTGAAGAGCGCATAGGACTGGAAGACGAAGCCCGCGCGGCGTTCCTGCACGCTAAGGCCCGTGGCATCCTGCCCGCCGAAGAGCACACGGCCCGAGGTCGGGAATTCGAGGCCCCCGAGGATGCGCAATAGCGTGGTCTTGCCCGACCCCGACGGCCCGAGCAGAGCCACCAATGCCCCCGACGGGATAGACAGCGACACCGGGTGCAGCGCGCGCGTGGTGCCGAATTCCTTGGCCAGTTCTTCGATCTCGATATTCATGTCGTTTCCTTTCTCAATGACGCCGCGTGGCTGCCAGCAGGTCCGCATGGCGCCATTCGAGCAGGGATTTCAGCAGAAGGGTCAGAAGCGCCAGCATCGCCAGCACGGCGGCCAGGGTGAAGGCCGCGACCGCGAGGTATTCGTTGTAAAACATCTCGACCATTGTGGGCATCGTCGCTGTCTCGCCCCGGATCTTGCCCGAGACGACGGCGACGGCGCCGAACTCGCCCATGGCGCGCGCGTTGCACAGAAGCACGCCGTAGAGCAGCGCCCAGCGGATGTTGGGCAGGGTCACCGTCAAGAAGGTGCGCCATCCGCTCGCCCCCAGCGTCAGCGCGGCCTCTTCCTCGGCGCGGCCTTGTTCGATCATGACCGGGATGAGCTCGCGCGCGACGAAGGGGAAGGTTACGAACAAGGTGGCCATGATGATGCCGGGAAAGGCAAAGACGATGGGCATGTCGTTGGCGATCAACCATCCTCCGAGCGTGGAGTTCGCCCCGAACAGCAGCACCAGCATCAGGCCCGCCACGACCGGAGACACCGCGAAGGGCAGGTCGATCAGGGTGATCAGGAACGCTTTTCCCGGAAAGTCGAACTTGGTGATCGCCCAGGCTGCCGCGATGCCGAAGATCGCGTTGATCGGCACGGCGATGGCGGCAATGGTCAGTGTCATGCGGATTGCGGCCTGCGCATCGGGCAGGCGCAATGCGTCGACGACCCCGGCCCAGCCTTGCTTTAGGGCCTCGACGAACACGGTTACGAGCGGCGCAAAGAGGAACAGTGCCACGAAGGTCAGCGCGAGACCGATCAGCAGGGTGCGGATCAGCGGTGGCTCGGTGGTGACGGGCACCGGGCGCGAAAGAACGATGTCAGACATTCACGGCTCCGTTGTAAGAGGATGGCCAGAGGCGAAATGAACACCTCCGGTCGTTGCAACCTAAAGGTTGTTCCGCTGCCGCGCCGGCTTCCCAGATCAGCAAACCTAAGAGAAAGGCAGGGCCTGCAAAGAGCCAAGTGAGCAGCGTCCACACCCAAGCTCCGCTGAGAATCCAGACAAGGACAGCAAGGGCGATACAGCCAAGCCCAAAGAGAGAGCCAAGGGCAATGCCCGATCCCGGAGGCGGGCGCTGTTCGTCCGCGCAGGTGCAGCGACGTGTTTCTCGATCAAGCATGACCAATCCTCCGTCTGCTCCAGGTCTGGATAGCGTTGATGACAAGCAGCATGGCAAAGGAGATGACCAGCATGGCGATCCCGATCGCGGCAGCCGCGTCGTAGTTGTATTCCTCGAGCCGGATCACGATCAGCAGCGGCGCGATCTCGGTCAGGTTCGGGATGTTGCCCGCGATGAAGATAACAGAGCCGTATTCCCCGACCGACCGGGCCAGCGCGAGGGCAAATCCGGTCAGCAGCGCGGGTGTCAGCGTCGGCAGGATGACCCGGCGGAGCGTATAGATGCGGCGGGCTCCGAGCGTGGCGCTAACCTCTTCGAGGTCCGCCTCCAGTTCCTCGATCACCGGCTGGACGGTGCGAACGACGAAGGGAAGCCCGATGAAGACGAGCGCGACCCAGATGCCGAGCTCAGTATAGGCGACCTTGATTCCGAGCGGCGCCAGCGCCTGACCGAAGACGCCGTTAGGCGCATAGAGCGCGGTCAGCGCGATGCCCGCCACCGCCGTGGGCAGCGCAAAAGGCAGGTCCACCGCTGCATCAATGAAGCGCCTGCCCCAGAAGCGGTACCGCACCAGCACCCAGGCCAGCATCAACCCGAAAACCAGATTGAACAGTGACGCAATCAGCGCGGCACGGAAGGACAGCGCCAGCGCCGACCAGATCCGGCGGGAATTGACCATGTCCCACAAGTCACCCGGGCCGATCATCAAGCCACGCCCCAGCAACGCGCCGATGGGAAGCAGGACCACGATCGACAGCACCGTCAGCATGATCCCGAAGCTCAGCCCAAACCCCGGAAGGGGTGAGGGCGAGCGGAGAATACTCGCCCTCATATCTTACTCCTCGTAGATCTGGTCGAAGATGCCGCCGTCGCCGAAATACTTCGGCTGAACCTCGGGCCATCCGCCAAAATCGCTCACATTCACAAAGTTCACCTCGGGGAAGCGCGCGACATCTTCCGGGGCTGCGGCAGAGGTATCCCAAGCACGGTAGAAATGCTTCAACGCAAGCGCCTGCGCCTCGGGGCTGTAGAGATGTTCCAGGTAGGCTTCTGCCGCCGCGCGTTGCGCATCGGAGGTGATGTTGCCATCGACCAGCGTCACCGGTGGCTCTGCCAGGATGGAAACCGAAGGAACAACGATATCGAAAGCGTCTTCACCAAGGCTTGCAAGCGCGAGAAACGCCTCATTTTCCCAAGCCAGCAGCACGTCACCGACGCCACGCTGGGTAAAGGTTGTGGTCGATCCACGCGCCCCGGTGTCGAGCACCGGTACGTTCTTGTAAAGTTCACCGACAAACTCGGCCGGATCAAGTCCGTTCTGCTCAGCATAGCCCCAGGCCGCAAGGAAATTCCAGCGCGCGCCGCCGCTTGTCTTGGGGTTGGGCGTGATCACCTGAACATCCCCTGTCACCAGGTCATCCCAGTCCTCGATACCCTTGGGGTTGCCGTCGCGAACGAGGAACACGATGGTCGAGGTGTAGGGCGAGGAGTTGTGCTCCAGCCGTGACTGCCAGTCGGCAGGGATCTTGCCGGTGCGCTCGGCGATCTGGTCGATGTCGGCCGACAGCGCCAGCGTCACCACCTGCGCCTCCAACCCGTCGATCACCGCGCGGGCCTGCGCGCCTGCACCGCCATGGGACTGCTGAATACTAATGGCCTCGTTGCCCTGCGCGGTCCACCATGCGTTGAAGAGCTCGTTGTATTCGCGATAAAATTCCCGTGTCGGATCATAGGAGACATTGAGGATCTCGACGCTGTCTTGCGCGGTCGCAGGGACCGGCCCCGCAAAGCTCAAGGCGAATGCCGAGACCGCCGCCATAATGCCGCCGCGCAGGTGCCCGCCGGTCAAGGCCTTACGGAACGCGCTCGGAATACTGACTGACTCGCTCGTCTTGCGGGTCGCAATCGGGCGACCGGACAGACGCGCGTGGCCTGCGTCGATCTCGATTCGGCCGTCGCCAAGACTTCGAATGAATGTGCCCTGGGCGAGCGTACGCCCGCCAATCTGGATGGTGTGATACATGGCCTGTCCTTTGCTGATCCCTGTCAAACTCTGGTGTCAGGTCGGCGGGGCAGCGGACACGGACGGTCAATCCCGCCCAAGCCGCACCGCCTGCGCCGCCTGACACGTTTATTACGACAGAGTTAATCGTGTTTAGCAAAGGAAAAATCACGCTCTTTTCAGTCGTGATTTTGGAACATCATTCTCCGGCGGCCGCCTTGGGAACGGCGAAACGCTCTAGGGCCCGCGCATCTTCCTGCAGATCAGAGAGCGTCAGAGACTCAATCATCAGGATATAGGTGGCGTAGAAGCCTCCGAACACGGCACGTACCCTGCAGGTCTCCTCGTCTTTGCAGTCATCGCAACGCCTGTAGGCCTTGCGAGACAAGCACGGTAGCGGCGCCATCGGTCCATCTATCAGACGCAAAACCGCCGCTAGCGACACATGCCGGGGATCCTTGATCAGTTCGTAGCCACCCTTCCGACCTCGTCGGCTGCCAATCATTCCGCCCCGCTTGAGGTCAAGAAGGATGTGCTCGAGGAAGCGCTTTGGTGCTCCTGACCGCTCTGCGATATCTTCGATTCGCAACGCCTCAGCGTCTCCTGCCTTCTCGTCCGCAAGCACCATGAGTGATTTGAGCGCGTACTTGGTCTTTTGTGTGATCATCCGCTCAACGTGGTCCCGAAAAATGCGAGTTATTTGGTCGTTTTTATCAGGGTTGCCACGAAAAGCGAGTGCAAACCCATAAATACGATTAAGATGATCGCCAATAGATGGAAGGAGGCGCGATGACACACCAGCCTAGACCTGAGCATCGTCAAAATTCTGCATCATGCCTTGGGCGGCGGCGTTGTCGGCATCGCCGATCAGATCGGTCCATAGCAGACACACTGCTGACAGAACATCGAGGTGAAGAACGTAACTTCGCTCGCGGCACTGAGGCTGATGAACGTCGGACACGCACAATTTGTCTCCGGAATCCACAGCAACCGACTGAGCTGAGTTAGCTGCTTGAAACGATAGGGCGACGTTGTAGCGGGCGTCTCAACCGACGAACGGGGCGATAATTGGCCCGGAGGCGCACCTGCGCCGTGCCCGGGCCCTCGGGAAGTGAGGCCGAAGCCTCACCCAAAGGGATCGTATTCCGAGACGATCACAACCTCGTCGCCGTCGATTTCATCGGCGGGGACGGCGCCGAAGGTTCCATCGCCTGCCTGGAAGACGACGATCGAGACCATGAGCGTGGCGGCGAGGGGTCAACGCACTGCGTTGACGCGAAGGCGTGTGCATCTTTGCGGGACATCTGTTTGGCTCCTGTCTTGGAGGCGGGGGACCATCCCCCGCGCGACAGGACCTCGAAGGCCCGAATACTGGCTGACATCACCGGGTGCGTTCGGACTTGCTCCGAATCCAGCCGACGGCACGGGCTCGCCCGTAGTCCGACCCCTCGCGGGTTGATTTTGAGCCCGGGATTCGGGGCAAGGAAGGGAATGGCGAGCGGGGGATGGTCCCCCAACGTCAGGAGCCGGTTGTCCCGCTGATGCTTGGAACGCCGCCAGCCTCCCGGGCAGGCTTTTGGCCGAAGACGTCCTTCTTTGGGGATGGATCCTTTGGTGCCCCGCGAACTCAAAGGACAAGGTTGTGATGGATGAAAGGCCCGCGCTTGGGCGGGCCCCTCGGTTTCAGTTGGGCTCAGGCGGCCAGGTCCGCGCCCCCTGCCCTTTCGCCCTCTTCATCGCCGACGATTTCGAGCCGCGCATTGCGGTATCCTTCCTTGGCGATCCAAAGCTCGGCCGCGGTGATGGATTCCGCCAGATGCAGCAGTTCGGTGTTGCCGCCGAAGTCGAGAAGCACGCGCACCTGCCCGGGCTTCGGTTCCTCGGCCACCTCGAAGACGAGGGTGCTGTCAGCAGAATGGCTGCGCATGATGGTGACCAGTATGAGGGTGATTGGGGGCGGAATCTCCGCCCCCCTCTGGATCACGTTATTCCGCGGCCAGCATCGACGCGCCTTGAGCAGGCAGGTCATCCGTCAGGAATGCAGGAAGGTCAGCTTCACTGACGCTGTCAGCCGCTTCGGCATCCGCCCCCTGCCCTTCGGCATGGTCCTCATCGTCCAGCGCCACGAGATCGTTCCGGCGCAGGACCTCGGGCAACCAGCCGCTGCCCTTCAGCAATCGCTCGGCCTCACTGGCCATCTCGCCTTTCTTCAGGTGATCGAGGAGTTGGGCAGTCCCCTCCCCTTTCGCCTCGCGCACGGCCTCGAGGATACGGGCCTTGGGCACGCGGTTGAGATAGGTGTCGACGGTCGGCTCCCAGCCCGCCTCGACCATGTCGAGATCTGTGGCACGCGCCACGAGATCGGAATGCGCCATCCGCCGGGTCAGACCGCCAGCGGAGATGCCTGCCCCGTATGGGTTCACCTTCTCATGCAGCGCGTTGACGCCGAAGCTGAGGCAATGCGCCAGCAAGACCAGACGGCTGCCTTGGTCGAGGACCGTCAGATAGTCCCAAAGAGCCGCATCATCGCCAAGCGGCAGATCGGCTTCCCATTCCGCATGACGCTCGTCGACCAGCTTGGCCACTACACTGTCCTTCAGATCGGGCGCCTGCGCCGACATGTAGACGTGACGCACGGATGCTTCGAGACAGCTGCCCGACGCCCCTGAAGTGCGGAAAGTGTCCGTGACGAGCTTCAGGAGTAGCAGCGTCAACGCCACGTTGGGCGAGCGCCCGATCGCTTCACGCAGCGCCAGCGTCCGGTGGGCCGTCAACTCCATGACCAGCCGCTCGGGCAGCGGCTTCAGCGCTCCGTCATCCTCATCCTCCGGCAAGTCAGCTCTGATCGGCTGGCCACCCGACATGATGACGGTTCCGATATGAGCGGCACTGGCATGGCCATCGGTGAGATCACGATCATCCCCCTGCCCCGCCACCGCAGGATCAGTACCATCCTGGACCGCGGTCTCCTCAACGGGCTCATCCTCTGGACGCACATACCCGCGATAGATTGCCAGCGCGCCGTAGCGGTCAAGCGTGACGAACGCCCCTGCCCGTCCGATTTCCACGGGATGATAGATCAATGGCCGGGTCTCGATCTTTTCCATCTCCGTTTCCAACACGCCAAGCCGCGTGTCGATCTCGTCGGGGATGTCATCCTGACCCGCGTATTCCTCTTCCAGCGCGCGATACTCGGCGAGCAGCTTGGCATGGGCCGCACCTTCGTCATCCGTCATTGGCGCCGGATCACCCGACAGGGACCGCAGCCCTTGGCTGTAGCCGTAGGGCAGATCGAGTGCGACCTCGATCCACTTCCAGCCCTCAACGGCAACCGTCTCAGCCTCGGCCTGGAGTTTTTCTGTCACAAGCCGATCAAGAAGGGCAGGGTCCTCGAGCCAACCACCGTCATCGCCTTGAAACAGGTCATGCAACATCGTGCCGCCCGCCGCTTCATAGGCCTCAACACCCACAAAGACCGCACGCCGCTCGGACGCCCGGACCGAGGTCTCGGTGAGCATGCGCCGGATCTGGAATGGCTCCTTGTTCCAGGATGAATGGATCACATCCCAAACCTGAACCTGACGCGCGTGATCGGGGTTCACGGTGAAGGCCATGAGCTGCTCCAGCGTCATGCCATCCTCGGCATAGATCTCAAGCAGGGCAGGGGCGACGGAAGCGAGTTTGAGGCGCTGCTTCACGACCTGCGGCGTCACGAAGAAGGCGGCAGCAATCTCTGCGTCGCTCTGACCCTTGTCGCGGAGGGACACAAACGCGCGGAACTGGTCGAGCGGGTGCAGGGCGACGCGCTGCATGTTCTCGGCCAAGGAATCGTCCTCGGCCAGGATATCGGACGCAGCATCGCGGACGATGCAGGGAATGGGCGTCGTCTTCGCCAACCGCTTCTGCTTCACCAGCAGGGACAATGCTTGGAACCGGCGGCCACCGGCCGGGATCTCGAACTTGCCGGTCTCGGTCCCATCGGCAGCCAACACGGGCCGCACGCTCAGGCTCTGCAACAGACCGCGGCGGGCGATATCTTCGGCGAGTTCCTCGACGGACACGCCAGCCTTGATGCGCCGCACGTTGGACTGGCTCAGCACCAGCTTGTCGAAAGGGATATCCCGGGACGGGGACAGGGTGATTTTCTGGACAGGTTTCGTCATCAGATCTTCTCCACGACGGGCGCCGGAAGCCGCTCTCCCGATCTCACTTCCCGTCACCCTCAAACCAACCTTCCTTTCCCTCTCGATGATCGTATGGTTGCAAAGAGGCGACTTAACAGCTGTTAAGTCAGGCCAACTGAGCACGGCGGCGTTGAAACTTAACAGCTGTTAAGCCGCACTTCGCCGACCGATCAAAGCCATGACCATCGGACCGCAAGAGAATTCGCCCGCCGCGGCCTTGGACGTCAACGCCCGCAAGTATCCACCCGGTGATCTGATGTCGGAGAAACGTTCCAGCATAGCCACGACGACGATCGAGGCTTGCTCTGGTCCCATGCAGCGCTGCGCTTCTTCCCAAGCGGAAACACTGATCCCCATGGCCGGCCGTACATGACAAGCCGCGTCGAAAAGCTGGTGCCAGTGTCGAACGTCGCCCTGATAGAAAGTCTTGAGCGAGGGACAGCCGGCGATCACCAGGTGGAGTGGGATTTTCGGCACCCGCCTCGTGTCAGCCTCTTCAACGTCAGCCACAGGCTCATCCGTATCAACATCAGGCGTGCCGCCCGCCGCCTTGCCTTTTTCTAAGGCAGGTTCAAGATCTATAGATTCTTTATTTGAATTATGATGGTGACGCTCAAATTGGGCATCATTGGTGTTCATTTCTTCTGTTTCAGGGCCATCAATGACATTACGCGCCTGGTCAAGAAGGGTCTCCAGTTCAGTCCGAAATGCCGACAGATCCTTAAGTGAAAGCTTGCGGCGAAGAGCGCGGGCTGTGAGGGCGGCCGTGTCGCGGAGCTGGTCCCATAGGCCAAGCCCGGGCTGGATCTCCTCGCCGAATTCCGCCAGAGCAGCCAGGTCGCGGCGCATAAGGCTCACCACCTCCCTCAGTCGCCGCACACGGTCCTCAGCCTCACGCACAGCCTCTGCGGCCCGTGCAATCTCCTCTGCCCGGCAATAGAGCGGTGAGAGATCAAAGCCGAAGGCCACTCGGTCTTCGCCACGCTTGCGTACATAGCGCTTCCCGTTGGGGCTATCGCGCCGCATGAGCAAGCCTGCGTCTACCAACCGGGCGAGGTGACGGCGCATCGTCGAGCAAGGCATGCCGTTCAGCCGCTCGCAGATCGCCTTGTTGGATGGGAAGACGACCATTTCGGTGTTCCCGCCAAGCGCATCGTCCGGAAAGAAGCTGAGAAGTCCCTGAAGAACGGTCAGATCGCGCTCGGAAACCCCAAAGGCCGCCTGTGCCTTGGACAGCTCGCGGAGGAGCTCCCACTTGTTGACGGGCTTGCCGGGAACAGACGCCTCAGGACGCTCGACCACGCGCAGATGGGCGTGCGAAATCGGCCGCATAAACGGCGAAATCGGTGTGTAATCCATGATGTCATTCACGAAGGCAAAATTTCCCTGGCCCGCGAATCGCTTTGCGCTTGCGGGAAAGGGGCCAGATCGCTACATTCAGAGGTGCGAAAACTGAAGTTTTGTAGCGGGCTGGTCCCGTGCGAAACCTAAGAAAGGTCTCGTGAAGCTTGCTTCTCGGGGCCTTTTTATTTTCTGCCTGTCTCGTGCCTCCTTTTTGATTGTTGCTCTTCCTCAGTCTTCCGAACGCTTCCAGCGCTCGTGAAGCTCGGCGATCAGCTGCGGGGCGTTGCCCTCAAGCCAGCTGACAAAATCGCTCTCCTCGGCCTTCAACTCGAGCTTGAGTTGCTTTCCACGACGTCCGGTCGTGACAGTGGCGGCACCGACCCCCGGAATCACCGTGCCGGGCTGCCCGCGAGGGCGAGACGAGGGTGTGGTCTGTTCGGGCTTCCCTGCAGCAGAGAGGACGACCAAAAATGCATGATCGGATTTCTCGTCAATACCGCCTTGGTAGGATGTCTTGGCCTCACCGGCCAAAGCTGCAAGCAGTTCGCGATCGGCATCCGTAGCCCCCAGCAACTTCTTGAGCTCTTCCCACCTGGGCCGACCAATGCCCGGAGCGGCACCGATGGCGAGGACTAGGTCCTCCCCAACGGTGCGGACCACGCTTAACAGCTGCGACACTCCTGCCTCGGTCAGATTGAGAACCTCGGCGACACCCTTGTTGGTACGTTCGGATGCGCTCAAATGGTCACCGTCGAGCAAGGCGGAGGCAACAAGCGCACGTTCGATGAAGCTTAGATCCCGTCGCTCCTGGTTCTCTAACAGCTGATCACGAAGCGCCTGATCGCCCTCCATCTCTGTGACAATGGCGCGGACCTTGATCCCAAGTTCTCTGCAAGCTTCCAGCCGACGACGGCCATAGATCAGGCTGTAGCGATCACCCTCAAGCGGCCGGACGAGGATTGGTACTCGCTGTCCGTTCTTGGAAATTGACGCCTTGAGGCCCTCAGTCTCGATTTGCAGCCGGTCATCGAGCCGACCTGTGGTTTCGATTTGGTCAGGCTCGATTTCGAAGACGCCGCCGCGCAGCCTGCGCCCCTCAAGAGCGTCGGGCGCGTTGCGCAGGGTCTGCAGCGGCAGTCCCAGTTTAGGCTTTCTTGCCATTGCGTCCCCACGTGTTCTGGATGATCGCCGCGATCTCGTCGTTGACGGCGTTCATGGATTCGATTGCACGATCGAAAGTCTGACGCGTGAAGTCCTTCTTGTCGGCCTCGTAGAGCGTCTGCTTCGTCAGCCCTGCATCAGAGATCGCAGTCGACTCAACCATGTGGTTGGTCAGCACTGACCTGCCGAACAGACCCCGGATGAAAGCAATGACCTCGGTCTGCGGGGCATCACCCACCTTGTAGCGGGTCGGCAGAAAGCGCAGCCAGTCGAAGCGAAGGTTTGCGCCAGCATCCCGGATGACGCCAAGCAGATCAGCGGTCATTCGCAGAAACTGCGACATGGACATCAGATCGAGCATTTGCGGGTGAACGGTAACAAGCACCCCTGAAGATGCTGAAAGGGCGGACATGGTTAAAAAACCAAGCTGCGGCGGACAGTCGATGACGACGACGTCATAGTCCGCTTCGACATTGTCGAGCGCGTCGCGCACACGGGCAAAGAATGCGCGGGCGCCGCCACGCTGAATGGCTGCCGGCGTCTCATGTTCGAATTCCATGAGCTCGAGGTTCCCGGGAATCAGGTCAAGACCACGTATGTAGGTCTTGCGGATCACGTCCGAGATCGGGACCGGTTCATCGTAGCGAACCGCATCATACAGCGTGCCACCCTCCATCAGGTCCAGCTCAGGCTGGATGCCATGCAGCGCGGAAAGGGATGCCTGGGGGTCCAGATCGATCGCAAGGACACGATATCCCTTGAGAGCCAAGCGCTGTGCAAGGTGAGCGGATGTTGTCGTTTTCCCGGACCCGCCTTTGAAGTTCACAACAGAAACAATCTGAAGCTCGTCACCGGCACGACGGCCCGGAACGTAGGTTCCAGGCTTCTTCGCGTTTGTCTCAAGGGCATGGCGAATCTCCCAGATATCATCGAGGGTATATCGCCGGTGGCTGCCCGCAGTGGTTTCGACGTCAGCGATCTTTCCTTCTCGATGAAGCTTGCGAAGGTAGGTATGATCGACGCCAAGCAACTCGGCCGCCTCGCCGCTGGTCAGGCTGCGCATGACTTTTTTGGCGTCGGGAGGGAAGTGGGCAGCACGTTGCGCATGAAGATTGGACGCAAGAAGCTCTGCGTAGTGCCCGATGGCAATGTCCAGGTCCTGCTCAGCTTCGCTCATCTCTGCCTCGATTCGTGGGCGCGTTTTTTATGTGATCGCGCGTTATTTATCGAGACTATTGCCCGAGCTATCGGATTCGTGCAAGCTCTTTCTAGATTTGGTGTCATTCGCTGCGTCATGCACAAGAGTGGCTCGAGTTCGGGGCAGGCTTGTCTTCGGAACCTTTCGGATATACATTACAAGGCGTATATCCGCATGGGAGGTCAAGATGCAGGTCGCAAAATGGGGTAACTCGCTGGCCGTCCGTTTGCCCGCAGAGTTCGTCCGAGAGCTTGGTCTCAAGGAGGGTGATCAGATCGACCTGGTCAAGGACGACGGACGGGTCAGAGTCCGTCGCCTTGCTCGTGCGGATGAGGTGCTGACCGGCCTGCGCCGCTTCCGGGGCAAGTTGTCCGCAGCAGAACGTCTGAGCCGCGACGACGCGCATGAGCGCTGAGTTCGCGGACACGAATGTCGTTCTCTACCTGCTCGACGACGGCCCGAAGGCCGATCGCGCCGAGGTCATAATGGGGCAGGGGCCCCGGATCAGCGTTCAGGTGCTGAACGAGACGCTGGTAAATTGCCGCCGCAAAGCTGGTCTCGGTTGGGAGGAAGCAGCGGCGTTTCTCGCAGGCGTGCGCGCCTTGTGTCCCGTCGAAGATCTCACCGTGCAGACCCATGACGTCGGCCGCGCTTTGGCGGAACGCTACGGCTTCTCGATCTACGACGCGATGATCGTGGCCAGCGCTTTGGTTGCGGGGTGTACCACGCTGTGGAGCGAGGACATGCAAGATGGCCTGCTGGTGGAAGGCCAGCTTCGCATCGTCAACCCCTTTGCACGAGCGGACGGCTTCTGAGTCTGGTGCTGGCCTTAGCCTTGTAATCCTTCCATGTCGTGCATGATTTGCGGGGTTTCTGTGCTACTCAAGCAGCCCCAGCCTCTCAGCCCGCTCCAGTAGCATCTTAACCGAAGAAGGCTGCCATCTCGTTCGGCCACGTGGTGTGCGTTCGCGCATAGATTCCAGCCGTTCACAGATCGCTTGAAGCGTGATGTCGGGATCCGCGCCCTTGATGCCAGCAATAATGGCGGGCAGGCGATCGTCCGTTTCGCGGCGCCCGGCGCGGGCCAGCACCTCAGTAGGCAGGAAGCCGTCGCGAACGTAGGCCTTCACAGCGCGTAGCAAGCGGCTTTGGGTCCAGCGACGCGCCTCGGGCAAGGGGCCGTTGATGATGCGCACCACGTCTTCCCAAGCCAAGTCGGGGCGCAACCGACGGACATGGGGCACCCAGTCTTGTGCCGTCTCGTTCAGGCGCTCCATGTAGCCGTCCTGTCTTGCCAGCCGCACTTTGCGAAGAGCGGCAGGGTCTTTGGCCCGCAGCCCTGGGTTCCCGCCCACACGGCCCTTCGTGCGCGCGCTGGCGAGGCCGGCCTTCGTGCGTTCCCGGATCAGGGCGCGCTCGAACTCGGCTGCAGCGCCCAGGACCTGCAGCGTGAACTTGCCTTGCGGAGATCCGGTGTCGATCGGGTCCTGGATCGAGCGAAAGAACGCGCCCTTGGCCTCCAGCCGCTCGATCACCTCCAGCAGATGCGACAGGGATCGCGCAAGGCGGTCGATCCGCACGACCACCAGCGTGTCGCCCTTGCCGATGCGCTCCAACACCCGCGCCAGCACCGGCCGCGCACGATTCCCGCCCGAGGCCTGTTCTTCATGGATCTCGGCGCAGCCCGCGGATTTCAGGGCCTGCGTCTGGGGCAGGGGGGTCTGATCCTCGGTAGATACGCGCGCATAACCAATCAGGGGCATCAAAACAATCGTTTTGCAGTTTCATACATCGCTATTAAACGACCGTTTGTAAACGGATGCAAGCGTGCTCTCTGTGGCGCTGCTCAGCGGAATGCCCTTGGTTTCCATAGGCTGAGCGAGATCAGAGAACCCTCGCCGACCATCGCCCGCGCGTACTATATAAAGAGCGCGAAGGCACCCCGACAAAACCCTTGGGTAAAATGCAAAACTTAGATATTTTGCACATATGAAGCCTCAAGCACCTGTCTTGCATGATGAATATGATGCTCTCATCCTCGACGGTGAGGAGGTGGAACAGGCGTCCGAGGACGATCTGTGGTTCCTGCCCGGTCCGATGGAAGAGGAACCGGATTATCTGCCGCCCGGACCACGTGCCGAACCGTGTGAAGCCGAAGTCCTCGAGGATTGGCGGAAAGCAGAGGCGGGTCATGCCGCGCGTCTCGCTCGTGTGGCCGGTCGGCTCGGCGCGTTTGATGACAGGCAGCGGCGCGGGCCGGAGGGTTGGCGCCACAGGCTGGCCCTGATCGAGGCTGCCGATCTGAGTTGGTTCGCGGGCGACCGCATTGGACCGGATAGGCTGGCGCTCTGGATCTCCATGCGCCTGTCAGGGGTACAGGACGATACTGCCGCGCTCGCGCGTGTCGGTTGGGCGGTGCGGCGGCTATCCGGTGGGCCAGGACCGGAGTCAGGCCTTTCCGCCTTCCTTGACCGCCGCGACCCCGAGAACCTCGCCGATGCGGCCGAACCGTTTGCGGATCGCGCAGGCGGTTGGCTGGACCTGACGGCGCAAGCCTCCGAGTTGCACCCGATCACCCGTGCTTGCTTGGGCTATCACCTCTGGAGCCTCGCGGGACTCGGGCAGCAAGGCGATCGAATGGAGGCGGCCGTCACAGCTGCGCGGATCGCGGCCAGCGAGGGCAAGGGCGCGGTCTTCGCACCTCTGGCCATGGGCGGGGCAGGGGGGCTGCGCGTCGGTGGTCCACCCGCTGAACGTCTGGCCCGCTGGCTTGACGGAATGGAGACGGCGTGTCTGACCGCGATGCGGCACCTCGAAGATATCGAGGCATGGTCAGTGCGGGCGGAAGCCGAGATGACCTCACTTTCGGGAAAGACCCCTCGCGCCTTGCGCGCCGTGTTGACCGAATGGCCCCTTGTATCCGCCCCGATGGCCGAAGCTCTGACCGGCGCCAGTCGCGCCGCCGTCCAGCGCAACCTCGCCTGGATGGAAGCGCGTGGTCTGGTCCGCGAGCTGACCGGACAAGGACGGTATCGGATGTGGCGGACCACGAACTGAAGGCTGCGGCAGACTTCGCCGATCTTGTTGGCAGTAGAGGTGAACTCCATATCCCGCGCGCCAGTAGGCGTGCAGAAAACCACATACACTTAATGCATTTGTTGCACTTATTTCATATATGGTGGTAGACAGCAGAAAACGGAGAGGAGACCACCATGAACATGTTGGCACACCGGCATCTTCCACCAACCCCGCAGGACGCTGCGATCGCGCGCGTCTCTGGGCAGGCCCTGTCGCGCTTTGCGGCAGGACGAGGACCGTTGAAACTTCGCGTTACAGATGCGGAGCAGATGGAACCGATCGAACTTCCCGCAGGTGCTGTCGCGCTGCTCATGGAGATACTCGAAGCGATGGCAGCCGGCCGCGGCGTCACCATCATCCCCGAGAATGCCGAGCTCTCTACGGTCCAGGCAGCTGAGGTTCTGAACGTCTCGCGACCGTTTCTGATCAAGTTGCTTGAGGATGGCAGTATCCCGCATAGAAAGGTCGGCAAGCATCGCCGCGTCCGCATGGAAGACGTCGTGTCGTACAAGGCGGCCATCGACAACGAGCGCGAAGCGGTCCTCGATCAACTGGCCGCTGATGCACAAGAGCGGGACATGGGCTATGGCTCGAAATGAGCCAGTACACGGTTCTGTTCGACGCGAATGTCCTCTACCCCGCACCGATGCGCGATGCACTGATGCAACTGGCGGTCACGGACCTTTTCAAGGCCAAGTGGACGGCGGACATCCATCGGGAATGGATCGACGCGCTTCTGCGCAATGAACCTCATCGCGAGCGGGCGGCGCTCGGGCGGACCCGCAACTTGATGGACAGGGCGACACGCGACTGTCTGGTCACCGGCTATGAGGCCTTGGTGCCGGCCCTCATATTGCCGGATCCCGACGACCGGCACGTTCTGGCGGCCGCAATCGTCGGGCGCTGTGACGCTATCGTCACTCAGAACCTGAAAGACTTCCCGCCTGAGAGCCTCTCGCCTTTTGGCATCGAGACCCAGCACCCCGATGACTTTTTCCGGAACCAGGGGTCTGATGCCGGAGAGTGCAGAATCCTACGCTAAGGCGGTTTGATCACTTTTTTGACCACTTGTATTCGCCGGTGAGAAGGATGTGGGCCCATCCGAGCGGGGAGATGTGCGCGAGGAGATCGGGGGCGCAATTCAACCCGACCCGCTGCCGCGCGGCCACGGCCTGACCGAGGTGCTTGGTGTTCCAGTAGATGATGATGGCGGCGAGCAGGTTCAGCCCGGCCATTCGGAAGTGCTGGCCTTGGGCTGTTCGATCACGGATTTCACCTTGGCGGCCAATGCGCAGGGCGTTTTTCAGCGCATGATGCGCTTCGCCCTTATTCAGGCCGATTTGGGCACGGCGCTGCATGTCGGCATCCAGCAGCCAATCGATGATGAACAGCGTCCGTTCGATCCGGCCGATTTCGCGCAATGCGACCGCAAGTTCATGCTGTCGGGGGTAGGATGCAAATTTCCGCAATAGTTGGCTTGGGGCCATTGCGCCCGCCACCATCGTGGCCGCGCTGCGCAGTATATTTGGCCAGTTTGAGCTGATGACGGGTTTCCTGACCTTGCCGCCGATCAGGCCCTTCAGTTCTTTTGGGCAGGATGCTGGATCGAAGAGGTAAAGGCGCTTGGAAGGTAGATCCCGGATGCGGGGGATGAACTGAAAGCCCAGAAGGGCGGTGACGGCGAAGACGTGATCGGTGAAGCCGCCCGTGTCGGCATACTGTTCGCGGATTTTCTGACCTGCGTCTGTCATCAACAGGCCGTCCAGGATGTAAGGAGCCTCGTTCACCGTGGCCGGGATGGTCTGGGTGGCGAAAGGGCCGTACTGGTCGGAGACATGGGTATAAGCTTTTAGACCGGGTTCATGGCCATATTTGGCGTTGACCAGGTTCATCGCCTCGCCATGGCGAGTGGTCGGGAAGAATTGCCCGTCGCTCGAAGCGGTCTGCCCTGCGCCCCAAAACTGGGCCATTGGCAAGGCAGATTGACCTTCGATCACCATGGCCAAGGCGCGTGCCATCGCGTCGCTTTCCACATGCCAGCGCGACAAGCGCGAGAGCTGGAAATAATCATGGGTGTTCGTGGCCCCAGCCATTTTGCTGAGACCAAGGTTCAGCCCCTCAGCCAGCAGCACGTTCAACATGCCGACCCTGTCTTTGCATGGAACGCCGGTGCGCAGATGGGTGAAGGCCTCGGTAAAGCCGATCTCGTCATCCACTTCGAGCAGGAGGTCTGTGATCCTGATCTCCGGCAGGCGGTTGTAGAGATCGAGCACCATGGCATCTGCCTCTTCGGGGACAGCGGCCGTCAGACGGTCGATCTTGAGCACGCCATCTTCGATAGAACCTCCCGGAATGGCACCCGCCCTGGCGGCGCGGGCCAGTCGTTCTAAGCCATCTGCTAGGCGAGATTTTCGATCCGCGAGCCAGAGATCCGGTTCAAACGGCATGGCCAGTTTTGGCGTGGCCCTGGCAACTTCCGTCGGAACCAGCGCTTCCTTAAGATCACCATACCGGCGGGAATGTGCGAGCCAGATGTCGCCGGCACGGAATGCGTCGCGTAGGTGGCACAGGACCGCCACCTCCCAAAGCCGGTTCCCATCGTCGTGATTCAAGTGTCGATGCCATTTCGAAGCCCGGCGCAGAAAGGTCAGTGGCCGGGTAGTTGTCGTTTCCGTACCCGCGACGATGTCGGCGGCGGCAAGCAACGGCTCGGCCACCGAGGCTGCCTGAATATCGAGCGCCCGGAGCATGCGCGGCGCATAGCGTCGGAAGCGATGATACCCGTGAACAACATGTGCCAGTGGATCAGCCGCCAATGTGTCAGTCAGTTCGGCGGCGGTGGAAACAAGCCCCCTCAGCGATGACCAGCCTCCGGCGTTTTGGATGGCCTCCATCAGGGAGGCCTGATCTTCATGTGCTTCCAGCAGAGCTGATCCAAAATTTGATAAGCCCTGCAAGGTGTCTTTCAAAGCAGCCTTGGCGTCATCTGCCCGAGCATCGCATACGCGTTTCGCCTCACGCCACGTCTTCCCCACAATCCGATCATGGGTTTCGACCACTGCATCGGCAATGGCACTGCGCCATTCCAAAGCGCAAACTGCGAGGATGGCAAGGCGGCGGTCGCCTGAAATATCCCGCAGATCTCCTGCGAAATATCGTTCCCCTTGCCTTCGGAGGCGCGCGATACGGTGGGGTGGCACACCCGACAGGATGCTTCTGTCCACGGCTATGGCCTGCAAGAATTCCAACCGGTCGAGCAGCCGGTTCATGTCGGCCGAGTTCTGGCCCACCTCAAACTGGCGTAGCCAGACAAAGCGGCTGACAGAACCGTCCGCCGTTTCCGTCAGCAAGGCGTCAAGTCGACTGCACATCTCATCATCCAGCCGGTCGGCAATCCGAGCGTCGATCCGTCGCTCGGCAGCAACGAGTGCATCCGCGCAAAGGCGTTCGATAACCGTGATCCCCGGTAGTATGGTCTGGGTCGTCCGGCATTGCTCAACGAACCGCCGCGCCAAATCCTCATTCGATCGGGCGGTTTCGGCCTCGTTCTCAATCCAGACCTTCAGGTCGCGCGACCCTCGACCGGTGAACATCTTGTAGTAATAAAGATCCCGCAGGGCAGCCAAGTGTTCATGGCGCGTTTCTTCGCGGCTTGCATATGCCGCCAGATCGTCCGCATTCAGCCCAAGTTGCGCCGCCAGAAAATGCGTGACTTCCAGTGGAATGACCTCACCCGGGGCAAGCAAACGACCGGGGTAGCGCAACGCACAAAGCTGGAGAGCAAAGCCGAAACGATTGTGTGGGCGGCGACGGGCGCGGATAATTTCCAGATCATCATCTGCCAGCGTGTAGTGACGCAGCATCACGGTTCGATCAGTCGGAAGGTCAAATAATGCTGAGCGCTGCCGCTCGGTCAGGATGGTGCGATGCGCCATGTATTTTTTGCTTTCTTTTAGTGGTTTGTGTACTGTTGATTAAGATACTGAATAAGGGATAGTTTTGATGGCTGAAAGCATACTGCGTTCCAGAACACCTCAAACGAACGTTTGTGAAACATGCTGATCGGCTATGCACGGGTCTCGAAAGCCGACGGCAGCCAGTCCCTCGATTTACAGCGAGATGCATTGGTCGGAGCACGGGTTGAAGCCGAACAGATTTACTCGGATCTGGCGTCCGGAAAGAAGGATGACCGACCCGGTCTCCAGGCATGCCTCAAGGCATTGCGTGACGGCGATGTGCTGGTTGTATGGAAGCTTGACCGCTTGGGGCGAAGCCTCCACCACCTTGTCAAAACCGTTAGCATGCTGTCCGAGCGTGGTGTCGGCCTCAAGGTTCTCACCGGGCAAGGGGCGCAAATCGACACGACAACTGCCGCAGGACGGCTTTCATTTGGCATCTTTGCGGCTCTCGCCGAGTTTGAAAGCGAGTTGATCCGTGAACGCACAATGGCCGGGCTCCAAGCCGCCCGCGCCCGTGGCAGGAAAGGTGGTAGGAAGTTTGCGCTGACAAAGACGCAAGTCCGCATGGCCCAAGCCGCTATGGCCAGCCGCGACACATCGGTTTCAGAACTTTGTAAGGAATTGGGCGTCAAACCGGTCACACTCTACCGATATGTAGATCCGAACGGCAACCTGCGCGATTACGGGAAACGTGTTCTGATCGCTGAGCGTAAGATTCCGCACCCACTGGCATCAGCCCCCTAAGACGCACTGCCGGCGACCTATCACTGGTGAATTATCGGGGTATGATTCATCTTTAGGCTGTGGCAGCTTGATCAGATAATGACGTTACAGCAGGGACCATGCCATGCAAGAACATCCTTTTGACAACGATTTCCGTGTAACACCGCAGCACGTTGAACAGTTTCAGCGGGACGGCTTTGTAAAGCTGAGTGGATTTTTCAACCCTAACGTTGTGCGCACCCTGCTCAATCGAGTCGAGGTGGAAATGAGCCGGGCACCGGATAATTTCAAAAGCGAATTCAGCCGCCTCAAATATGATTTCGAGACCGAAAAAACGGACATCTATGAGCTGATTGCTCAGCCGTACTTCCGTAAGGCATTGACGGCGCTTGTACAGAAGGATCTGTTCCTGACATTTGAGCTCTGTTTCGAGCTAGAAAAGAACGTTAGCAAGGGTTTCCCATGGCACGTCGGCGTTCAGAGTTTCGGCTATCAGGTTGCTGATGAATTCGGCTGCACAATCTGGGCAGCACTCCATCCCGTTCGTAAGTCAGGCCAGCGAGGTGGTATGGCCTACGTGCCAGAACGTGTAGTCTCTGGCAGGTTCATCTATGATCAGATCGAACCAGCCATAATTTCTACGCTCGAAGCTAAGGAACAGGCGGGCGAAAAGACAACCATGGATGACTATTTTGCCATGCGCTCGGGCATTCTCAATTCGCCCACCATGGGCGAGATCCTCAAAAACCATCAGGTTGAGGATGACTTCGAGCCGGGCGATGTTCTCGTGTTCAACAAATACGTTGTTCACCGCAGCATAATGCTGGAGGATGGGCCTCTGCCGAAGCGAGCTGCCTTTGTGATGCGCTTCGTTGAGGACGGGTCGCATTACGATCTTCAACGCGCTCGGAACCTAGAATATCCAGCAGAAAAATACGGGCACAAAGCCTTCACGCGGTCACATATGGAAATCGGTCTGCCAGACGGCGCACTGTTGACCGACAGCGAGTATTTTACGGACCGGGACAAGCGCTTCGTGCGGTGTGATCTGGCTTAAGGGGGCAAACATGGAAACGCGTGATACCGTCTTTATCGCACTCTTCGCAGCCATCATGGCCGCGCTGGCAGTCTTCCCGCCGATTACCCTACCCGTTGTCGGCGTTCCGATCACTGCTCAATCTCTCGGCGCCATGCTCGCTGGCGGCGTTTTGGGAGCCACACGCGGTGGCTTGTCGATTACTTTGTTCCTTTTGCTCGTTGCAATCGGGCTTCCCCTGCTCCCGGGAGGCCGTGGGGGTTTTGGTGTCTTCCTTGGCCCGACAGGGGGATATTTGATTGGCTGGATCTTCACCGCATTTGTGGTTGGTTTCCTTGTGGAGCGCTTCTGGCATCAGCTTAGCTACATCAACGCCTTCTTGGCGTCGGTGGCGGGAGGAATAGTCGTACTTTATGCAATTGGTATTCCCTGGAGCGCGTTCGTCGCCCAAATCTCTGTTTGGGCCGCGTTCGTCGGTTCCCTCCCGTTCTTCATCGGTGATATTGTTAAATGTCTCATCGCGGCTGCCGTGATCGTGATCGTTAAGAAGTCTTATCCGATCATCACACCCAGAAAGCGCCAGGCCGCTACGACCGAGTAGGAGGGCGCACCAGCAATGCTCTCCTTCTCGCAAGTGGTTGTCGAAAAAGGCGGCCGCCCGATCCTGAGTGATATCAACATAGATCTCAACGAAAAACGCATTGGGATCATCGGACGGAACGGCTCGGGCAAAAGCACATTTGCCCGACTTTTCAACGGGCTGGAAAAGCCCAGCTCAGGTTCGATCACTTTAGAAGGGTCGGCCGAGCTCAAGGACTTGCGTCGAAAGGTGGGGTTCGTGTTCCAGAATCCAGACAACCAGATCGTCTACCCGATCGTGGACGACGACCTCGCTTTCGGCCTGAAAAATCTGAAGCTGCCAAGCGCGACGATCAAAGAACGCATTGCAGAGGTGATGGCGCGCTTCCAAATCGAACACCTGAAAGATCGTCTGACACATCAACTGAGCGGCGGAGAGCGGCAGATGGTTGCGCTCGCCGGGGTTCTGGTCATGCAGCCTCAAATGATCGTTTTCGATGAGCCCACCACATTGCTCGATCTATGGAACAAAAAGCGCCTCATGCGAGCGATCGCGGACCTCAAGGAGCATGTCGTTCTCGTCTCGCACGATCTGGATTTGTTGCGCGAGTTTGATCGGGTCATCCACATAGAGGCAGGTCGTATCGTTGGGGATGGCGAGCCGAACGCCGTCATCGGAGACTATATCGCGAGATCATTATGATCGTAGACCTCTATGTGTTCGGGAACAGCCCGCTTCATCGACTATCTCCGGGCTATAAAATCCTGGCGCTTGTGCTCTTCTGCACCCTTCTGTTCGTTTTGCCGGGATGGGTGCCCTTGGTTGGGGGTGCGATCCTGGTCGCCATAGGTTGCTGGCTGGCTGGAATCGGGTTTTCACATGCCTATCAGGCGATACGTCCTGCCTTGTGGATTCTTGCCGTTATTTTTATCGCGCAAGGTATTCTCACGGGGCTCGAACTTGCTGCTTTCGTTGTCGTGCGCTTTGGAATCCTAATTATCGCGGCGTCGGTCATCACCATGACGACAAAAACAAGTGAGTTTGTTGACGGCATTCAAGCAGGGCTCAGACATGCTCCGTCTTGGGTGCCGGCCGATCATATCGCCCTCGCAATATCCCTTGCGCTCCGATTCATCCCACTGGTGCGCACAACGCTGGACGAGGTGCGCATGGCGCAGAAGGCCCGGGGCCTTGATCGCAGCGTGAAGGCTCTCCTTGTCCCATTGGTCGTCCGAACATTAAAGACCGGCGATGAAATCGCCGAGGCAATCCAGGCGCGGTCGCCGCTTTAGCCGCGGGTTCCTCCTAGCGTGCAGCCGATAAAGTCGCTTTCTGCCAGCTGCGTGCAGACCTCATGCCACTGACATGCGATGCAGGCCCTTCGCGTTATTCCGTTGCGGAACCATGATCGCATTTCAGCAATGGTTTGGTTGTCGAAGCTAAGAATAGTGTCGGGCTCAATTACGATACCGAGCTTGTCACCGACATCTCGCGCAGCGGTCAAATCCCGGACAGTTACCGACGCGCTATAGCAATGTGGCTCGGAATCTTCCGCGATAACACACGCGCAGAGTTCATCAGGGCCTGCGACGATTTTGACTGCCATTCCCTGATTTATGAACCTAGCAACAGAACGAAATTTGGCTACAAACCCCGGCGAGTAGCCCTTTCCAGCAAAGGTTAGCATGCACAGCAAGTGGTGCGCGCGCAGTTCGATCACGATGTCTTGCCACTCTGGAGTTCAATCCCTACCACTACGGCGGCAACAGCGGTCGACTTGATGATGCCCCCCAAGATGAACGGAAAAAACCATTTTCTAGAGCTGCGCCTATGCCGATCAAAGTGCGCAACCAGAGTACGCCAAGCCCAAGGCAAATGATGTGCCCTGCGATACCAGCCAAGAACACCCACCATGCCCGATAAGCAACTCCTGCGCCCTGCCGTTTTGAAACCAGTACACCTGCAGTGAGGGCGGCAACTGGAAACGCGAAGAGAAATCCGGCGGTCGGCCCCATAAATGGCCGAGGCCGCTTGCGCCACCAGCTAGCACAGGCAAACCGACTGCGCCGCAGAGCAGCCATATTACTGTCCCAATAGTGCCGAGAAGCGGCCCTAAAACCGCTCCAACAGTCAGCACCATAAAGGTTTGAGCCGTTATGGGGACCGGAACCATCGGAATTTCTATGTAGGACGAGATACTAAGCAGTATTACGGCCGCGCCTACCAAGATCAGCGCCCCCTTACGTCCAGCACGAACAGGACAACGTTGACCGATTCCAGTTCCCATCTGGTGCTCCTCGCTACTGCCACCGAATTGTACTTTTTCTAATATCATTTGTCATTGCATGAACCAACGTTCGTTATAGCTTGACGCCTTCGGCCACCTCTATGATTTCAACATGATCGGATATGCGCCAAGCCACAGGTCTTCTGATAACTCGTGACTCGAGCCTCGCCCGTGGTTGATACGTGAACGCACAATGATGGGGTTACAGGCCGCCCGCGCCCGCACCCATAAAGGTAGAAGGAAGTTTGCTCTGACGAAAGCCCAGATTTGTATGGCTCAGGCTGTTATGGCTAGCCGCGAGACATCGGTTCCAGAATTTGGAAGGAATTGGGCGTCAAACCGGTCACACCCTACCGATATGTCGACCGGAACAGCTCTCTGCGCGATTACGTGAGACGGGTTCTTGCCGCTTAGCGTAGGATTCTGCACTCTCCGGCACCAGACCCCAACCAGCTGTCTCTCGCACCCGGTCTGGTCTGCTCCGCGCTGCGCAAAGTTCGCGCCCGCCTCAAAAACCCGCCCAAGAGTGTTGACGAATATCTGTCGATCCTGACGCAGCAGGGGCTGGTCGCTACGGTTGCCGATTTGGAGCAATTCGCCGATCTGCTTTGATGGCGTCAACAAGCCCGAGGGACTACGCGAAATCAGCGCAACTTCATTTGCCTGGAAGCGCGGAGTCTGATCCGCGATACGAGCAGTTGAGGCCGATGTCGGATGTGGCGAGCGGCAACCCGAGGCTTGACGGTTGCAACGTCCTATTCTGCCGCCTGAAGCACGCGGTCCTGTCGGGGCGGCACGCCGAACTTGCGAGCGTATTCGCGCGAGAACTGGGCCGAGCTTTCATAACCGACCGCAAACGCGATATCGGATACCTTGGCATTCGTCTGCCGCAGGCTTTCGCGCGCCCACAAGAGGCGCAGGTCTTTCTGATATTGCAGGGGCGATGTGCCGGTGATGGCCTTGAAATGCTCGAAAAAGGCCGAACTGCTCATTCCGACCTGCTGCGCCAGATCGCCCACGGCGAGAGGCCGTGCAAGATCGGACTGAATCACGCGCGTTGCCTCAAAGATCCGGCTGGCCGTAGTTTCGTGCCAGAGCAACCTTTGAAGTGGTTCGGCATGCAAGCCCAACAACAGGCGCGCGTGGATTTCGCGCGCGATTATCGGTGCAAGAAGGCGGCGGGATTCGGGGATGTCGCACTGTTGCAAATAGCGCAGCAACGCGTCCTCTACCCCGCGGTCGCCGGGACAGAGCGAGATCGAGAACGGATCGCGCGACCCTTGGCCCGAGCGCGGCGGCACGTCGGGCGCAAGCCCACGCAGGAGATCGAGGTCGATTGGGAAAACCAGCGCCACGTAAGGCGCGTCCGCCGCGGCCTCGGTAATTCGGGAGATAACGGGAAGGGCATGGCTAACGACAAGCGATTGTCCACGGCCCACGCGGATGGTCCTGCTGCTGGTGCCGACCTCCTTGGCTCCTTGAAGCACGAGGCAAAGGAGTGGGCGGTAAACGATTGCATCCTGCCCGGTCGGAGCGGTGTGGCGCAGGAAGTGCATCCCGCTCGGCGCATGGGCCAGAGCAAGTTGCGCGGGCGCGTGGCGGTCCATCAGCGCGGTCACGTGGTGCAACAGGGTCATGGGGTCTCTCCTGCGCCCTAATTAACACGGGCACCGCTAATGCCGAACTGAAAAAGCAGTACTCCGGAGTATTAGGCAAGAATTTCGGTCAATTGGGAAAGAATGGCGGGAGCCTCCGGACTATGGTCGCAGAACCAACAGAAAAGGACAACGATCATGGCAAAGGTTTTCATCACAGGGATAGCGGGCGGTTTCGGCAAGCCGACGGCGCTGGCGCTGCTGGCCAAGGGGAATGACGTCGCGGGGAGCGTGCGCACCCGGGCGGGGCGGAATGCCGCCACGGTGGCCGCGCTTGAGGCCGCTGGCGCGCGGATCGTCGAGATGGACGTGACCGACAGCGCCAGCACCGAGGCGGCCGTGGCGCAGGCCATCGTGGTGCTGGATGGTCTGGACGTGCTGTTCAACAACGCCGGGATCGGGTCTTACGGCATTCAGGAACTGATGTCGCCCGAAGATATGACACGCGTATTCGACGTCAACGTCACGGGCGTGCAGCGGGTGATGCGCGCAGCTCTGCCCCACCTGCGGGCGCAGGGGCGGGGTACGGTCCTTTACACTTCCAGCCTGATCGGCCGGATCGCCACGCCCTTCTACGGCACCTATTCGGCGTCCAAATGGGCGCTGGAGGCCATCGTCGAATGCTACCGGACCGAACTGTCGGGCTTCGGCATCGAATCCTGTATCATCGAGCCGGGCGCAATGCCGACGGCCTTCTTCGACGGGATGGTCGCGCCCAACGATCCGGACCGCGAGGCCGGCTATGGCGATTTCGCGCAGATACCCGCGATGTCGGCCGCCGGTCTGGCGCAGATGCTGGAGGCCACGCCCGACCAGCGACCGGAACGGATCGCCGAAGCGGTGGTGGCCCTGTTGGACATGCCCTTTGGCAAAAAGCCGTTCCGCACGGTTGTCGATCACACCGGGGTCGGCCCGCAGATCGAACGTTACAACGACGTGCTGCACGATGTGACCCGCACGGTCCTGACCAACTTCGGCATCGCCCAGATGCTTGACCTGAACGCCTGAGGAGCGCGACATGAACACCATTCTGATCACCGGGGCCTCGTCGGGCATCGGCAAGGCTACCGCGCTGCGGTTTCAATCCGAGGGCTGGAACGTCATCGCCACGATGCGCGACCCTGCTGCCGGGGCGGATCTGGCCGCGCTGGACAACGTGCTGGTTACGCGGCTGGATGTGACTGACGGCTCCTCCATCGCGGCAGCCGTTGAAGAGGGGATCGACCGTTTCGGCCAGATCGAAGTCCTTTTGAACAACGCGGGCTATGGCGCCTATGGCCCGCTCGAGGCCTTTTCGACCGATCGCATCCGGCGGCAGTTCGACACCAACGTAATTGGCCTGCTGGAGATGACCAAGGCCGTGCTGCCGCACATGCGCGCGAACCGCGCGGGAACCATTGTCAATATCTCTTCCATCGGGGGGCAAATCACCTTCCCGCTCGGCACGCTATATCACGGCACAAAATTCGCCGTCGAAGGCTTGTCCGAGGCCCTTCACTATGAACTCGAGCCGCTTGGTATCCGCGTCCGTATCGTCGAGCCGGGTATGATCAAGACGGATTTCGGCGGACGGTCCTTCGACTTCGCGATGGATGACAACCTGACAGACTACGCCCCTACGGCGCAGGCCATGGGCCGGCTATTCGGCAAACTCGCCGCCAACCCATCAGCGCCAGAGGTCGTGGCGGATGTCATCTGGCAAGCCGCCCACGAGTCCGGCGACCGCCTGCGTTTCCGTGCGGGCCCCGATGCCGAAGCGCTGCTGGACGAGCGCAAGGCCAAGAGCGATGCGGATTTCATCGGCGGTCTGAAGGCTCTCATGGAGGATTAAAGGTGCCGCTTGCGGCAGCGCGGCATTTCACGCCCAAGCTAGTGGTTTTACCCGGGCAGGTCCCCATCTGCGAACAGGTTCGGGAAAAGACGCTCCCGGTAGTCGAGAGGAAACGCAAGTCGCACGGGCGTCTTCGGTGAGGCAGATGACAGATAACCGGCGGCCGTCAGCTTGCTCAGCGTGTTGCGCGCAGTGCGCTCGGACGTCTTGAGGACGATCTGTGCTTCACCGCGTTCCAGCGCGCCATAGCGAAGAACCGCCGAGATGAGGTCGGGCGCACGCTTGTCGTCAATGGTGTCTGCGACCAGACGCCGGTAGCGCTTTGCCAGACCGCCAAGATCGAACAGCTTGGCCGAGAAGGTGATCTGATCCAGCGTCACCTTCAGGAACCATTCGCAATAGGTCTTCAGAGCGGCTTCGGACAGATTGCCCCGCCCGTCTCGATCTCCGCGGCGAGGGGAATCGGCCATGTCCATCATGCGCTTGTATTCGCCTCGGTCGGCCAATCCGCGCGCCAGACCGCGCGAGACAGACCAAAGCCCCTGACCTCCGATACCGGCCTCGAGCGCCATCGCATGTGACATCAGGCGGCTGACCCGCCCGTTCCCATCGGGAAACGGGTGGATGAAGTTGAGCCGGTGGTGCGCCGAGGCGATAGCGATGATCCGTCCGCTCGCCGAGCGGGCCGCGATCTGAAATCGCTTGTCGAAGTGATCCACGAAGGCCGCAACCCGACCCGAGGACGGGGGCAGATGGCGACCGACGGCAACTTCGCTGTCGCCGTCTTGCCGCATGCGGCCCGGAATGATCGGCTCGCTCGTTCCATCCGGGTGTTCGATCCGCCGAAACTCATCCGGCATCTCGTCGTAGAAGGCCTTGTGCACCCAGGTGAGAAAGGCGACGGACGTTGGCCGGGGAAGGGTGCCGTCCCGGTGCATCTTGTCGATCGACCGCTGGACGATGACATGGGCGCGGGCTTCCAGCGCAAGGGGTCGCGTCTCGGCCTCCAGCTCGGCACCGGCGAGGGCGCGTTCGATGTCACGCGGGCGCGTGTTGTGCCCCTCAATCAAGTTCGAGTAATAGCAGTTCATCACCCTGACCAGGTCTGCCAGTTCGGCCGCGCTGTCCGGGTGCAGGCCCTGTCCCAGCCCTGCCGCCTCGCGCTGGATTTCGACCGAAAGGTCCGCCAAGCTGGCAGGTATGTGCTCTTCGAAGAAGCAAGGTTCGATCCGGCCGGGTGTCTCTATCATTTCTTGCCGATCTTGAGTGTCCAGAATTTGAAACAATCGTTACCATTTTATGCCATGAAGTCCAAGCTTTTGCCGATATGCGTTGCCGATCATGAATGCCGATGTGCCATGTCTAGGCGTGACGCATTAGCAGCGTCATGAAAGGACCATTCCACAGTCATCGTGTGATCTCGCCTGCCAATACAGCTTTTCCATGAACCGCGAGTGTCGCGGAGAACCTTGGACACCCGAACTGTCGGATGACGTCCAGGACGCGCGCGTCGTATGCGGCGCGCCCGATGAGGCGACACAGGTCTGACGCGTGAAACTGGCGGTTCGAACTCGGGGCAGCCTTGATTTGATCGTGCAGCTCGCGCTCCTTTGGATCAGGCGTGCGCTGTGGCGATGGTGCTTCTTTCGGCTGAGCTGCCGTGCCGGGCGCGGTGCGCCATCTGCGCATGAATCCAAGCAAAAACCCTGCTGGAACCTTTTCATTGCCGCGCGCGCGGTTAAACGCAAGGAAGCGATCCCAGATCACTTGTGTGTCGACATTCCAGCATGGAAGGACGATCTTCGCAGCCTTGATCAAGTCGGCCCAGCAAGTCTGGAACACGTTCGAAGCTGCATTAATGTTGATATGTCCTGAGAATACAGTTTTGTTATAGGTTTCAATAGATAGTGATGTGTCGTCTCTACCTGACGCGACATCTTCGATCTCGTCTTCTTCATCAAAGGCTGTGAAGCGAAAGAGCCACGGTGCATACTTGCCGTTGGGCTTTTGGCGAGTGAGTTGCAGCTGGGAGGCTTCGAGTTCGGTCAAGAGCACGGCCAGATACTGGCGCGAAACGCCCATTTTTTCTCCGAGTGCAGATAGAGTGAACGCGGCCGTACCGCGTGACAGGCCGTTGTAGCCTTCCTTCCAGGCGATGCCATCGAGGATGATCGTGGCCAACTTATGTGCGGATACGGAAAGCTCTGTCTGTGTGATCCGTCGCAGGATCAGGCCGGTTGTGGGTTCCATGGTCGGTGTCTCCTGAGAGAGCCGAGGCCATGCCGTGAGGAAACAACATTTTTGCCAGCAAAACCACTTTGCCGGTTGCAGAGGTTCGGACAGTGCGCTAGAAAAACCTTGTTCACGGGTTTTTTTCTAGCGCGGCGTCAGGCTTCACGGTCTGGCGTCGTTTCCCTTTTTTGGGGTCGGTGCACAGTCTCTGGTGCAGGGTTTATCGGATACGGGCCGGCGCCACGCCGCCCCGCGCAGGGTCAGTAGCGGACCTCTTCGAAGCCGTAGTTTCCCTCATGGTCGCGCCAGTCCACGAAGACGGAGCGGTAATTGATCGATCTGCAATGAACGGGTTCGGGAAGTTGCGATGCTGGCGGAACATCAGCTACGCTCGACCGTGTCCAACGATAGTCGCCTTGCACTCCATATGAACCGAGGCGGGTGCTGTCGTAACGGTTGCAATCGCCATCCCGGTTTTCGCGCTGGCTGAACTGGATGTGATAGACGCGAATGCTGCGAACGAAGTCGAAGGCATCGCCCGAGATGTCGATGTCAGCCTGTTCTTCTGCCTGCACTGGCAAAAGAAGCGGCGGGTCTTGCGGCACGCTGATCTGAGGCTCAGTTCGGAAAGCGATGTAGTAGAGCCGTTCCATCGGCGAAAGCGGGGCAGGGGCGCTGAACGACACTCCCATTGGGCATCGCCAGATCTGTAGGGGCGGCTCGATCGGCCACGGTGTAATCCGCCGAATGAAGACGGCCCGAGCATGGGCGCAAGGCGCCGATGCGGGCCAGCCTCCGGCCAGGCAGAGCAAGATGGCGCAGTCGACCTGGTAGGCTTGCGCCTGCTCGACTGAACCGACGAGGCTCGATACGGTGATGGCAGCAGCTGCTGCTGCGGTCCGGACCCTGTGCTTCATGACGCCGACTCCCACTATAATGGTGCGGCGATACAAAACAACATGAACGATAGCAAGGCGATTTCTTCGTCCGGCCCGGGCTGATCCAACAACACTGGCTCCCCGCTCATGGCTGAAAGGGCAACTGGGTCAGGATTTATAGTTTCCTGAATATGACCCATCGTGCCGGCCGCCGCGGATATCAAACGCCCCGACACCGATTAATTCAGGCGGCGACCAGCCTCTACGAGGTCGGCAGCGCTTTGGCGGAAATCAATTCACGGTGCATCACGATTTGGTGCGCTCTGCATTGACATGTGGACGCGCAGGCCGCCGGACCTGCAAATGGTCGCATGTCGGTGGAAAAAGTCATGCGCACCAGAGTATTGGAAGAGAAGGATTCTATTGACCGCCTGAAGGCGGGAGATGAAGCCGTATTCGGCATGCTCTACACCCGACACACACCGTCCATGATCCGGGTAGCAGCGACCATCGTGAACAGTCGCGCCACCGCAGAAGAGGTGTCGCAGGAGACTTGGATCGCGGTGCTGAAGAACATCGGCAGCTTCGAAGGTCGGTCCTCGCTGGCCGGCTGGATCTTCACGATCCTGATCAACAAGGCACGGACCCGGGCACGGCGCGACGGGCGATCCGTCTCGTTCGACGAGGGGGGAGAGGGCAACGACCTTGCTGCCGCTTTCGACGGACACGGTCGCTGGAAGGAGATGCCCGAGCTTTGGGACGAAATCACACCCGAGCGCATCGTTGCCGGACGCCGGCTGGCCGAGCACATGCGCGACGCCATCGACGCCCTTCCACCTGCGCAACGCGCTGTGATCGTGTTGAGGGTTCAGCAAGGGCTGGAACCGTCCGAGGTTTGCGAGGCTCTCGGGCTCAGTGACGGGAACATGCGGGTGCTTCTGCATCGCGCGCGCCTGTCCCTGCGCGCCAGGTTGGCAGAGCTGTCATGAACTGGCCGAGCGGGACATTTCCGATGATCACGTTAACTTGTGACGCACAACGTAACGAAAACCTGCCGCGGAGGTCCTTTCCCCGTGAGGTTTTCGAAAGGACCGAACTGATATGCTGAGCTGCAAGGATGTCGCCGACCGTGCAAGTGCCCTGATCGACGGGGAACTGTCGACCTGGGACGCGCTCCAGATCCGCCTGCATCTTGCGATGTGCAAGGGGTGCGGACGCTTCATCGAGCAAATGCGCCTGACGGATCAATTGACCGCAGAGGTCGCTGACCCGGGCGAGCAGCTCCAGCATGAGGCCGAGGACGGCCGTTTTGCCGAAATCCTTTCGACGCTTCGCAAGGAGCAACCGCGCCGCTGAAGCTCGGCGCAACCGAAAGGAAAGACCATGAACAAGATTGTCGCCGGCGCTATCGCCGGGTTTGCCGCAACTGTTGTCCTCTCCGTGATGATGGTGGCCAAGGGCATGATGGGCATCATGCCCGAACTCGATGTCATTTCAATGCTGAGTGCGATGATGGGCGCCCCGGCCGTGATGGGCTGGATGGGGCATTTCATGATCGGCACGTTGGCCTGGGGCATCGGGTTCGCACTGCTTTTCGACATGATCCCGGGCTCCTCGGCCGTGGCCAAGGGCGTCGTCTTCGGCATCGCCGCATGGCTGGGCATGATGGTCATGGTGATGCCTATGGCCGGTGCGGGACTGTTCGGGATGGCCATGGGGATAATGGCTCCGATGATGACGCTGGTTCTCCACGTGATCTTCGGGGCGGTTCTCGGCGCGGTCTACCAGGCGCAAGCCAAACCGGCCTTTGCCTGAACAGATCGCACGGGCGCGGTGGAGAACATCGCGCCCGCGCCGATGGCGCCACTCCGACACCAGAAAGTCCGAAGATGAAAAGCGAAAAGGTCACCTTTGCCGGGCATTCCGGCGACATGCTTGCCGCGCGACTGGATTTGCCAAGCGGCCCTGTCCGGGCGGCGGCGATCCTCGCGCATTGCTTTACCTGCTCCAAGGATATCGCGGCGGCGCGCCGGATCTCGGGTCGGCTCGCGGCCCTTGGCATCGCCGTTCTTCGGTTCGACTTCACCGGGCTGGGTCATTCCGGGGGCGAATTCGCCAATACGCATTTCACATCGAACGTCGCCGACCTGATGCTTGCCGCCGCGTTCATGGAGGCGCGTGGCTTGCCTGCACAGCTTCTGATCGGGCACTCGCTTGGCGGCGCGGCCGTGCTGAAGGCCGCGCCCGATCTTCCCGCGCTTCGGGCCGTGGTGTCGATCGGCGCCCCGTTCGACCCCGGCCATGTCGCGCATAATTTTGGCGGCAAGCTGGATGAAATCCGCGCGCATGGGCGCGCCACGGTCGATCTGGCGGGCCGGTCCTTCGAGATCCGCAAGGAATTTCTGGATGACATCTCCGCAGCTTCGCTGGAGCAGGCCCTGCCTCGCCTGAACGCCGCCCTTCTGGTACTGCACGCGCCCCGTGACGCCACGGTGGGCATCGACAACGCGGGACGGATCTTTGGCGCGGCAAAACATCCCAAGAGCTTCGTCTCACTCGACGAGGCTGACCATCTGCTAACCCGTGAGGAAGACGCCGAATATGCGGCCGAGGTCATCGCCTCGTGGTCGCGGCGCTATCTTGTCCTCGCGCCAGACGAGGCGACCCCGGACGCGCCCGAAGGCGTGGTGCGCGTCTCCGAGGCCGAGGCATCCGGGTTCCGGCAGGATATCGTGGTCGCCGGACGCCATCAGCTCATCGCCGATGAACCTGTTGCCATGGGAGGCACCGATCTGGGGCCAAGCCCCTATCAGTTGCTGGCCGCCGCCCTTGGAGCCTGCACCACCATGACCATACGTCTTTATGCCCGGCGCAAGGGCATCCTTTTGGCGCATGTGTCCTGCGACGTGAGTCACGACCGCTGTCACACGGAAGACTGCGAAGACTGCGACAAGGGCCAGGCCAAGGTGGATGTCTTTCACCGGGTGATCCGTCTGGAGGGAGACCTGAACGACGACCAGCGTGCCTCCTTGCTGGCAATTGCCGACAAATGCCCGGTCCACAAGACGCTGCACGGACAGGCCATCATTCGCACGGACCTTGAGCCGCTGAAGGAAACAGCATGACTCCTGCCGAGGTCCTGTCCCTGTCGGCCATGCCGCCCGCCAATCCCAGCTATCCGCGCGGACCTTACAGGTTCGTGAACCGCGAATATCTGATCATCACCTATGAGTCGGACCCCGACGCCATCCGCGCCATGGTTCCTGAACCTCTGGATCCCGACGGGTCAGGACAGGTTCATTACGAATGGATCGCCATGCCCGACAGCACTGGCTTTGGCGCCTACCACGAATCCGGCGTGGTGATCCCGTGCCTCTACAAGGGTGAGCCAGTCAACTACACCGCGATGATGTTCCTGAACGCCGAACCCCCCATTACAGCGGGGCGCGAGATCTGGGGCTTTCCCAAACGCTGGGGCGAGGCGCGGCTGGAGGTGCGCACCGACACTTTGACCGGCACGTTGAATTACGCCGGCGAGCGCGTGGCGATGGGGACCATGACCTACAAGTACGAGGACCGCATGGCCCCAGATCCGTCCAAACGGGGCGCGCATTTGCGCAAGACTGCGGTCAACCTCAAGATCATTCCCTGTGTGTCCGGCCAGACGCGCATTGCCGAGTTGGTCGCCTACAACCTAACCGACATCACGATGCACTTTCACTATTCCGGCCCCGCACGGCTACACCTGATTCCGCATATCAACGCGCCGGTGGCCGACCTTCCCGTGCGGCGGGTGGTCGAGGGGCGGCATTTCAAGGCCGACCTCACATTGCCTTATGGACGCGTCCTTCACGATTACCTCACATGAACTGGAACACACATGACTGACCGAAAGACCGCCCTGATCACCGGATCCTCCAGCGGGATCGGGCTGGGCATCGCGCGCGCGTTGGCCGGCAACGGGATGGACATCGTGCTGAACGGTATCGAACCGGAGGATCAGATTGAGCCGATCCGGGCAGAGTTGGCCAAGGAGTTCGGTGTCGAGGTCGTTTACGACCGCGCGAACCTGATGGATCCGGCCGGAGTGACCGAATTGATGACCGGGGCCGAAGCACGGTTTGGCCGGGTGGATGTGCTGGTGAACAACGCTGGTATCCAGTTCGTCGCACCGATCGAGGACTTCCCCGATGAGAAATGGCAGGCGATCCTGAACCTGAACCTGTCGGCGGCCTTTTACGCGATCAAAACCGTTGTGCCGGGGATGAAGGCGCGCGGCTGGGGCCGGATCATCAACATCGCCTCAGCGCATGCGTTGGTCGCATCGCCGTACAAATCCGCCTATGTCGCGGCCAAGCATGGGCTGCTGGGGCTGACCAAGACCGTCGCGCTGGAACTGGCCGAACATGGTGTCACCGTCAACGCGATCTGCCCCGGCTATGTCTGGACGCCGCTGGTCGAGAAACAGATCCCCGAAACCGCCAAGGCGCGTGGGCTAACCGAGGAGGAGGTCAAGCGCGACGTTTTGCTGGCGGCGCAGCCCACAAAGAAATTCGTGACGGTCGAGGAATTGGGCGCGCTTGCGGCATTCCTGACATCCGAAGGCGCGGCCTCGATCACCGGTGCGGCCTTGCCCGTCGATGGCGGATGGACCGCACAATGAGCGCCCGGGTTACGGACCATCCCCGCAAGGCGGCAACCACGCCCAAGCGGGTCAACCTGGCACTGCAGGGCGGTGGATCGCATGGCGCCTTTACCTGGGGCGTTCTCGATGCCCTGCTGGAAGACGGTCGGGTCGAGATCGCAGCCATTTCGGGCACGTCGGCCGGTGCGATGAACGCCGTGGCGCTGGCGGACGGGTTCACGACAAGCGGGCCGGAAGGTGCGCGTGAGAAGATGCATCATCTCTGGGAGTCGGTGAGCGAGGCCGCGCAGCATTCGTTCATCAAGCGCGATCCGCTTGACGTGATGATGGGGACCTGGAGCCTTGAACGCTCCTGGGGCTACCAGACGATGAACATGATAACGCGGCTCTTTTCGCCCTATCAGTTCAATCCCGCCGACATGAACCCCCTGCGCGACATCGTCGAGGCCTGCATCGACTTCGACTGCGTGCGCCATTGCGACGGTATCCGCCTGTTCATCTCGGCCACGAATGTCGAGACAGGTCGGGTAAAGGTCTTCGATAGCCGCAGCCTGACGGTCGACATGGTCATGGCCTCGGCGTGCCTGCCGAACATGTTCAAGGCCGTGGTCATCGACGGGGTGCCCTATTGGGACGGCGGCTACATGGGCAATCCAGCGCTCTTCCCGTTTCATACCGAAAGCGACAGCGCCGACACCATCGTCGTCCAGATCAACCCGGTGGAGCGCAAGGGCATCCCGCGCACGGCCCATGACATCCAGAACCGGCTGAACGAGATCAGTTTCAACTCCAGCCTCCTGAAGGAGTTGCGCGCCATCGATTTCGTGACCCGGCTGTTGGACGAGGGCAAACTCGATGAGGGGCACTACCGGCGAGCGCGGATCCACATCATCGAGAACCAGACGGTGCTTAACCCGCTGGGGGCCTCGTCCAAGGTGAATGCGGAATGGGCGTTTCTGACCCATCTGCGGGATCTTGGCCGCGAAACGGCAAAGGCCTGGCTCGACCGTCACCACGGCGATCTGGGTGAGCGCGGCACCGTCGATTTGCGCGCGATGTTTCAGGGCATCGGTCCGGAGCATCAAGGATAGGATTTCGGGGAAAGACGATGGAGCGCGACGACTGGCAATTTCCATGGGCTAAGGGCTGGCCCGAGATCGACCGGGCCGGCATGGTCGAGACCTACGGCATCACGCTCGAGAAGATGATGGAGAATGCCGGCCGCGCTCTGGCCACGGTCGCGTGGCGCCGGTGGCTTGTCGGCGGGGGCGCTCCCCGCGTCACCGTGCTGGCGGGCAGCGGCGGCAACGGCGGCGGTGCGCTGGTCGCGGCACGGCGGCTGGCCGCTTGGGGCGCATGTGTCGAAATCGTGCTTGCCCGCCCCGCTACAGCATTGGCCCGGGTCCCCGCGGGCCAGTTCGCCATCCTTGTGGGCATGGGCATCGCCGTTGTCGAACAGCCCCCCGAATGCGCCGATCTCATCCTTGACGGGCTGGTGGGCTATTCGCTGTCTGGCGCGCCGATGGGGCGTGTCGTTGATCTCATCACCTGGGCGAACGGGTCCGGCACGCCAATCCTTGCGCTCGACGTGCCCTCGGGCTTCGACACATCGATGGGGCGGCTTGCGACGCCCTCCGTCTCGGCCAATGCGACCGTCACGCTTGCGCTTCCCAAGCGCGGCCTGACCGATCCTGCGGTGCGATGGGCGGTGGGCGATCTCTACCTCGCCGATATTTCCGTGCCGCCGGCGCTTTATTCCGGCATGGCCTGCCCGATCTGCACGCCGTGCTTCGCGGGCGAGGATATCCTTCGGATCGCGTAACCCGTCCCCGTCAGTCGAGAAATGCGCCGAGGTCGATATCAAAGACCCACACTGCAAGCGGCACCGGGGCAACCGCGACAAGGATCGTCAGGACAGTCTGCACGGGCAGGAACAGGCGGCTGAGCCCGGCGGTGAACAGGATGCCGCCACCGCCACCCAGAACCGCGTTGCCCGGCATGTTCACCAACAGGCCAAGCAGAACGTAGCGATATCTCGTGGCCAGCGGGCGTAGCCAGCCGGGCGCGCGTGCGCGCAATGCCTCCAGCCGTTCGGCGCGGGAGAGCGGTTCGACCGCCTCAAGCAGACGACAAGCTTTCTTCAGACGAAGGTCGTCGCAGACACGGTGAAGCCGCGCATAGGGCACCCATTCGCCAACGGCATAGGCGAGCGACAGGCCTGCCACGGTCGAGCCGTAGATCAGCGGCGCGATCCACGGCCCCTCCATCACCATGAACGTAAGACCAATCTCGACGCCCGGTACAAAGGGGACCGCGATCAGAAGGGCATAGGCGATCAGGAAGGCGACAAGCATCCCGATGCGCAGGCGATCATCTTTAAAGAGCGCCAGCCCCGTGACCCAGCCCATCAGGAGGTGGATGCCATAGGCGATGAGCAGAATGGCAAAGATCCTGATCATGACCCGGCAAATTGCATCGCATCGTAAACGCAACGACACCGGGTTCATGTCATTCCCCATGCGAGGCCCAACGGCAGCTGTCGGTCGGCAGGAAGTGCAACAGCCTGTCACGCCCATCCGGCCCGGAGAGCCTGGGGCACCCTTCAACGCTGGTCTCGGAGGCGAAGGCGGTGAAGATGGCGGAGGGTGTATCCGGCATGCAGAGTTCCGAGCCGGGGTCGAGGGCGGCCCCTATACGGGCGTCACCGGTCCGGGACTCGATGGTGAAGAAGATAGTCTCGCTCGTCCCGTTTGCCACGCAGGCGGCTGCAGCAGGACCGGCGAGTAGAACCACCGCAGGCACGCAGATCAGGACGGAGAAAAAGCGTTTCATCGAAAACCTCTTTCATGAGCATTGGCTCGGAACAGCCCGTGGTAAATCCGGATTCGTGAAAATCTCGCAGAGGTGATGGCGGCGTGAGTGTCACGACACCGTGATCGGCTTGCCTGTAACGCATCGCGACCCGCCGAGTCCCAACCCTGTCAACCAAGGGAGGACTTCTCATGAGAACGATCATATCCGCAGCCGTTGCAACCATCGCCATCGCGACCGGACCGGCGCTGGCGCAGGACGGCGACATGGCCTTCGGCAGCGATGAAGACGTGGCCTATGCAGAACTGCTGTGGGACCTGATGGAGGCCGAACGTCTTGCAGGGCCGAACATGATCCGGGCCTTTCCCTACATGGGCACCGAACCGCATGGCATGATGCTCGAAACATTCTATGACGTCGGCACGATCGGCGATCACACCGGCGACCTGATCGTGAAGCGCAATTTCGGGCCCGAGGGCGTGTCGGTGGACGAGGTCCTGTCGAACCCCGAGGGACATCTGGGCGCTTATACCGTGATGTTCCGCCGCGAGGATGGCTACGATCCCGAGAACCTCGACTGGTTCTGGGCCCGCTACAACCCCGACGGCTCGATCTCCGAAAACCCGATGGGCATGGCTCTGGCCGGGCGCGTCGCGCGCGGGATGGACGAAGGCTGCATCGCCTGCCACCAGGGAGCCGCCGACGACATGGTCTTCACCTCGGATCACCTGATCGCAAACTGACACCCAGGCACAGGTGATCCAGCCCGCGCCGAGGCTCCGATGTTCCCCGACCTCGCCCTGCCTGCCCTGATGGGCGTGCTGCTCGGAGCCTCGGCGCACAGGGCAGGCCTGTGCACCGTGAAGGCGGTGGCGGAGGTCATGACCACAAGGCGCGCCCACGTCCTGTGGTCCTTTCTCAAGGCATCTTTCTGGACGCTCGGCCTTCTGTCAGTTGCGGCGTTGACGGGTTTGGACGCTGACCTTTCGGCGCGCCCCCTCATGCTGACCGGGTTGGCAGGTGGCATTCTGTTCGGGGTTGGTGCGGGTCTGAACGGCGCGTGCAGCTTCTCCACGCTTGCGCGCCTTGCCGAGGGCCATGGCGTGATGCTCATGACCCTTCTCGGCTGGGGGCTCGGGCTTCTCGCTATGAGGGGTCTCATGACGAGCCCGCAGGGGAGTATCTCCGCAACGTCGCTCCCCGGGTGGATCGTTCTGCCAGGCCTGGCCTGGATCCTGTGCGAAGGTTGGCGTCTCACCCGTCATGTCCGGCACCGGGGCAAGGGGATTTTATCGGATGGTGTCTGGCCTCTGTCGCTCGGCATGTTTCTCGTGGCTCTCGCCAACACCGGGCTTCTTCTGATGGATCGACCCTGGTCCTTCACCTCGACGGCAATTTGCGCATCAGGCGCCGCCGAGGTGGCCCCATGCGCGCATCCGGCCACGTTGTGGGTCGTATCGACCGCGGCGATGCTGGCCATGGTGACATCCGCGATGCTGCGCGGCAGCTTCCGCATTCGCCGGGTCCGGCTGCGGTCGGCCGTCAGGCGGCTCGGCGCGGGCTGCCTCATGGGGGCGGGCGCCGCGATGATCCCCGGCGGCAATGACGGGTTGATCTTGTTTGGTATCCCCTCGCTCTCGCCCCATGCCCTTCCCTCCTGGTTCGGCATCGTCGCCGGCATCTGGATGGCGCTGATGGTCATGCGCGCCCTTGGGGCGCGGGTGCCCCGTATCTCGTGTGAGGGCGATATCTGCCGTGCCGAGATGTAACGTTTCGGGTGACCGAGAGTCCTTTGGCCAAGACGGAGGGTCGGGTCGATGACGCAGGAGGGAACAAGCTGGCTGGACGGGGTGCTCGACCGCATCGGGCACCGGTTGGCCTCCAAGCTGAACCGCCCCTGTTCGGGCTACAAGCCCTACACGCCTTCGGATTTCCAGACGCTCTGCCGCATCCTTCGCCCCGGTGACGTCTTGCTGATCGAAGGTGGCGAGCGGATTTCGACAGCGATCAAATATCTCACGCAATCGACATGGTCCCACGCGGCCATGTATGTGGGCGGCCACCTGCCGGATGCAGCCGACGGCGGCGAACGGCATCACCTGGTGGAGGTGAACCTTGGTCAGGGCTGTGTGTCCGTCCCACTGTCGAAATACGCGAGTTTCAACACCCGCATCTGCCGCCCGGTTGGCCTGACCGAGGAGGAACGGGCGCAGGTCTGTGCCTTCATGATCGCGCGGATCGGCCTCAAATACGACCTGCGCAACATCTTCGATTTGCTGCGATACTTCTTTCCGACACCGCCGGTTCCGGTGCGTTGGCGGCGGCGGATGCTGGCCTTCGGCTCCGGCGATCCGACGCGGGCAATCTGCTCTTCGCTGATTGCGCGGTCCTTCCAGTCGGTGCGCTACCCGATCCTGCCCGACGTCACCAAGGTCAAGACCCGCAAGGGCTCGCGGCAGGCGCGGGCCGAGATTCTGCATATCCGGCACCATTCACTGTTCGCGCCGCGCGACTTCGACCTGTCGCCGTATTTCGAGATCGTGAAGCCGCATATCGCGGGCGGATTCGATCATCGGCGGCTGACATGGGCCTCATCGCCGCAGGACACGGGCCACGACAGTGGCGATGAGCAGCGCGACGGACCCGGAAATCGCGAACCAGCCGAAATACCAGAACCGCCCGGCCAGCGCGTTCTCCGCGTAGGAGGCGGCGAAGACCTGCTTGCCGAAATGTGCGGCCGCGACTGAGGCCAGCAAAGCCGCTACGGCGGCGATCACCTGAATGGAAAACGGCAGTCCCGCCCGGCGCATGGCAAGCCAGAGAACCGCCCCGCCTGCGCCGCCGATGATCCCCGTCTGCTGCGCCCACCACGGGTGCGCGCCCAGCATCCGGGGCAAGCCGGCCAGCGATGCGGCGACAAGGGATGCGGCGACCGCCGCGGCGATCACGATGTCGAGGCGGGACAGGTGGGGCATGATCGGATCTCCGGTTGGGTGAGGTCCATGACCGGGCCGGCTGCTGCTTCGGCATCGGCGGGATCATGGGTGACCATCAGCGCCGGGATGCCCCGGCTGCGGATATGCGCGAAGGTGAACGCGCGAAGGTCGTCGCGCAGCGTGGCGTCGAGCTTGGAGAAGGGTTCGTCGAGCAGCAGCGCGCGCGGTTCGGCCAGAAGCGTGCGCATCAGCGCCGCACGCGAGCGTTGCCCGCCGGAGAGCGTCGCCGGATCACGGTCTTGCAGGCCGGCAAGGCCCGCGCGGTCCAGCGCCGCCGCGACCGCCGCGCGCCGCGCCGCGCGGCCACGGACCGAGCGGGCCAGCCCGAAGGCGAGGTTGTCGCCGACCGACAGATGCGGGAACAGCACAGCATCCTGGAACATCAACCCGACGCGCCGCGCCTCGGCCGGCAGGGCCGCAAGGTCCGTGCCGTCAAGGCGAATGGTGCCCGAGATCGTGAAGCCATGCGCGAGGTGTCCGCCAACGGCGTCGAGCAGGGTGGACTTGCCGATGCCAGAGGGGCCCATCACGGTCGCAACTTCGCCAGGGCGCACGGTCAGGGTGATCGGCGGGAACAGGGCCACGGCGCCCTTGGGCGCCACCGCGACCGCGTGCAACTCCAGCGTCATGCGGCACCCCCCGCCTGAAGGCCTCGGCGATTGCGGTGCAAAAGCGCCGGGATCAGGAAGGCCGCGCCGTAGGCCGCAAAGGGCAATCCCGCCTGCAGCGTCGCATAGACCGAGGTGACCCGCCGGTCCGAGGACGACGACAGCGTCACCGCCTCGGTCGTCAGTGTCGCGATCCGGCCCGCGCCCATGAAGAGCGTCGGCAGGTATTGTGCGACCGACACGGCAATGCCGATCGCTGCCGCCGTCAGGATCGGGGTCAGAAGCACCGGCAACTTGACGGTGAAGAGCCTGCGCCAAGGTCCTGCGCCTAGCGACCCCGCCGCCCGTACGAGGCGTGGGTCGAGCGCGCGCCACGGGTCCGAGAGCGCGATCATCACGTAGGGAAAGACGAAGAGCGCCTGTGCCCAGATCACCGCGATGTATCCCCCGGAAAGATCTGCGCGCAGGAACAGCACGTTCAGCCCGAACAGGAACCCCATCTGCGGCACGAGAAGCGGGAGGTAGATCAGCGCCTCGGCCCAGCCCGAGCGGCCCCGCCGAGCGCGATCCTCGCCCTCGAGCCAGGCGATGGCGAGCGCGAGCGACAGGGCGGTGGTGGCTGCGGCAAGGATAAGAGTGTTGCCAAGCGCGGCCGCCCAGCCGCTGCCGGGGCTGGACCACGCCCGCAGCGACCAGCTTTCGGGCAGAAGGCCCGGCCAGGACCAGCGCCAGGCGAGCGACCAGATCAGCAGCGACAGCATGGCAGCCGCCCCCGCCGCGAACAGAAACGCCGAAAGCGCCGTGGCAAGCCACAGCCCCGGCTCGGCCGACATGCCCCGGCCGCCCCGGCGCACCCACCAGCGCCCAAAAGCGCGGCCCATCCGTTCGGCCAGCCACAGGAGCGCGAAAGCGGCCGCGACAAGCAGCGCCTGGACCAGCGCCCCGGCAGAGGCCGGCAGCATCTGCCCCAGATCGGGCGCCGTGAACAGCCGGAGCAGCAGCACGGCCAGCGTCGGCGGGTTCGAGGGTCCGAGGATCAGCGCCATGTCCACGACCGACAGCGAATAGGCCAGCACCACCATCACCGGCAGCCGGATCAGCGGCCAGACCTGCGGCATGATCACCTTGATCCAGACGATCCCGCGCCCGTAGCCAAGCGACCGCCCCGCGGCGAGATGCTGGCGGACGGGCAACTGGCTGAGCGCCGAGAGGATCACCAGCAGCAGGAACGGCACCTCCTTGACCATCAGCCCAAGGATCAGCGCAAGGCCCAATGGGTCGTTCACCGTCGCCAGCATGGGCGGCCGGTCCCATCCCATGAGCGGCGCCAGCGCCCGCGCGATCCAGCCAGAGGGGGACAAAAGGAAGGCTAGTCCTATGGCCATCGCCGCATGGGGAGCCGCGAGGAACGGGGTCAGCAGCCGCCCGCTCGCCTGCGGCGTCATCCGACCGTGCATCGCTGCGCACACACCGACAGACAGCATGATCGAAAGGGCTGTCGCGCCCAGCCCGGTGAGAAGCGTCAGGCGAAGTGCCGTGCCAAAGCCCGGCTGCTCCAGAAGTGCTGCGAAGGGCTCGAGCGACGGCTCGACGGCGCCTATGACGGGAAGGACACCGAACCCCGCCCGCGCGGTCTGCCAGAGGCCCGCGAAAATCGGCAACAGAAGGACGGTGGCGACCGTAACCAGCACGGCCGCGCGCAGAAGGCGCCCATCGGCTGCTGTCGCCGTCAACGCGTGTAACGCCTTCCCCATTCCTCGGTCAGCCGGGTCATCCAGCTTGCATGGGGTTCGGGCAGGGTAGGTCCGAGATCTTCCAGCGTGGGCAGGGCGGGCGCTGACGGCAGCGCGTCGAATGCGGCGCGCGCCGCCTCGTCGAGCCGGGCCGGGTCGAGCACCGAGAACGAGCCCAGGACCTCGATGTTCTGCATCCGCGCCTGCACGGCCGGGTCGAGCAGGTGGTTCGCCACGACCTGCGCGCCTTCGGCATTGGCGGCGTTGTAGGGGATGGCAACAAAGCTGACGTTTCCGATGGTGCCGCCCTCGGGCACGAAGACGCGCGCTGTGTCCGGCAGAAGGCCCTGCGCGATGGCGGCGGCGGTGGAAGCCGGATCGAAGGACATGGAGATGTCCACCTCGCCGTCGTTCAGAAGCTGCTGCTGCACGCTCTGGTTCTCGGGGAAGGCCGCGCCGCCGCGCCACAGGTTCGGGCGCAGCACGTCGTACCAGGCCCAGAGCGGCGCGGTCTGCGCCGCAAAGGCGTCGTCGGTCACGGGCTCCAGCAGAACCGCGCGGTCGGGGGCCAGTTCGATCAGCGCCTGCTTGAGAAACGTCGCGCCCATGAAGTTCGACGGATCGGGATGCGTGAACCTGCCCGGGTTCGCGGCGGCCCAGTCCACGAATTCCGCCATGCTGCGCGGCGGCGTCTCGACCCGGGCGCTGTCATAGGTGAAGACGAATTTCGCCAGACGCCACGGGCTTTCCATGCCATCGACCGGCACGGTGAAATCGAGGGCTGCGGGGGCGCCCGGCGACAGGTCGACAAAGCGCGCGTTCGGCAGGTCCGCGACGAAGGGGCCGAACAGCAGGTCCTGGTCCTTCATGGCAAGGAAATTCGGCCCGTTGATCCAGATGAGATCGACCGATCCGTCGGTATCCCGGCCCGCGGCCCGTTCCGAGATCACGCGGGTCACGGCCTCGGCCGTGTCGCTGAGGCGAACATGCTCGATGGAGACGCCGTAGCGCTCCTCGGTCTGTTCGCCGACCCAGGCGATGAACGCGTTGGTACGCTCGTCCCCGCCCCAGGCGTTCCAGTAGACGGTCTGTCCGCGCGCGGCATCGAGGGTGGCCTGCCAGTCGGCCAGCGCTGGCGTCGTTGTCAGGGCGACCACCGTCGCAAGTGTCAGTCTCAGGCGCATTCAAGGTTCTCCTTCTGCGGGCAAATCGGACTTAGGACTCGTGGACACGCCGTCCGTTACACGCCGTCGTGACATTTCTTCCGGTTCGAACGCCACCCAACCCTGATGCCACCGCGTCACGGTCGTGACAGCACAGGCCGCCGCAAATCCATAGGCGAGAACAGAAAACAGGTCGGGCAACAGGCACATCGCCACGAAGAGCGCGATCGTCTCCGCGCCCTCGGTCAGGCCGCCCAGATAATAGATGCCTTTCGAGGGGTAGGCGTCCGGCCTGAGGCCCCGCTTGGCCGCAATGGTTGCAAAGGCAAGAAAGGACGACCCGGTGCCGACAAAAGCCGCGATGAGAACAGCGGCGGGCAATGCGTTCTGCGCCGGATCCGAGAGCGCGAAACCGACGGGCACGAGCGCGTAGAAGACGAAGTCCAGCGCGATGTCGAGAAACGCACCGCGATCCGTGGGGCCGGTCAGCCGGGCAACGGCACCATCGAGCCCGTCCATGATACGGTTGAGGCCGATGAGCACCAGCGCGACCGCGTACTGGCTGCATGCAAGGGCGGGCAGGCTGAGCACGCCAATCAGGAAGCTCGCGAGCGTGATCTGATCGGCCGTCACGCCAAGCGCCACCAGCCGGCGCGCCGGGGCATGCAGCAGGCGGCGCTGCAGGGGCAGAAGGGCGGCGTCAATCATCCCCGCCGCCAGTCATGGTAGCGTTCCACCCATGACAGCAGTCGCGGGTTGACATGGGCCCGGCGCCATTCGCCTGCCGCGTATTTGTTAGCCTCGGCGAGCGTGGGGTAGATGTGGATCGTGCCGAGGATCTTGTTCAGGCCCAGCCCGTGCTTCATCGCCAGAACGAACTCGGCGATGAGGTCGCCCGCATGCGCCCCGACGATGGTGACACCGAGGATACGGTCGCGGCCGGGCGCCGTCAGCACCTTGACGAAGCCTTGTGCCGATCCATCGGCGATGGCGCGATCCAGATCATCAATGCCGTAGCGCGTGATCTCGTGCGCAACACCCTTCTCCTTCGCCTCCGCCTCGGACAGACCGACGCGAGCGACCTCGGGGTCGGTAAAGGTGGCCCAGGGGATCACGCGATAATCGGCCTTGAAGCGCTTCACATTGCCGAACAGAGCATTCACGGCTGCGAACCAGGCCTGATGACCTGCGGTGTGCGTGAACTGGTAAGGGCCGGCGACATCGCCCGCAGCCAGGATGTTGGGGTACAGCGTTTCCAGGTATTCATTAGTCTCGACCACCCGGTTGACCCTGATCCCGAGGTCTTCCAGTCCAAAGCCCGTGAGGCGAGGCGTGCGCCCCACGGCGGCGATCATCTCGTCGAACGCGATACGCCGGGTCTGGCCCTGATGTTCGACCTCGATCCACTTCTCGCCGTCCGTCACGCCGCAGGCCAGCGCCTTGTGACCGGTCAGCACCCGCACCCCGTCCGCCTCGAGCGACGCTTGGACCAGCGCCGAGACCTCCGCGTCCTCGCGGATCATGATGCGCGGCGCCATCTCGATCTGCGTCACATGCGAACCGAGCCGGGCAAAGCTCTGTGCCAGCTCCGAACCGATGGGACCGCCACCGAGAACCACCAGTCGTTTCGGCGACGCTTCGCGATCCTTCAACCTTTCCCAGAGCGTGTCGGAGGTCAGATAGCCGACATCCTCGATCCCAGGCAGGGGCGGCACGAAGGGCTGGGCGCCGGTGGCGATGATGATGGCGCGGGTGGTCAAACGGCGGGTCGTGCCGTCGTTCAGCGCAATCTGGACCGTCCATGGATCGACGAGCGTGGCGTAGCCTTCCAGAACCTCGACGCCCAGACCTGTATATCGCTCCACGCTGTCGTGCGGTTCGATGTCCGCGATGACGCGATGCACCCGTGCCATGACATCGGAAAAGGGAACCTCCGGCTCGATCGCGCCGAGGCCGTAGTGGTCGGCGTTGCGCATCTGCTGGGCAAGCTTTGCGCTGCGGATCAGCGCCTTGGATGGGACGCAGCCATAGTTCAGGCAATCGCCGCCCATCCTGTGGGCCTCGACAAGCGTCACCTTCGCTTTCGTGGCGGCCGCGATATAGGCCGAGACAAGGCCGGCCGCGCCGGCCCCGATCACAATCAGGTTGCGGTCGAATTTAGCCGGGCGGGACCAGCGGGCATAGGCCTTGCGGCGTTTCAGGAGGTTCAGAACCATGCGCGCAATCCAAGGGAAAAGGCCCAGCAGGGCAAAGGACAGAAGCAGCGTCGGCGATACGATGCCGGACAGACTCTCGATCTGGGCAAGCTGCGTTCCCGCGTTCACGTAGACGGCTGTGCCGGCAAGCATCCCCGCCTGACTGACCAGGTAGAAGGTCAGCGTTCTGATCGGCGTGAGGCCCATCAGCAGATTGACCGCGAAGAATGGAACGACGGGAATCAGCCGCAGCGTGAAGAGATAGAACGCACCATCTCTTGCCAGCCCGGCATCAAGGGTTCTTGCTCTCTCTCCAAGCCTTTGATGGACCCATTCTCGCAAGAGGTACCGCGCGGCAAGAAAGGCGATCGTCGCACCGAGGGTCGATGCGAATGACACGATCAGAACCCCCTGCCAGAAACCGAACAGGGCTCCCGCGGCGAGGGTCATCCAGGTGGCCAAGGGAAGCGACAGCGCGGTGATAAGGACGTAGGCGGCAAAGAACCCGCCAATGACGGCTGTCGCGTTCGACCCGCGCCATGCGGCGAGGGCATCGACGTGACCGCGTACGGTTTCGAGGTCGATCTGCTGGTGTCGCAGGAGGAAAATCGCACCGGCCGTAAGGCCGACAAGGACAAGCAGGAGAAACAGTTTCTTCAAGGTGGGGAGTCCTCTGTCCTGGGCAGGTGCCACCGCAGAGGGCGCCACATTTCGAACGGGTCTAACAGAAATACCGAACATACTGTCTAAAAACATTATGACCAGTTATCAAAGGGGCGTGAGCTTTGGCGCTGCCCACGGATGACTGCGGGTTCCGTGAACAGTTCGCCAAACGATCATGGCACATGGCTGAAGGAGGACAAATGTCGCATTTTCCATCCATTCCGAACCTCGAACTTCTCGGGCTGTTCAGGAGGTTTCCCGAGCGCGGAATCCTGCCGCTGCTCGAATACCACGACGCGATCCTGCGCAATGACAGTGAATTGACGGTCGGCGAGCGCGAATTGATCGCCGCCTATGTCTCTTCCCTGAACCAGTGCCACTACTGTTTTTCTGCGCATCGCGATCACGCCAAAGCCTGGGGCATTCCGGCCGATCTGTTCGGCGATCTGCGCATCGAGCTCGATCATGCCGACATGCCCGCGCGCATGAAGCCTGTTCTTGCCTTCGTGCGTCGCCTGACCGTTGATCCGCCCGGCACCGGCATGGCCGATGCGCAGGCGGTCTATGATGCCGGGTTCAGCGAAGAGGGGCTGTTCGACGTCATCTCTGTCACCGCGCTCTACAACTTCATGAACCGCATTCTCGAAGGCGCAGGCATCAAGCGGCATGTGCGCGTCACGGAAATGACCGACGAGATGCGGCGCAAGTATCGCTACACGCACCTTTGGAAAACGATCTCGAAAGGGCCGGAAGGGAGCTAGGTGAGCTCTCTTGCGCTGGCGCGGACCGCGACGCGCGCGATCTTGTCAAGGTCCTGAGCCTGGGCCCCGGAGCGCGCGCGCAGCATGATGCCGCGCGCGACGGCCGCCAGCATGCCCGCTAGAGCGCGAGTGTCCGTGACCGCACCCGAGGCCACCTCGTGATCGAGGCGCTGTGCAATCCGGTCTTCAAGCGCGGTGAACCGGCGGTCGAGTTCCAGCCGGAAGGTGTCATTGGCGCCCGCGACTTCTGCCAGCACACAGGAAATCAGGCAGCCCGGTGTCTGGCTGTCGTCTGTGGCGAGCGCCACAACCCTCGCAAAAAAGGTCGAGAGATCGGCCTCCAGTGAACCGCTAGGCCCGAGCGCATCGGCAACCGGGCCGATGCGGGTCTCGACGTAATGGGCGATGGCCGCGAGGAACAGACCCTCCTTGCCGCCGAAATCCTGATAGAGGCTGGCCCGCGGCATGCCCGTTGCCCGACAGAGCCGGTCGATCGACGCCGCGTCATAGCCATCGGCCCAGAACACGCGCATCGCCCCTTCAAGCGCCTGCTCTGGCTTTACGCCCCTTGGCCTCCCGCGAGACCGGTGAGCATCACTACGGGCTTCCATGATCTCACCCATATTTGAACCGTTCATTCCGAAAATAGCTGGCGACTCCCTCACATGCAATATACAGAACAATCATTCTGTAATTATCGGAGACTCCAATGACCCGTGAACCCCTGCTCGACATGACCCCGACCACCCTCGACACTGCCGAGGGTGAGGCCGAAAAGCTGCTGTCCGGCGCGAAGGCGAACCTCGGCTTCGTGCCGAACATGTATACCTACATGGCGAACCTGCCGGGCGTTCTTGGGGGCTACCTCAGCACCTACAAGGATTTCCGTGAAACCGCCGGCTTCACCCCGGCCGAACAGGAAACCGTGTTCCTGACCATCAGCCGCGTCAACGGTTGCACCTATTGCACCGCGGCGCATTCGATGATCGCCGACAAGAAGTCCGGCGTGCCGGCCGACAGTCTGGCTGCCTTGCGCGATGGAGATGATCTTCCCGACGCAAAGCTTGACGCCGTGGCGAAGTTTACCGAGGCGATGGTGGTCTCGCGCGGCAACCCCGGCAAGGACGCCGTCGATGCCTTCCTTGCGGCAGGATATGGAGAGAAACAGGTTTTGGGCATCGTGCTCGCCATCGCCTGCAAGACCTTCTCCAACTACGTCAATCACCTTGCCGGAACGCCGGTCGACGACGTGTTCGCGCCCTACAAGGTCGCCTGAGCCAGAGAGCACCCCGCAGGTTTCAGAACGGCGGGGTGCGCTGCCTGCCAAGACGAGAAAGCGCCGCGTCGATCGAGATGGGCCCTGCGCCATGGACGGCGACCGGCAGCAAAACGAGCGTCCAGAGAACAACCTGATCTGGCCCCGGATCGAAGGGGCTCGCGTCGAACAGGCTTCCGGTCGCAATCAATTGGCCCGTCGCCAGCGATGCAATCCAGATGTGCACGATCAACAGCGCCGCTGAAATCCGCCCGCCAAGCCCCGCCACGACTATGAGAGGCAGAACGAGTTCGGACAGTGTCATGCTCAGGACGAACGCATGCTGGCCGAGTGTCGGCGCGGCGCTCTGTGCCATCACATCGGGCAGAAACGCGTAATACGCCCCGAGGCTCAGCGGCCAGACGCCGGCAGGCGGACCCACCGACAGGGTCAAGCCCGCGATCTTGCTCAGCCCGCCGATCACGAACCAAGGCAATAGAACGGCCGCAAAGCCGAGACGTGCCAATGTGACCGTCAGGGCGAGGGCCAGGAGACGAGGTATCAGCTGCACGGGACGTCAGTTATCCAACATCCAGCGGCCGTCCGGATGAAAGGCGTGAAACGCAAAGGCAAAGGGGATGTCGTGCGCAACATCCCGGCCCTGCGCATCCCGGACCCGGACATTGCCCACCTCGCGTCCCTCTCCGATGTCGCCCGTATCGAGCGCGGAGGCCTGCCCCTCGGCCCAGCTCAGCGTCAGGCCCGCCTCGGTGATCGTGCCCTCGGCCCGCAGGCGCGTCAGTGGCCAGGCCCGGTCCCCCACGCGCACAACGCGTTCCAGCGGCGGGATGCCGTGCGGCGGGTCCTCGCCGGAGTAGAGGAACGGCCGCGTGGTGTCGTAGTTGCGGTACGGGTTCGTGCCATAGGCCCGCCGCCAGTCCGGCTCGTCCAGGACAAGACCGTCGGGATGCGCATCGCGGAACGCCGCCCAGCTCTCCATCCAGGCCGGAAGCTGCGTCAGTGCCCGCCCGGTCATCTCGCCCGCGATGCCTTCCCCCAAGGCCTGCTGCCACCAGCTTTCCGTCTGGTGGTCATACATGATCATATCGGAATGGCGCAGAAGGCCCGAGACGCCAAAGGTCAGCGCCTGCCCGTCCAGCTGTCCGTCGAACACCATGCCGGTATTGCAGAGCGGACAGAAGGTGACCGCGACGGGGCGCCCATCCACCACATCATTCACGATCTCGTGCCACATCAGATAGCGGATCGGATAAGCCCGGGCGGGGCCGTTGTCCGGCACATAGGTCATCACCGGCTCGCGGTCGTCGAGCCGCGTCTCGTCCGAGGCGACGATGAAGGCAGGATCGAGGATCGCGGGGATGCCGTCGCGCGGCGGGCCACCTGAGATGACCTCGCCGAGATCGACGGCCAGCCGCGAGAAGTTGGTGTTGGGCCAGGCGCGCTCGAACCGCTCGGACTGTGCAAGGCCCACGGAAACCGTCATGAGAAGCGCAATCGGCGTCATGGCGATCACTCGGAAGAGGTGTCGGCAGGCGCCCAACGGCTGCAGTTGGCAGGATCGTCTTTCGGTCATGAGCGGTGTCTCCCCATTCTTCGCTGTGTCCATGTCGAGACTCTGGAGGCCGGTGCGCGTTACTCAGCTCCCGATATCGTGAATGCAGGGGTCCGGATCAGGCCGCCGGCGCGTCGAAGCGAACGGTCGGTGTCTGGTCCAGCAGATCGCGAGAATACGCCGCTCGCGGCCCGGCAAAGAACGCCTCGGACGGGCCGGCTTCAACAAGCCTCCCGTCCTTGAGCACCGCGATATCGTCGGACATCTGGCGCACCACGGCGAGGTTGTGGCTGATGAACAGCGTCGTCAGGCCAAAGCGGGCCTGCATGTCCTTGAGCAGGTTCAGGATTTGCGCCTGGATCGACACGTCGAGTGCGCTGGTCGGCTCGTCACACAGGAGCAGGCCGGGACGCGACAGAAGCGCACGGGCGACCGCGATACGCTGCCGCTGCCCGCCCGAGAACTGGTGCGGGTAGCGATCGGCCGCCTCGGGCATCAACCCCACCAGAGCCAGCATTGCGCGGGCCAAGCGGTCGCGCCGCCCCGCGTCGCGTTCAAGACCATACAGCCAGAGCGGCTCGGTCAGGATGTCGATCACCCGGTGCCGGGAGTTGAGACTGGAATAGGGGTCCTGAAAGACCATCTGCACCAACCGCCGAGAGGGATCAGAACGCGCCCGCGACCGCATCGTCGGCAGGTCCCTTCCATCGAGGCGCATCTCGCCAGCGGCCGGTTGCACAAGTGCGGCAATGACCTTGGCCAGTGTCGATTTGCCGGACCCGCTTTCGCCGACCAGCCCCATCACCGTGCCGGGACGCACCGACAGCGACACATCGTCGAGCGCGGTGAAATCCTCGCGCGTGCCGAAAATCCCGCGCCGCTCGCCCCGGAAGCGGACGGTGATCCCTGAAAGATCCAGCGACGGGCCCGCCCCGCTGCCGCTTCCGGCCATCAGCCAGTCCTCTGCCTCTCGGGCAAGGGCGGTCTCTGCCGGGGCCTCGGCCTCACCCGCGACGCGCGGCAATCGGAAGCGATCAAGCCTGCGGTTCAGCGGCGGCACGGCGGCCATCAGCGCCTGCGTGTAAGGGTGTTCGGGTTGGCCAAGGACACGGGGCGTTTCTCCTTGCTCCATCACGCGGCCCGCCCGCAGGACCGTGACGGTGTCCGACACCTGCGCGATCACGCCAATATCGTGGGTTATCAGGATAAAGCCAACGCCACGCGTCTTTGCCAATCGCCGGATCAGGTCCAACACCTGCGCTTGCACCGCGACGTCAAGTGCGGTGGTTGGTTCATCCGCGATAATGATCTCGGGGTTGGTGCACAGTGCCAGCGCGATCACCACGCGTTGGCGCATGCCGCCGGAGAACTGGTGCGGATAGGCCCGGATGCGCGTCTCGGCATTGGCGATTCCGATCTCTTCCAGCAGGGCGATGGCGCGGGCGCGGGCGGCGTCCTCGCTCATTTCCTCATGCGCGCGGATCGTTTCTACCAGCTGCGCCTCGATGGTCATCAGCGGGTTGAGGCTGGTCTGCGGATCCTGAAAGATCATGGAAATCCGCTTGCCGCGCAAGAGGTGCGCTTCGACAGGGCCAAGTGTGCGCAGGTTCGTTTCGCCCAAGGTCAGCGTTCCGGATGCAATCTCCCCGGCGGCTGGCAGAAGGCCCATGATCGCGGCACCGATGGTGGATTTGCCTGCACCTGATTCGCCGACCAGCCCGTGGATTTCGCCCGGGGCCACGGACAGCGATACATCCTCGACGGCCATGGTCGCCCCGTGGCGGTGGCGGAAACGCACGGAAAGCCCCTCGACCCGCAGCATCAGCGCAGGCTCGGGTTGAACAGGTCGCGCAGAAAGTCACCCAGCAGATTGATGGCGACAACAAGCACGACAAGGAACACCGTGGGGATCCAGAGTATCCACCATTCGCCGGACAACAGATACTGCATCCCGATCCGGATGAGCGTTCCAAGCGAGGGCGAATCCGCAGGCAGGCCCACACCCAGGAACGATAGCGTGGCCTCGAGCAGGATGGCCGAGGCGAGGTCCACCGTGGCGATGACCAGAAGCGGCCCGACGATATTGGGCAGGATATGGCGCAACATGATGCGCACAGGATGCTGGCCCATCATGATCGCCGCTTGCACGTAATCCTTGTTCCGTTCGACAAAGACCGAGGCCCGCGCGGTGCGCGCGAAGTTGACCCAGAGCGAAAGGGCGATGGCCAGCGTGATGACCGCAATCCGCAGGTCGTCATGCGCCTCTCGGGGCAGGATTCCGCGCGAAATCCCGTCGATCAGAAGCGCCGTCAGGATCGCCGGAAGCGCCAGCTGCACGTCAGCGATGCGCATCACGATGGCATCGAACCGCCCGCCGAAATACCCCGCCGCAAGTCCAAGACCGACGCCCAGTACCAGCGCGACCGCCATGGCCATCGCAGCGATCGAAAGCGACAGCCGCGCGCCGTAGAGGATGGACGACAGCATGTCGCGTCCCTGGTCGTCGGTACCCAGAAGGAAGCGCAGATCGCCGCCATCCTCCCAGAGCGGAGGGAGAAGCCCGTCGATCAACGAAAAGGATGCAAGGTCATAGGGGTTCGTGGGCGCGATCCAGGGGGCGAGCAGTGCGCCCAAGACGATCACGAACGTCACAACGGCGGCCAGGATCGCGGCGGGGCTGCGTGAGAACAGCCAGACGCCTTCGGACTTCATCAGCCGGGCCAGTCTGCCGGTAGAGGCCATCAAACGCTCTCCCTCACGCGCAGACGTGGGTCGATAGCGACGTAGAGAAGGTCGACCAGCAGATTGATGACGACGAAGAAAAAGGCGATGACCACCAGGTAGACGCTCATCACCGGGATATCTACGAAGCGGATCGACTCAAGGAACAGCAGGCCCATGCCGGGCCACTGGAACACGCTTTCGGTCACGATGGAAAAGGCGATCACACCGCCGAATTGCAGCCCGATGATGGTGATGACCGGGATCATCGTGTTCCCCAGCGCGTGGCGGTAGCGGATGCTGCGCCACGGCACCCCACGCGCGATGGCGAAGCGGATATGGTCGGTGCGCATCACCTCCATCATCTGCGCGCGCACCAGCCGCATCGTCAGCGTCAGCTGGAACAGGCCGAGCGTCAGCGCTGGCAGGATCAGCGAACGCCAGCCGTCGGCAGTGAACAAGGATGAGCGCCACCAGCCGAACTCGACCGTGCCGCCACGCCCGAAGGTTGGCAGCCAGCCAAGCTGCACCCCGAAGAGAAAGATCAGCAAGATGCCGATGACGAAGGTGGGGATCGACACGCCGATCAACGTGCCGATCAGGATCGACTGGCTGACCACCCCGCGCGGCCGAAGCGCGGTATAGACGCCCGCCGGAATCCCGACGATCAACGAGATAAGCAGCGCCACCGTGCCCAGCTCCAGCGTCGCGGGCAGACGCGACAGCAGCATCGCGCCGATGGGTTCGCGCGTGCGGAAGGAATAGCCGAAATCACCGCGCAGCATATCGCCCGTAAAGCGGACGAACTGCACGACGAACGGGTCGTTCAGACCCAGTTCCTCGCGCAGCCGCTCCTGATCCTCGAGCGATGTCTCGACCCCGGTCATCTGACTGATGGGATCGCCAACGAACTTGAACAGCGAAAACGCAAGGAAAGCGACGGCCAGCATCACGAAGACGGACTGCACGAGCCGTTTCAGGATAAACCCGACCATCGCCTTGCCTCCAACTGCCTCAGTTCACCGTGACCCAGCGAAGCATGAAGAAGTTGTCGGGGCGCTGCACCACATCGACGCCGTCCTTCATCGCCCACACAAGCGGCTCGGTGTACAGCGGGACATAGGCGACATCCTCCTGAAGGATGCCTGCCACCTCGTCGAGCATGCCTTGGCGTGCGGCCTCGTCGATCTCTTGCTGGATCGGCGAGAGCAGTTCATCAATCCGCGCACTGGAATAGCCACCGAAGTTCCAGGTTCCCAGACGCTCGTTCGGCGTGTGGGCAAGGAACCGGATCGGATGCTCGGCGTCAAAGGTGCCTGGCGACCAGCCCAACAGATACATGTCGAAGTTGTCCGCCCGCAGCTCGTCCCAATAGCCCCGCACCGGCATCGCGTTCACGTTGGCGGTGATGCCCACCCGCGCCAGCATCGAAGCGACGGCGCGGCAGACCGCTTCGTCGCTGATGTAGCGGTCATTGGTGCACATCAGGCCGAACGAAAACCCGTCCGGATAGCCAGCTTCGGCCAGCAGGGCTTGGGCGGCGGCTGGGTCGAAGGCGGGGCGCGCGGAAAGGGCCTCGGCATATCCCGACAGGCCTGCAGGCAAGAGCTGGCTTTCTGGGGCTGCTGCGCCGCGCATGATCACGCGGTTGATCGTGTCCACATCGATCGCCTGCGCCACGGCCAGCCGCACGCGCCGGTCAAGGAACGGGTTGGTGTCGGTGGCTTCTTCGGAATACTTCAGCGTCTCGTGGTCATGGCCAAAGCCCAGCATGATCACCCGCGCCTCGAGCCCGGTCATCACCTCGAACCCCTCCCGGCCCTCGACCTGTTCGACGTCCTGAAGCGGGATCGGCGAGATGAAGTCGATCTCTCCCGAGAGCAGTGCCGCAAGCCCTGTCGCAGCATTGCCGATGGGCGTCCAGACCGCCTCGGTCACGTTGTGTTCGGCCGTGTCCCACCATGCGTCGTTCGGAACGAGGCGCGTCTCGATGCCCGGATCGCGCGATGCAAGCACGAAGGGTCCGGTACCGTTGGCGTTGCGGGTGGCGTGGTTTTCTGCATCGCGCGCGGGCAGTTCCGCACCGTTGGCCGCGGCCCAGCCGGAATCGAGGATCATGAAATTGGCGATCGACCCCGGAAACAGCGGGTTCGGGGCAGAGGTCAGGAAATCGACCGTGTAATCGTCGACCCGGACGACCTCGGTAACGGGAGCAAACCAGGATCGGACGTCGGAGGCCTCGGAGGCGGCGCGTTCGTAGGAGAAGATCACGTCGTCGGCATTGAAGGCTGAACCGTCATGGAAGGTAACCCCCTGGCGCAGCGTGAAGCGCCAGCCCGCGCCATCGGGCAGGGCCTCCCAACCAGTTGCCAGCGACGGCTCGACGCCCATGTCCGGCCCACGACGGACGAGTCCCTCGTAGATATTGTTGAGGAAGGACAAAACCGGCGCGGCGTTGACCGCATGGGGGTCCATCGTCTGCGGATCCGTCGTGCCGGCCCAGCGGAAGGTTTCGGCGGCAACGGGAAGCGAACTCAGAAGCGTCGTGCCCAGCACAAGCGCGGTTGCGGGGAGTGTGTTTCGGAACATGAGGGACCTCTCTGTTTGTCGTGCCACGTCTGGCGGTCATTCTGCTGCCAGTTAGACATATTCAGAACGATCATTCCAGATCCTGTCGCGCAAGACTTGGCGAACATGTGCTTTACGCCGGATGAGCATTTCACAAGCCGCTCGGCTCCGTGACGATCTGGGTCTATCTGGACATGGTCTGGGTGCTGCCGTCGCCCGGCAAGAGATGCCCGTTCCGCGAGACCCAAAACCGCCATGGCCACGGCGCGGGCATGCGGCATCCTCGCCGTCGAAATGGAGGCGGCCGGGCTTTATACCTTTGCTCACATCAGGGGCCGTGCCGTCATCTGTCTGGCCCAAGTGACGAACCAGACGGGCACCATTGAGGGTGACTTTGAAAAGTGCGAGGCCAACGGCACGGATGACGCATTCTCTGTAATCTCAATGATCGTGGCCCGACTGGATTGAATCTGGCTGCAGCCTGGTTTTTGTGGGCGACTGAAGGGGTGGCACAGGTCTCGCAGCCCGGCTTCAACGGCCCAGCGATCCGATCGTGTCGAGAACCGGACAGTCGGGGACGTCGGCGCCGGAGCACCTGCCGGCTGTCTCGGCGAGAACCGATTCAATGCGCCTGAGGTCTGCGATCTTCGCACGCACATCAGCAAGGTGGCGCTCTGTTCTCTCTTTGACCTCGGCGCAAGTCGGCGCGGCTCCGTCCTCCAGCCCCAAAAGCCCGCGAATGTCTTCCATCGAGAACCCGAGTTCCCGTGCACGCAGGATGAAGCGCAGGCGTGTGGTGTGCGCGGTGGAATAGATCCGGTAGCCGGCATTGGTCCGGGGTGGGTCGGGCAGCAGGCCGGTTTTCTCATAATAGCGGATCGTCTCGATGTTGCATCCGGTTGCCCTGGCCAAGTCGCCGCGTGTTAAGCCGCTCTCGCGCTCGTGATCTGTCATGGGCAAGTTTCTCCTTGAGCCTGTAGCTGCTACAGACCCTACACCTCTCGTCAACCACAGGCGAGAGGTGCGCGACATGGCGCTGACGGACGACGGAACGGACACCTCAGCAGCGGATCGCCCCGCCCGAAAGGGTTGGCTCGCGGTGGGCGGGGTTGTGGGCGCCTTTCTCGCCTCGGCCTGCTGCATCGGGCCGCTGGTGCTGCTGACCCTCGGCATCTCCGGGGCCTGGATCGGCAACCTCACTGCGCTGGAGCCTTACAAGCCGATCTTCGCCGTGATCGCGCTCGGCTTCATCGGGGCGGGTTTCTGGCAGGTCTATTTCCGCAAGCCGACCGTCTGCGAAACCGGTTCCTACTGCGCAAGGCCAGCATCGGCGCGCATCACCAAGACCGCGCTCTGGGCCTCCCTCATCCTCGTTGTCGCAGCACTCACCATCGACTGGTGGGCCCCGCTTCTCTACTGACCCCGAAAGGATATCCCCATGAAGAAGATCCTTGCACTTGTTCTGTTCGGCCTGACCGCCGTCGCGCCGATCACGGCCGTCCCTGCTGCCGCGCAGGCCGTCGCCGCGGAGCAGACCGTCACCTTCGCGGTCGATAACATGACATGCGCACTGTGTCCGATCACCGTGAAGCGCGCGATGGAGGGCGTCGCGGGCGTGCGCGCCGTCGAGATCGACTTCGAGGCGCGCACCGCCACGGTCTTCTTCGATACCGCCGCGACCAGCCCCGACGCCATCGCGGCGGCCTCGGCCAATGCAGGCTACCCGGCGCGCATTGCGGGCTGACGGTATGACAGAGCAGTCCAACCGGAAGCTGATCGCGACAGGGATAGTCGGCACCGTCATCGCCGCGCTCTGCTGCTTCACGCCGGTGCTTGTGGTGCTTCTGGGCGCCGTGGGACTGTCGGCCTGGCTGGGCTGGCTCGACTACGTTTTGCTGCCCGCTCTCGCCTTCTTCGTCGCACTGACCGTGTATGCGATCTGGCGGCGGCAGCGGCGCCAGACCACTCGAACGGATGGATGACTTGATGAAAGACGATTGTTGCGCGCCCAAGGGCGATTTCGACCTTGCCGTGATCGGCGCCGGATCGGCCGGGTTCTCGGCCGCGATCACCGCTGCGGAAGGTGGAAAGCGCGTCGCGCTGATCGGGCACGGCACCATCGGTGGCACCTGCGTGAACGTCGGTTGCGTGCCCTCCAAGACGATGATCCGGGCCGCAGAAGCTTTGCACGGAGCGCAGTCGGCGCGCCGGTTCCCGGGCCTGCACGGCGAGGCGCAGGTATCTGACTGGGCGGCGCTCGTCGCCGCCAAGGACGATCTGGTCGCGACGCTGCGCCAGAAAAAGTACGCCGATCTGCTACCGACCTACGACGGTGTGACCTATCTTGACGAGGGTCAGGCGCGGCTCGTCCCCGGTGGGGTCGATGTCGGCGGGCGCAGGATCACGGTTCCCAAGGTGATCGTCGCGACCGGCGGTCGGCCCGCCGTGCCCGATATCCCCGGCATACCGGACGTCCCAACGCTCGACAGCACGTCGCTTCTGGAGTTGGACCAGTTGCCCGAGAGCCTGATCTTCCTCGGCGGCGGCTATATCGGCGTGGAGTTGGCGCAGATGATGGCGCGGATGGGCGCCCGCGTCACCATCGTCTGCCGCTCCCGCCTGTTGCCGCGCACCGAGCCGGAGGTGTCCGAGGCGCTGACGGCTACCTTGCGCGCCGAAGGCGTGCACGTCCTCGATGGCGCGACCTACCACGCCGCGCGGCGCGACGGGGACCGTTCGGTCCTGACCGTGACGGTGGACGGCGCAGAGCGCGATCTGACCACTGACCGCCTCGTTCTCACGACGGGACGCGCGCCCAACACCGAGGGGCTGGGCCTCGCGGAGATGTGCGTCGAGACCGACGCACGTGGTGCGATCCGGGTTGGCGACGACATGCAGACCACGAAGCCCGGCATCTTCGCCGCCGGTGATGTCACCGATCGCGACCAGTTCGTCTACATGGCCGCCTATGGCGCCAAGCTCGCGTCGCACAACGCCGTTCTGGGCGGGGCGGAGCGCTACGACAACGCATCGATGCCTTGGGTGGTGTTCACCGATCCGCAGGTTGCAGGCGTCGGCCTGACCGAGGCGCAGGCGCGTGCGGCGGGTCATAACGTCAAGACCAGCGTGCTGACCCTCGACAACGTACCTCGCGCGCTCGCGGCCCGCGATACCCGGGGCCTGATCAAGCTGGTCGCGGATGCGCAGACCGACCGCCTGCTGGGCGGCGTCATCATGGCGCCGGAGGGGGCCGACAGTGTCCAGACGCTCGTCATGGCGCTGAAGGTGGGCATGACGACGAAGGCGCTCGGCGAGACGATCTTCCCCTATCTCACCACGGTCGAGGGCGTGAGGCTGGCCGCGCAGACCTTCGACAAGGACGTCGCGAAGCTGTCGTGCTGCGCGGGGTGAGCGAACCCCGCCAACAACAGTTTCTGAATTTCATGCGTCGTCATGAGCAAGACCGTTATTTGGTTGCGTTAAGGAACCGCCCGTACTCCTCACTCACCTCCCTGGCCTCGACAAAGGCCCGCGCGCGTTCCTCATCGAGGCAACGGAAGTAGTCCTGAACATCGGCGATGTAGGTCTCGAAATCCACCCGGATCAGATCCGCGTAGGTGCGCATGTCCTCTTGAGACTGGGGAAGAAACGGTCGCTCAGGGGAAATGCAGGCGGCAGCCGGACCGGCCGCTCCAACGCCCAGGATCAGCAGCATCAAGGTTATATTGCGCGCACAGTTTATGTGCAGGGCAAAACTCCTTTGCCGCCTTTAAGATCGTCGATCTGTCGGGTATCACTCTTATCGAAGCAAGGCGATCTTCGTCAAGCCGTTATTATTGTCTTGCTAACGGTTATGTTGTCTTGTATCGCCCACGGTGTTTCGAACCCGTGGGACCGGTACTGCACCTCAGGCAGGAAAGGACCCAAGGGAAGGCCATGATAGAAGAAGCACCGAATGTGGTTACAGAAGACGGATTGCGCGGCCTGCTGGCCGAACACTACCTCATCGAGGTGGTCTGCAAGGATGGCGCTGAGAAGCGCCATAACAGTTGGTACGGCACATGGGTCATCCGTGCCGTTGCTGAGGACGGGCGTGACGACAAGATGCTCGTCACGAGCCGTAGCTATCTCAAGGTTCGCGAGTTCAAAACGATTGTCGGTCTTGTCAGCTTCCTTGCTGACATGGGATGCACGACTGCCAGCATCCCGCTTGTCGAGGGTGCCCGCGAACGCCATGCAGCCCCAGGGCGCACGCCCGAGCCACGAACCGGCTCGGTTCTGGTCAAGGACAACTGACCGCGCATTTGCGCTCGTCGTTGCATTTGGTACAGGTGTTTGTTCCGCACCCTTGGCCCTGGCCGACGGCTTCATCTTCCAGGTCAGTCCCGATGGCCGACTGATCGACACCGCCGAGAGCACGAGCAGCCTGCGCTCGTTCACCGGTGAAGATGCCCAGAATGGGCCCCTTCCAAATCGTCTCTTTCTCTTTGCCGCACCGCAGTCCCATGGGGATGATGATCCCCTGAGCGATGTGACGGCTGCCGCAGCGATCGCCCCGCGCACAGTCCGGGCTTCCCCCGAAATCCTCCACGCCATCGAGACCACCGCCTTGCGTTACGGCAGTCATGACGCTCTGCGTCAGGCTGGTCTGTCAGTCACCGATTGGGCGCTGTTCTATCGCGCCAATATCGAGGTTGAGAGCGCGTACAATCCTGGCGCGCGCAGCCCGGTCGGTGCCATCGGGCTCGGTCAACTGATGCCCGACACCGCCCGCGATCTCGGCGTCGATCCCCATGACATCGCCCAGAACCTCGACGGCTTGGCCCGTCACCTTCTGATGATTCTTGAGCAGTTCGGCGATCCCGAGCTGGCGCTTGCGGCCTACAATGCCGGTCCCCATGCGGTCACCCGCCATGGCGGCATTCCCCCTCCTTCACGCTGCATGAGGGCAACTTCTCCTCGGACGGGGTGATCCTCGTGACCATCATGCGCAGCCATTCCGCCGACAGCACACTCGCCTTCGAGGTGGCCGAGGAACAGCAGCCCGGGCAACTGCGCGTGCTCCTCGACTTCGGCGGCAACACCGAGCTGCTGCATCTGGCGGAGTCCGTCACCGCAGCCGAGCTTTGGATCGCGCGATTGGGCTACCGCAACGTACGGCTCGAGATCGTCGGCACCGAGGGCGGTGGTAGGGCAGGGGGCGCGGACCTGGCCGCCTGAGCCCTGACAATTCGTGTGGGGCCTGCCGAAGGGCGGGCTCTCACCGACCACACCCTCCTCCCGCGATGCCGCGGGGCACCAGAGGATCCATCCCCCAATACGTAGGTCTTCGGCCAAAAGCCTGCCCGGGAGGCTGGCGGCAAAAGCATCAGCGGGACAACCGGCTCCAGTCGTCAGGGCACCACCCCCCGCTCGCCACTCCCTTCCTTACCCCGAATTCTGTCTTCGAGATCAACCCGCGAGGGGTCGGACTACGGGCGAGCCCGTGCCGCCGGCCGGATTCGGAGCAAGTCCGAACGTACCCGGTGATGTCAGCCAGTCTTCGGGCCAGCGGGGTCCTGTCGCGCGGGGGATGGTCCCCCGCCTCCAAGACAGGAACCAAACAGATGTCCCGCAAAGATGCTCACGCCTTCGCGTCGACGCAGTGCGTCAACCCCTCGCCGCAACGCTCATGGTAACGGCTGCCCGTTGAATGCCTGTATCATTTTTGAACATCCAGCCAGGCTGCTGATTTCCTAGCTCGCTGCCTAATGCTTACTGATTTAGTGGGACGTTCGAAGAACGCCCAGGTGTCGTATCTCTGTAACATTAGACGTCTAGACGTCTCTACGGAGAGATTCGGGAGATGCACCTTGCCACAGCTTGTCAGACAATCCGGTATGGCCGTTTGGGCGCAGATTGCAACAGCCTTGCGTGGCCAAATCGAGCAGGGCCTCGACGACGGGGATTGGCTGCCGGCCGAACCCGAGTTGGCCTCGCGCTTTGGCGTCAACCGCCATACCTTGCGCCGTGCGGTGGATGAGCTGATTGCCGAAGGGTTGGTCGAGCGGGTCCATGGCCGTGGCACGCGGGTCCTCGCGCGCGGGCTGGTCTACGGCATCGGGCCGGATACCAAATTTACCGAGCGTTTGGCTGCAAGCGGGCGGACGGCACAAGTCACATTGATCGACACGAAAGAGGTTGTGGCCGAGGGCGGCGTCGCGCGACGGTTGCGCGTGACCGAGGGCGCGCCTGTGCTGCGTCTGCGCACCCTGCGCGGTGAGAGAGATATGCCCTATGCGTTGACCTTGCACTTCATGACCGGTGATGCGGCAGAGGCGGCGCGCAGCTACACCGGTGGTTCTCTGACGAAACATCTGCGTGCGGTGGCAGGTATCACGCTTGACCGGGTTGAAAGCCTTATCACCACACGCATGCCATTGCCCGAGGACGCGCTTGCCCTGCGGATGCCGCGCACCCAGCCGGTGCTGCGCGTCAAGGGCGTGAACGCCTGCCGGGAATGTGGCGTGATACAAGAATATGCGATCACCCAGTTTCGTGGCGACGGCATCCAGCTTTCGGTGGCAGATCCCGAGTGGGCCACCGAAAACCCGCCGCCGGACTAAGGTGCGGCTGCAACCCTGACTCCCCAGTCATTCAACGCGAACCAAAAGGAAGAACCATGTCCATCCTCAAGACCTTTGTTGCGGCTGCAGCCGCAACTGTGATCTCTATCACTGGCGCTCTTGCGCAACAAGCCGACGGCACCGCCGGCAATCCCTACCGCGTCATGCTCGTGCCCGCCGATGGCGGCACTGAAGACGGCACGCGGGCCGACTTCCAGCCAGTATTCGACGCTGTCACACAGACCACCGGTATCCACTTCGATATCAAGGTCGGTCAGACCTATGCGACCGTGATCGAGGCGATCTGCTCGGACGTGGTGGAAATCGCCTGGTTCGGCGCTGCCTCTTACCTGCCCGCACAACAGCGCGGTTGCGCCGAACTTCTGGCGGTTGACGTGAACAACGGCAATTCGACCTATTTCTCTGGCATCTATGCCCGCAAGGACAGCGGCATCGCCACCGTGGCGGACCTGCAAGGCCGTTCCATGGCGTTTGGTGACGCAAACTCGACGTCAAGCTTTGTCTATCCGGTTGCGATGATCGTCGCTGCGGGCCTCGATCCTGCGACGGACCTGAGCGTCATCCGCATGACCGGCAGTCACGCCAACAGCCTCAAGGCGCTTGCCGAAGGTCAGGTCGACGCGGCAGCGGCCTCATTCGACAGTTTCGAAAAGGCGATCAACCAAGGTACGATTGACGCGGCCGAATTCGTAGTCGTGGGCAAGTCCGACCCGATCCCCAACCCGCCCCTGGCGATGTCTACAGGGCTGCCGGCTGAAGTGAAGACCCAACTGCGCGACGCCTTTAACACTGTTCACGAAGCGCCGGGTGTAACCCCCGAAATGATCCGCGGCTATGGCGGCAAGCAGGTTGACCGTTACGACGCGACTGTAACCGACGAAATGCTGGCGCCTGCCCTTGTGACCCTGTCGGGTGTGTCGGGCGACTTGCGCGCATCGATCATCGCCAAGGCGGGCGAATAATGTCTGTCGCGGCGATCCAATCCGCCGCGCAGGCAACCGGGAGAGAGGTGCAATCGCACCTTTCCTTCCGGGACTTGCGCAAGGTCTATCCGGACGGCGTTGCCGCGCTGGACGGCGTGTCGGCCAATGTTCGCAAAGGCGAGTTCTGCGTCGTGCTTGGCCCGTCCGGTTCTGGCAAATCCACGCTTTTGCGGGTTGTCAACGGGCTGACGGATCTGACATCGGGCACGATGTCGCTTGACAACACAGACCTGTCACCCAAAAGCCTGCGGGCCATCCGCCGCCGGGTGGCCATGGTGCATCAGCAGTTCAATCTGGTGGAACGCGCCAGCGTGGCGTCCAATGTTCTGACGGGTGCCGTGGCCGAGGTGTCGTCATGGCGTGCGATGCTGGGCTGGTATCCCGGCCATCTGCGGGATCGCGTCTGCGAGGTCGTGGCGCGCGTGGGGCTGGACGAAATCCATCTGCCGCGCCGCGCTTCGGCCCTGTCAGGCGGGCAGCAGCAGCGCGTCGGCATTGCCCGCGCCCTGTTGCTGCGGCCCGAGGTGATCCTTGCCGACGAACCCGTGGCCAGCCTTGACCCCGCGATCAGCCGCGAGGTTCTGGGCCTGTTGCGCGAAGCCGCTCTTGAGCAGGGGGCCACCGTGTTGTGCAGTCTGCACCAGACCGATCTGGCGCGTGAGTTCGCCGACCGGATCATCGGGATGCGCAAGGGCCGTGTCGTCTTTGACGGGCCACCGCATTTGTTCGACAGCACTGCGGAGGGAAAACTATACGAAGGCCTGACCACGCCTGTGGAGCAACCCGTTACACGGGAGCAAGTCTATGCGTGAGGGTGAACTTGCGATCGGGGCGCATCATCCCCGCCCTGCGAAAGAATGGCACCTGCCTGCCCCCTATGACTGGCGCGCGGCGCTTGCCGTCCTGCTGGTGGCGCTGGCGCTGATCTGGTCGGGCAACCGGATGGAAGTGGACAAGATGCTGGGCCTGTCCGGCGAGGCGGTGCTCTCTGCCGTTGGCCTTCAGGAAACCAGTCAGGTCGGTCGCGGTCTTGGCCGGATGCTGGGGGCGTTGTTTCCCTTTGTGATCGAAGACCGGACGGAACTGGCGCGCTTGACCGATATCGACCGCGCAGCACTGCCGATGTTCACGCGGATTGAGACAATCGAGGTCACGACATTTCACATGAATGCCGACACCTTACAGGCCGAACCGCAGATCGAGGTGAAGGAATACCTTGTCCACCCCTTCGGTTATCTGACCAAAGTGCTGAGCAAGATGGTCGAGACATTCGAGATCGCGATCTGGGCGACGATCATTTCGGTCATCCTGTCGATCCCGCTGGCGTTCTTCGGCGCGCGCAACTACACGCCCAACCGTTTTGTCTATTCCGCCAGCCGCGGCGTTGTCAGCTTTCTGCGCGCCATGCCGGAACTGATCATCGCGATGTTTCTGGTGCTGGGCTTCGGGTTCGGGGCGATTGCGGGCTATCTCGCGCTTGGGCTGCATGGAGCGGGGTTTCTGGGCAAGTTCTATGCCGAGGATATCGAGGCCGCTGACCGCAAGCCGCAAGAGGCGCTGACCGCCCTTGGCGCAGGCAAGCTGCGGGTGCTGCGCGCCGCCGTGCTGCCACAAGTGGCACCGTCCTATGTGGCCTACACCCTGTATATTCTGGACCGCAACGTGCGCATGGCCGCCGTCATCGGTTTGGTCGGTGCGGGCGGTATCGGGCAAGAGCTCAAGGGTCGCTACGACACGTTTGAATATGGTCATGTCGGCACGATCCTTTTGGTGATTTTCCTCACCGTCTTCGTGCTCGATCAAATTTCGGCGCGGGTGCGTTCCCGCCTGATTGGATAAGGAATTGATGATGAGACCGGAGAGAGAAAACTGGACTGCGGCGCTTGCTGCGGCTGACGCCGGACGGGTCGCGGCGCTTGCCGACAGCATCCGTGACCGCGCCACGGTCGAGCCACTGGCCCCGCCCCGCGAAGGGCTGATGCTGATGCAAACGCGCGATTCCGTGGCAGGCGCGGCGTTCCATCTGGGCGAAATCCCGATGGCGCGCGTCCATCTGCGCCTGACCGCGCCCGAAGGTGTGGCGATCGGCGGTGCTGCGCTTATGAGCGACGATCTGGCACTGGTCACACGGCTGGCCATTCTGGATGCGGCGCTGATGGCCGACCTGCCCGAGGCCCCCGAGATCGAGGCGCTGCTGGCCGAAGGGATGGTGGCCCGCGCCGAGGTGCAGGCACGCCGCGCCTTGGCGCTGGACCGCACCCGCGTCGATTTTCAACTTTTGTCGGAGGATGACGCATGAGCGTTCTTGACTTGCCCCGCCTCTGGCGGCCCGAGACGCATCAGGCGCTGTTCCGCCGCATCCTCGACGTGGCGGCCCGCCCCGGCCAGATCGCCGATCTGGGGGATCTGCTGGACGGGCGGCCTGCTGCACTGGCCGCACTGGCCACCTTTTGCGACAACACGCAAACGCTCGCCGATCTGACCGGCACGCTGTCAGCGACCGATCTTGCCTTTCTCGATGTGAGCAAGGCTGCGGCTGAACAGGCCGGGTTTATCCTTGCCGCTGGCACAGGCACGCCCGGCTTCACTCCGCGCCTTGGAACGCTTGACACGCCAGAGGATGGCGCAACGGTGGTGGTGATCGTGGACAGCCTGACGGATGGTGCGGCGCTGACCCTGACCGGACCCGGCATTAAGGGCACAGTCACGATTTCGCCCAAGGGCCTTGCAGACGGCTGGCTGACCGCCCGCGCGCGCTGGTGCGCCGATTTCCCGATGGGGATGGATCTGGTGCTGGCCGATGCCACGCGCCTTGTCGTCTTGCCCCGCACAACCAAGATCAAAGGAGTCTGAGCCATGGCTTATGTTGCCATTCGCGGCGGCGCTGACGCGATCAAGGGCTCGGCCCGCCTGATGGACGCAATGCGCGCCATGGGTGAGAGCGCCCCGCTGGAACTTGACCAGATCGAACGCCAGATGCCGCTTCTGCATTCCAAGGTGCTGTCCGAGGGCAGCCTGTATCACCCGCGCCTTGCCTCGCTCGCGCTGAAACAATCACTGGGCGACAGCCTTGAAGCCGCGTTCTTTTTGCGCGCTTACCGCTCGACCAAGCCCCGCCTTGGCGAAACCGCGCCGCATGACACCCGCAACATGCGCGTGATTCGCCGTGTTTCTGCCGCGTTCAAGGACATTCCCGGCGGGCAGATGCTGGGCGCGACCCCCGATTATCTGCACCGCCTGTTCCGGTTCGAGTTGATGGACGAAGGCGCGGAACGGCTTGACGAGATCGCACGCGACTGGCTGGGCAACCGCGCCGCAAGCGACACGCCGCTGACCTTTCCCAAGGTCCTAGACAGCTTGCGCGACGAGGGTCTGCTTGCCCCGCTGGAAGACAACGACGAGACGCCTTTTGATATCACCCGCGAGCCGCTGATCTTTCCGGTGCCGCGTTCGGCGCAACTGGCGACCATGGCCCGCGGGGAAACCGGCGGTCTGCTGGCACTCGCTTATTCCAACATGCGCGGGTACGGCGACGTACATCCCACGGTTGGCGAATTGCGCGTGGGTTACGTGCCGGTGATGGTGCCGCATCCGGTGACGGGCAAGCCGATGGAGGCGGGCGAGGTTCTGGTGACGGAATGCGAAATCGTCGCCATGTTCGAGAAATCCGACGATGGCGCGCCGGTCTTCACTTTGGGCTACGGGGCCTGCTTTGGTCATAACGAGGTCAAAGCGATTGCCATGTCCGTGCTGGACCGCGCGATCAGTGTCGCCAAGGAAAAGGGCCGCATCGCCAACCCGTCGGAAGACCCCGAATTTGTGCTGCTGCATGTGGACGGGATCGAAAGCATGGGCTTTTGCACCCACTACAAGATGCCCCACTACGTCACCTTCCAATCCGACATGGACCGCCTGCGCGCCGCGCGTGGCAAAGCCGAGGAGTCTACCGATGCACCCCGTTGACACCATGGGCCAGAACCGCGACGGCGCGGAATACGGCTTTGCCTTTCTGGACGAGGACGCCAAGCGCGAGTTGCGCCGCTCGATTTTCAAGGCGGTCTGTATTCCGGGCCATCAGGTCCCCTATGCCAGCCGCGAAATGCCCATTGCGCGCGGTTTCGGCACTGGCGGGATGCAGTTGACGCTGGCGCTTCTGGGTCCCGATGACGCCTGCAAGGTGATTGATCAGGGCGCCGATGACAGCGTGAACGCGGCCAATATCCGCAACTTTTTCGCGCTCACCTGTCCCGGTGTCACCGGTACGCTGCGCACCGAAGAGGCAAGCGTGATCCAGACCCGCCACCGTATCCCCGAACTGCCGCTGCGCGCCGATCAGATCCTTGTGTTTCAGGTGCCGTATCCCGACCCGCTGGTGGTGGTGGAACCCAATGCCGCCAGACGCCGCCGGATGCACGGGCGGGCGGATTATGCGCGGCTTTGGGTCAAGCTTTATGAAGATATGGTCGCCTTTGACGAGATCACCATCTCGCACCGCTATCCCACGCGGATCAACGGGCATTATATCATCGACCCCTCACCGATCCCGCGCTTTGACGTGCCGAAACTGCATCAGGCCGATTGCCTCTATCTGTTCGGCGCAGGCCGTGAAAAGCGTATCTATGCCGTGCCGCCACATACGGATGCCGTGCCGATCACCTTTAACGACGTGACCTTTGCAGTGGAAAATTTCCGCGACAAGGCCACGGGCAAACGCCATACCTGCCGCCGCTGCGGGGCCGATGACAGCTTTCTTGATGAATTCCTCGATGATGCGGGCGCGCGGATTTTCCAATGCTCGGATGCCGCCTATTGCGACATGCTCCTAGAACGGCTGGAGGCCGCAGAATGAAACCGATCCTTGATGTTGATAACCTGACCCGCATCCACGGCCCCGGCTGCCCCGCCTGTCTGGACGTGACCGGACCGGAGCATGACACCAATATCTGCCGCCATTGCGGATCGGTGGTGGCTGTGGCGGGCGCATCCCTGCGCCTGCACAAGGGCGAGGTGCTGGGGATTATGGGCGAGAGTGGTTCGGGCAAGTCCAGCCTCGTGAAGATGCTGTATTTCGATGACAAGCCGACTTCGGGGCAGGCGACATTCCACGACGGAGGCCACGCGCATGACCTGTTTTCGTTGAATGAGGCGCAGCAATTACGCCTGCGCGATACCCGCATGGGCATGGTCTATCAGAACCCGTCACTGGGGCTGAACTTCGACATTTCCGCCGGTGGCAACATTGCCGAACGGCTGTTGATGTCGGACGAACTGAATTACCGCGTGATCCGCGAAAAGGCTATGGCGCTTCTGGCGCGGACCGAGGTGCCACCGGCGCGGATGGACGAATTGCCGCGTAATTTCTCGGGCGGGATGCAGCAGCGGGTGCAGATTGCCCGCGCCCTGTCCACCGGCGCGCCGCTGTTGCTGCTGGACGAGGTGACGACGGGCCTCGACCTGTCGGTGCAGGCACGCATTCTGGACCTCATCATGGAACTGCAAGAGGTCACGGGTGTGTCGATGCTGGTCGTGACCCACGACCTTGGCGTTGTGCGCCACCTGACGACGCGGACCATCGTGATGAAATACGGCCGCATCATCGAATCCGGGCTGACCGATCAGATCCTTGAGGATCCGCAGGCCGCCTATACGCAACAACTTGTTTCCAGCGCATTGTGAGGGCCTGATGGACAATATTCTTTCCGTGCGCGATCTGGGCAAAGGGTTCTATATTCACGACCGCGCCAAACATGTGCCCGCCGCTGAAGGCATCAGCTTTGATTTGAAGCCGGGCCAACTGGCCGCGCTGGTGGGGCCATCGGGGGCGGGGAAATCCTCGCTGTTGAAGGCGATCTACCGCACCTATGTGCCGTCGTCAGGGCAGGTTCTGTATCGCAGTGCTGCGGGCGATCTGGTGGACCTTGTGACCGCGCCCGAAACGCAAATCACCGACCTGCGCCGCGCTGAAATCGGCTTTGTCACTCAGTTCCTGCACTGCTTGCCGCGCCTGACGACGCTCGATGTGGTCGCCCGGCCCCTGCTGCAACAGGGCGTGGACCGTGATGCCGCCCATGACAAGGCCGCAAAGATGCTTGCGGCGCTGGCGATCCCCGAACAGCTTTGGGATGCGACGCCCGCAACCTTTTCGGGCGGTGAACGCCAGCGTGTGAACATCGCGCGCAGCTTTACCCAAGGGGGGCGGCTGATGCTGCTGGACGAACCCACCGCTTCGCTGGACCCTGCCGCACGCGAAAACGTCTGCGCCATGATCGAGGCCGCCAAAGCGAGCGGTGCCGCCATGGTCGGTATCTTTCACGACATGGCCATTGTCGAACGGCTGGCCGATGTGAAGATCACCGTGGATCGCCGCGCGTTCGAGGCGGTGGCATGACACAACATCTGGAAAACGCGCGCATCGTGACGGCTGATGGCCTGCATCATGGCAGTGTCACAGTTGAAGATGGACACATTGTGGCGCTGAACGGGGACGCGCCCAAGGGGGCAACCTGTCTTGATCTGCGCGGTGATCTGCTTTTGCCCGGTCTGATCGACCTGCATGGCGATGCGATTGAAAAAGAGGTGGAGCCCCGCCCCAACGCCTTTTTCCCGCTGCCGGTCGCGCTGGATGCCATTGACCGGCGCATGGCAGCGGCAGGGGTGACGACTGCGTTTCACGGCATCAGCTTTGCCGAGGGCGAATTGGGCGTGCGTGATGTGGAATTTGCGGAAAAGCTGGCGCGGGGCTTGCATGGTTTCAAGGGCGCGGTCGATCACCGCGTGCATATCCGCTACGAGCTCACTGATGCCGGATCCGAGGCGCGGGTCACGCGGCTGATCGAAGAGGGTGTGGCAAGCCTTTTGTCCTTTATGGATCACACACCGGGGCAGGGACAGTTCAAGGATGCCGCTGCCTACGGCGCCTATTTTGGTCGCGTCTATGCCAAGCAAGACGGCGAGATTCTCGAAAAGATCAGCGCGAAACAGGCCGAAGCGGGCAATATCGTGGCCCGCGTGGAACGACTGGCCGAACACGCCCGTCCGCATGGTGTAGCACTGGCGGGGCATGACGACGAAGGCGCGGACCGCGTCGCTTTCATGGCGCATGTGGGGGCAACGATCAGCGAGTTTCCTCTGGATCTGGACACCGCGCGCGCGGGCTGTGCCGCCGGTCTGGTTACGCTGTTTGGCGCGCCCAACGTATTACGCGGACGCAGCCAGTCCGGTGCGCTGTCCGCGCGCGACGCAATCGCCGCGGGTGTCGCGGGCGCGCTGTGTTCCGACTATGCGCCGCAGGCGATGCTGCCCGCGCTTGGTGTGCTGACGGGCGAGATGGGCCTTGGCTGGAGCCAGGCGATTGACCTGCTGTCCGGCGCGCCTGCGCGTGCAACGGGACTGATGGATCGGGGCGAGATCGCGCAGGGAAAACGCGCCAATCTGATCCGGGTGCGCGACACCGGGGGGGCGCTGTCAGTTGCGGCGACATGGGTCGCGGGCGCGCAGGTTTACGGGTTCGGAGCGCCATGACAGGTCGGTTGTTCCTGATCGTCGGGCCATCTGGTGCCGGCAAGGATACGGTCATTGCAGGGACAGTGGCGCGGCTTGTGCCTGAAGATGACGTCATCCTTGCGCGCCGGTTCATCACCCGGCCGCTGCATCCCGGCGGTGCCGAGCAACATGTTCCCGTGATACCCGCCGCCTTTGCGCGGATGCGCGCGGCAGGGGCGTTCGCGCTGGATTGGGACAGCCACGGGCTGCGCTACGGTCTTGGGATTGAGCTGAAGGCGTGGCTGGCGGCGGGCATGACGGTAATCGCCAATGGATCACGCGGGGCTTTACCTCAGGCGCGCGCGGAGTTTGGCGCGGCGTTGATCGCCACCGAAATTACTGCACGGCCCGAGACGCTGGCGGCACGGCTGGCGGCACGCGGCCGCGAAAGCGCCGACGACATCGTGGCGCGCCTGTCCCGCACCGATGCCCTGCCACCTGCGTCGGTCGATCTGAGCATCCCCAACGATGACGCCCCCGATGTGGCCTCTGCCATGCTGCTGTCTGCGGTCCGACAAGGGGCCATGACATGCGCCTGACGTTTCTGGGCACGGGCGGGGTTTGGGCCGCGCCCGTTCACGGCTGCCCCTGTCCCGCTTGCGCGGCAGCCCGCCGTGACCCGTCGCGGGCCCGCGCCCCTGCCTCGGCTCTGCTGGAGGTCGCGGGCCTGCGCTTGCTGATCGACGCAGGCCGGACCGATCTGGCGGACCGGTTCCCCCCCGGCAGCCTTGACGGTGTGTTGCTGACGCATTTCCACGCCGACCATTGCCTTGGCCTGACCCTGATGCGCTGGAGCCTAGCCGAACCATTGCCTGTCTGGTGCCCCCATGATCCGCGCGGCTATGACGACCTGACCAAGCATCCCGGCCGGCTGCGTTTCCAGACCTGTGCGGCGGGCGCGGCATTCTGCATAGGACCCGTTACGGTGACGCCGGTCATGCTAATCCATTCGCGCCCGACACTCGGTTGGGTGATCGAACACGGAGCGGAACGGATCGCCTACCTGTCCGATACACGCGGCCTGCCGGAGGAGACCTTTGCGGTCCTCGAGGCCGCACCCCTCGACCTGGTTGTGCTCGACTGCGCCTATCCGCCAGGCAGTCCCGACCCACGGGGCCACAACGATCTGGACGAGGCCAATGCGATCCTCGCGCGGCTTGCCCCAAAACAGGCACGGCTGACGCATCTCAATCACGATCTCGATCAGTATCTGGCCGCCTCGGGGGTCGGGTGCAGGACCGCGCGGGATTATGAGGTCGTGGAGGTTGGCGAGCATGGTCTCTAGGCTCCAGACCCATTGATTTCAGTCCGTTGTCGTGATTCAGGCCCCGCAAGGAGACCTGAGCGATGAGCAATCTTTACTGGCTGACCGAGGCGCAGATGGAGCGCCTGAAACCGTTTTTTCCTAAGAGCCATGGCAGGCCCCGGGTTGATAACCGGAGAGTGCTGAGCGGCATTATCTTTATCAATCGCAATGGCTTGCGGTGGTGCGATGCCCCCAGGGAGTATGGCCCGGCCAAAATACTGTACAACCGCTGGAAACGCTGGAGTGAAAAGGGCGTCTTCGCCCGGATCATGGCGGGCCTGGCCGCTGAAGGCGCCGAACATACGACCATCATGATCGACGCGACCTATTTGAAAGCGCACCGCGCGGCCTCGAGCCTGCGGGTAAAAAAGGGGGGCGTACTCGCCAGATCGGGCGAACGAAAGGCGGCATGAACACCAAGTTGCACGCCGTCACCGATGCCACGGGCCGCCCGATCCGGTTCTTCATTTCGGCCGGACAGGTGAGCGATTACACTGGCGCGTCGGCGCTGCTGAGTAGCCTGCCAAAGGCGGATTGGCTCTTGGGGGATCGCGGATACGATGCCGACTGGCTGCGAGAAGCCTTGCAAGACAGAGGGATAAAGGTTTGCATCCCCGGTCGAAAGTCCCGCAAGACGAAGGTGAAATATGACAAGCGGCGGTACAAACGGCGTAACCGGATCGAGATCATGTTTGGCCGCCTCAAGGACTGGCGGCGCGTCGCCACACGATACGATCGATCACTTAACGAGACCGACGTCATCCGCGATAAGGAGACGGACCCGGTCCTGTACGAGGGCACGTTCGACCGGCAGGTGCTGGAACGACAGATCATCGATCGCTGCACGCCCCAAGGTGAGAGGACGCCGGGTCGTCGTCGGCGTGTTCCGAAACGACGCCTCTAAGTGTAGCTTTGTGTCAATCAGACCAGGGGATGCGTCGGGCAAGAGTTGGACCGCGCCGGGGTCAAGAACCCGTGCACCTTTTTCCAGGTCCCAGACAAACCGGCTCTCCTTGTCCCGCACAAGGCCGGAAAGACCGCGGCAGTGGATCTCACGAAACCCACGCTTGAGCGTTGAAGTGCTCAGCACCTTCCATGTGGCGGAGCGTAAACTGATGACGGCGCCAGGCTGCGGCACGACATTCATTTAGGAGGCCCCCAAAACATTATCTCGATTCAACAGCACGATCTGCTGGTCCTGCGGTCTTCGTGCGGCGGGGTCGGTATCAAGCCCCAGCCTCTTAAGCGCGTAGAACAACAGCGCGCGGCGGACCGTGATCTGCGCGCGGCCCGCCTCCATGCCGTAATCCATCTCTATCGCGCGGCGTTGGTTGTCGGAGAGGTCCGGATGCGGCCCAATCTCGAGCGAGACGTCTGTGTGCCAAGCGCCATCGGAGCTAGGGTCCGACGTAACAGGCCCTTGGTCCCCAACCTCCACGATGCGAGAGAGCAGGAAATCCTTGAAGACCTGGTCATTCTGGCAAAACGCGCGGGCATGCCAACGGAAGCCGTCAAAGGCAAGAGCATGGGGCTCGATCCAGCGCGCGTTTGGTTCAGGACGCGACATCGATTGATAGGTCACCTGTAAGGCGGCCGGCAAACGGATCGCCGCGAGAACATCGCGCAACGTTTCAGGCGCCACGCCTCGGGCAGGTGTCGGCGTTGCTCCAAAGCCCGGAAAGACGCTGATCCAGCTTTGCTCCGCGCTCACCAGCCCCTGATCGACGGCCCGCAGCTGTGCGAAGTACTCCTCTGCATCCGGCTTGAGATATTTGGGCTTGAATTGTTTGCCGCGCAGGTAGGTGCGCAGGCTCTTGTCATAGACGAGGTTCCGCTTGGCCTGATCGATATAGGCGTTCAGGTCCAGCGATGCCTGCTGTGTTGAAACCCCGAACGCGTCCATCAAATCCCCTCGGTTTATCCGCCCCTGCCAGAACAGGCGAAACTCGATGAACTCATATCGACGTTCGACACCCCAGTTCAGCTGCTTGCCCTTCTTGCGAGTCACCTAGTGCCCTCATCTATATGTCGCAAAGATACACGCGTCCAGTTTTTAGATTGACTCACAAATCAGACCATATGACCCTTGAAGTGTCAGTAAGTCGATTCGTGACGAGCCCGTCACGTTATTAGACGTGTCACAAACTTGGGGGCTCGCCCCAACATTACCCTCCCGCACCGCTCACTGGAAGGGAAAAGGAGCTTTTGCATGACGAAACTTCGTACGCTCACCGCATCCTTGTTGATCAGCACCTGCCTGACGGCAGGCGCCGTCGCACAAGAAAGCTCTCCGCTGGACGCAGAAATTGCAGCGATCGACAGCCAGATTTCCGAAGTCGATGCGACGATCTCCCGCTATGACGGGGGATTGATCCGTATGTTGGCCGAGAGCCGCCGCGAGGCTCTGCTTCTGTTGCGCACGGTCGTGGAGGCACGACAGGCGGCGGAAGCCGCTGGCGCGATGATCGAGGTCACCGTACCGGCGGTAGAGCCAGATCCAGAGCGCGCGGAGCAGCTTCTTGGAGAAATGGCCGCACAGCAGGATCGTGTCGAGACCGCGGAGCGAGAAGCGGCCTCGGCAGGGGGATTGATCCAGGCGGTTGCCCTCAGCCGTGTGGAAACGGAAAAGCTCACGCTCGCTCAACTGCAAATGGCCTATCTGCAGGCCCGTTACGGCATCGCCTTCCCGATGACACCGAGCGTGACGAATTCAGCGCCGCCCATATCCGACCGAACTTCACCCGCTGCCATGACCCAAGGCGAAGAGGTCGCTGAGACCGCATTACCTTGGGCCGACCCGGACCACCCGGACATCGACTACAGCCTCACGCCCTTCGAGCAGGCGCATAATGAAGGGGACCGGATCGCAGGCTGGTGGGTGATCAATGAAGAGCGTGCAGCAATCGACGACAGCCCGTCGGTGGTGGCCATCAACTACTCCGCCTATGACGCGCGCAGCTTCGGTGGTCTGACGGCCCTACTCGCGCAATGCCGCGAGGGCGTGACGTCGGTTGTGTTCGTCCAGGACGACTTCTTGATCAGTGCCATGCGCCGGGATTCCTTCGACATCACCTACCGGATCGACAGCAATCCTGCGCAATCGACGCGCTGGAACGAGCTGACCAATAACAAGGGGGCCGGGCTGTTCGGCTCTGGCTCAGAGGGGTTCCTGCGCGGCCTCTATGATGCCGATAGCTTTTTCATCAGGCTCACGGACGGCAATGGCCGACGCTACGATGCAGAATTTGATCTCGCTGGAATCGAGGAAGCGATTGAGGCAGTGGCTGGCGCCTGCGGGTGGTCGACGCTAGATCTCTCGCCAGACGACTACCGCGCGATCCAGACTCTCCTGAACGCGGGCGGGTTTGACGCAGGCACCCCGGACGGCGTTTGGGGCAATGGATCACGCAACGCGATGCGGGCGTTCCAAGAACAAAACGGCCTGCCCATCACCGGCGCAGCCGATCGCACAACCCTCGAAGCCCTTGGTGTCCAGGCCGGCGAATAGCAACCGTGCCCTACACGGCCCCGGATGCAAATCATCCGTGTCGTCCAGCGGTGGCTAACTGGCGGCTTCACGAGACTTGGGTCTTCCCTGCGGGATCAGCCGATTATGTCTCGTCACCTCTGCTCAAAACAGGTCTGCTCTATGCGCTTTCTACTCGCCCTCCTTCTGTTTTCGTTTGTTGCCGTCCCGCAGGCCCATGCTGATCGTTTGACCGGCGTTGCCAGCGTGATCGACGGCGATACACTGGAAATTCGTGGGCAGCGCATCCGGTTGCATGGGATCGATGCTCCGGAAAGCCGGCAGCTTTGCGCCACGGCTGAGGGTCAGCGCTGGCGGTGCGGACAACAAGCGGCACTGTCTCTCGCCGACAGGATCGGCCGTCGGCAGGTAAGCTGCACCGTGCGTGATATCGACCGCTATGGCCGCTTCATTGCGGTCTGTCATCAAGACGGTACCGATCTGAACGGCTGGCTCGTGCGTGAAGGGTGGGCCGTCGCTTATCGTCGATACAGCCGCGACTACATCCGCGATGAGACCGAGGCCAGATCCGCACGGCGCAATATCTGGTCCGGACGCTTTGACGTGCCGTGGGACTGGCGCCGCGCGCAACGTGGCGGATGACGACGGGCGGCTCGGTCACCTCGCGATCTTGCTGACAACCGCAACCATCATACGCATCATCAATGTTGCAATAGTATATTATCGTATGTATGCTGGATGAAGATTGTCAAGGGTTCTTGCCATGCGTTTCGAATTCAAAAACCTCCCTCTGGCGGCCTTTTTAGCTCTCGCCCTGACCGGGCCAACAGTTCCGACGCAAGCCCGCGCCCAAACCTACCAGATCGATTGCGCCATCCTGCTGTGTTTGTCCGGTGGGTGGCCGGCTTCCGTGCCATGCGCCCGCGCTCGGGCCGAGTTCATCCGGCGCATCACACCTTGGCCGGTGGAGCCGCCGCTGCAGATTTGGCGCTGCCCCATGGGTGCGTCTTACGATGGGCCTGCCAGGTCGCGCCCCACGGACCGGATCTTCGATGCCCTTTATGGTGGTGCAGGAACCCCATCAAACTCTTCAGCCCCGCTCTTTGATCAGGCCGCCACAGCAGGCGGCATGCTTGAGTTCAAAGGCTCAAACGTGGCCTGGGACAGCCTCGTAAGTGCTGATTATGCTCTCCAGCTCGTACAAGACCGCGCCGACATCGATATCAGCGGGCCGGAATTCAACTTCGTGCGTTCCATCCGCGTCTTTGACGTTCGTTATGCCCGCCAGCACGAATCCGGGCGAGATGGCGACTGCAACCGCAGCGCCGTCGTTGTCCTCGGCACCTACGGGATCCAGGGCGATTTTTCCTGGAGGGCGTCGTCACCCGCAGCGCTTCCTGCTGCGCATGCCGGTCTCGAGCGGTGGGGCGAGCACTGCCCGAGCATTTATCACAGATCCGTCTTCGTGGAGTGGCGTGACTATAGCGGGAATTACGGCTTCGAGCAGGTCAATTACTGACTGTTGAGGCGCAGCGACGTCGCGCAGAGCCAGTATGAAATCAAACCTGCAACGCAGGCAAACGCACCCATTCAAGGGCCATAAAGGCCAGATTCTTCCATGTCAGTCGTCGCGACAAGTCAGCTGCGTAAGTGACGCAAAGTCGATTTCAGCTTTATCCGCATCGCAGATATCCGGAAAAATCTTTGAGACACGCTGCGGGCCATGGATGTCCCACCGGATTGCCAGAGAACCTGTGTTCCAGCGATATACCCAGCCGACAATGGTTTCTTCATCGGCTGCAATCAAATTTGCGATCGCGACGCCTTCGACCTCATTTTCGTTCACTGTTTACTGACTTCCTGCAATTTGGCGTTGCGGATAGCAGCTCAGATCCAAAGCGTTTGCTGCAACCGTATGCCGGGCCTCGTTAAAATCGGTTACTGTTCGTCCTCGCGGTAACGAATTCACACCGGGAGAAGTCAGCTCCCGTGTTCTCGATTGATGAAATTGCTCAAATCCGGTGGTCGGGCTCCGTGGCGGCTTCGACGGTCGCCAAAACCTCGAAAGGGTCAAAGCCGATGGCGCGCGCAAGGACGACCAGCTCGACGACGTCGACCCGGCGCTGGCCGCTTTCAATGCGCGCCACGAGGGATTGATGGCACTTGAGCTTGATCGCCAAGTCCTCCTGACCGAGTCCCGCCTTGATGCGGGCGTCGACCAATGCTTGGCAGAGTGCCACCTGTCCTGTGCTTCTGATTGTCTTTGCCACGCGTCACATACCTTTTGTGACGTCGCTAGCGGATGAAATCTGTTATCTAAAAAATGGATATTTGAGGGTGTTATCGGCGTCTGATTTCCATGGGCTGCAAGTCTGATGGTCCCGAGGTTGCCCATCAATCCCCTACCAATTGCAAAAATCGGCCATAATCCTCGCTGACTTCGCGCGCTTCTTCGAAAGCGCGGGCGCGTTCGCTGTCGAGGCAACGGAAGTAGCTCTGGATATCCTGGATGTAACTTTCGAAATCGCCACGGATGATGTCCGCATAGTCCCGCGCTGCCTGCGAATCGCTTGGCAGGAAAGGACGGGCCGGGGCGAAGCAGGATTCCGCGAAACCCGGCCCGGGGAGGCAGATCAGGAGGGCCATAGCTTGCAATCGGAGCAGGCATGTCAACCTTGGGTTTCTCAAACCTGTTATCTCCTTGATCGCAGGCACGGGCCGTGACTAGTGTTTGCGTAACCAAACTACAGCTAAAGCACGATATTACATCTTGCGGTTGATAGTATACTATCGTAACTCTGGGCTTCAAGTGGGAATGCCTGGGGTCGCGCCATTGGAGAAAGCGTGAGCCGGGCCATGAACTGGGACATCGAAGCACCAAATGTGGTTACGGAAGCCAGGTTCCGCGAGCTCGTGGAAAGCGGCTATAGCGCAGAAATCCTGTGCCAGGAGTCGGCACATAAGAAAGGCCCCAGCTATTACGGGGTCTGGATCATGCGCGTTGTCTCTGATGACGGGGTGGAAAAGCTCCTCGTCACCGCCCGCACGCGGACGACCTACAACGATATCAAGATCCGCGAGTTCAAGACGATCTCCGGCGTGGTGTCTTTCTTCATTGGCCTTGGCTTTGCGCATGTCGACCTGCCGCTTGAGGCGGGTACAAGTCGCACGCACAAACTCGCCCCGTCAGACCAAGCGCCATCAGACAAGGACGCTGACAACTAACCTCGTCTGTCTCTGGCTGGTCGCAGCACCTTCCTCAGCTCAAATGGTCCTGGTCATGGAGAGCGACGGCTCTCTGACCCCATCCCGGTCTCAGAGCGGTTTTGCCCGGAACTACAATGACGGCGTTGGTCAGGGATCGGCGTCCGATGGTCTGGCCATTCTTGGTGAGACTGAAGCGGCTTCCGAGCCTGACGCGCTGAGGTTTGCGGCGTTCGCCCAACCAGCACCCCTGCCCCGCGCAGACGTTCTCTCGGGCATCGAGGCAACGGCCCTGCGCTATGCCGGCCATCCCGGCCTGCGTCGCGCGGGGCTTTCCGTGACGGATTGGCTGGCTCTCTATCGGGCCAATATCGAGGTTGAGAGCGCCTACCGGCAGGATGCGGTCTCCCGCGCGGGCGCCATTGGCCTTGGCCAGCTGATGCCCGCCACTGCCCGTGATCTCGGCGTTGACCCGCGTGACCCCCAACAGAACCTCGACGGCTCTGCCCGCTACCTCGCGATGATGCTGGAGCGCTTCGGCGATCCGCATCTGGCGCTTGCCGCCTACAACGCGGGGCCGGACGCCGTGCGCCAACACGGTGGCATTCCCCCTTACCGAGAAACCCAGAACCACGTGGCCCGCGTCATGGCCGTTGTGGCCCGATTGGAAGGATCAAATTCATGAAACAGATTTCAAACCTCTTTGTCGCCTCGCTGGCGCTATTCCTGTTCATTGCCGAGCCCGTCCTTGCACAGAGCATCGATCTCTCCCCGATCCAGAGCTTGTTGCAGGGCATTGTCGATGCGCTGACCGGACCTCTTGGTGTGGTCATCGCCACACTCGCGGTCCTCGGCGTTTTCTTGAGCTGGTTCTTCAACATCATCGACCTGCGCCAAGCGCTTTGGGTCCTCGTGGGCATCGCCGGTGTTGCGGCCGCCCCCACCATCGTTGCCGCGGTTTTTGCCGGTGGCTGAGCGCGCGCCTCTCTTTCTCGGCCTCGTGCGCCCGCCCAAGCTTCTGGGCCTGCCCATCATGTATGCGATGGTCTGGCTCTTCGGTTCGGTGCTCTTGTTCGTCTGGGTCCAGCACATCGCGGTGCTGGGTTTCGCCGCCCTGCTCTATCCGGTGCTGTGGAAGGCCGCGGATTGGGACCCGCGTTTCATCGACGTGATGATGACGGCCCTGCAGGAGACACCGCCCACGCGCAACAGGTCCATCCATGGCGGGGACAGCTATGCCCCGTGATGACGCCCGTGATGCTGCGCTCGATCCCCGCACGATGACGCCGGAGTGGTACGCCCGCGAGACCCGCCTCGCGCATATGCTGCCATATGTGAGCCTCGTCGACGACCAGACCGTGCGGACCCGGGTGAACGAACTCTTCCGCTGCATCCGGCTCGAGGGGATCAACAGCTACACGACCGACGATGCCTATCTCGACAAACTGACGGCGCTCTTTGCCCGCATCGTCGCGCAGCTCGGGCCGGAATTCAGCTATTACGTCCACAAGGTCTCCAAGGCCATCAAACCTGATCTCGACCCCATCCGTGAGGACAGCTTCGCGGGCGAGGTGGACTGGCGCTGGCGCGCGAAACTCGAGACCAGCGGGCTCCGCGACAAAACACTGACGCTCACCGTCATTCACCGCCCGCCTCCGAAAAGCCTCCTGCCTTTCCTGAGCCGCAGCGCGCCGGACCGACTGAAGGAGGAGACCCGCAAACGCCTGCAGCGCCTCGGTGAGGCCGTGAACGTCTTCCTCTCGGGGCTCACCGAGCTCAAGCCGCGCCTGCTGTCAGCCGGATCGGGAGAGTTGGTGGGATTTTTGGGCGCGCTCAACACGGGCACCGAGCTGCCGCTCTACCCGGCCAACACCTACGGCTTTCTGTCCTTCAACGTCGCCAATACCCGCGTGACGTTTCACGGCGACCATTTCGAGCTTTCCGAAGGCGTCGTGGGACATCGCTACGGCAAGAGCTTCACCATCGGGGAATACTCCGAGGCCACGTCCTGCACCATGTTCGACATGCTCAACCTGCCGGTCGACATGATCGTCACCCATTCCTTCACGCCGATCAATTCGAACCTCATGGCGGGCCGCATCAAGCGGCAAAAGCGGCAGATGCAGGCCAGCCAGGACGCAGCCCTCTCGCTCCTGGAAGCCCTCGACATCGCCGCCGATGATCTCGAGGCCAAGCGCCAAAGCTTCGGCGAGCATCACATGGTCGTGACGCTCTTTTGCGACACGCTCGAAGAACTGCAAACCCTCAGCGCCGAGATCGTGAACGCCGCCGCTACCGAAGGCGTGAAGATGATTGGCGAGCGGGTCGCGGCCAAGGCGCATTACCTCAGCCAGCACCCCGGCAACCAGCCCAAGCGCGTCCGCGCCAGCGCCGTCACCAACCGCAACTTCGCGGATTTTGCGGCCTTCCACCGGACGCAGCTCGGCAAACCTGCAGCACTTACCCCCTGGGGCCGGGTCGTCACATATTTGCCCACGCCGGAGCAGAGCGCCTATCGGTTCTCCTATCACGAGCAGGGCTCGCCCGACAAAGAACCGACCAGCGGGCATACCCTGATCATGGGGCGCCCCGGGTCGGGCAAGTCGGTGCTGTCGGCCTTCCTGATGACGCAAGCCCGTCGCGCAGGCGCCCGTATCTTCGTTTTCGACTACCGCCTCGGCATGGAGATGGCGGTGCGCGCCAATGGCGGGCGCTACGCCTCCCTGAACGCCGGCCAGCCCACGGGTCTCAATCCGCTCTGGACAGAGACCGATGCGCGGGGCACCGCGTGGCTCTCGGATTGGCTCGCGACGCTGCTCTACCGCGTCGACAAGCCGCTGACACCCGCGCAGACCAACCGCATCCAGGAAGTGGTGCGCCAAAACGCGCAGGCCTCCAATCCGGCCCTGCGGAACTGGCGGGATTTCGCATCGCTTTTTGTGTCCACCGATGATGGCGGCGATCTGCACCAGCGCCTGCTCGAGTGGACCGAAGACGGCCGCTATGGCTGGATCTTCGGACAGAGCCTTGAGGACACCTTCTCGCTCAAAGGCGATGTGGTGGGTTTCGATCTGACCGGCATTCTCGACAGCGAGGCCGACAAGGAACGGATGGCGGTCCTGTCCTATCTTTTCCGCCGGGTCGAGCGCGAGATCGAGGACCGCCGCCCCACCATCATCGTGATCGACGAGGCCTGGAAGGCGCTCGACAACGCATATTTCGCCGAGCGGCTGTCGAACTGGCTGGTGACCGCGCGCAAGCAGAACACGGTAGCCGTGATGATGACGCAATACGCAAGCCAGCTTGAGCGCACCCGGACCGGCAAGACCATCGTCGAGGCGGTGCCGACGCAGATCCTGCTGCCCAATATCCGCGCACAGCCTGCGGACTACGCCATGCTGAACCTCACGGAGAAGGAGCTCGACGTCCTTCTCAACACGGGCAGCAACAGCCGCTTGGCGCTGATCCGCGACGATCAGGGCTCAATCGTCGTCGATGCCGATCTGAGCGCCCTTGGGCCCACGCTCACGATCCTCGGCGGCATGGAGAAAGGCGAGGCGCTCGTCGGCGCCGACTACCGCACCCGCCCGGACTTCTGGAGGCTTTCATGATCCGCATCCTGTTTCTTCTCACCGCGCTCGGCGCTTTAGCCTCCTGCGCCCAGTACCAGGAACCGCAGGCAAACTGCTTTTCCTTTCTCGCCTCGACGGCAGCGACAGCCCAGGATTGTCACTTCGCACCGCTCGGCGCGCCGGAGGGCGACATTGAAGTCTAGCCTGCCTCATATCCTCGCGATTTGCCTGCTGCCCGGTCTCGCCTTGTCTCAAGGTGTGCCGACCAATGACAGTGGGCTGACCACGCGTGACATCGTCGAGACCGGGGATCGAGAGACAGACTTGGCTGTTCAGGCCGACAAGCTTGCAGTGCGCGAACTCATCGCCGAGATCGAACGGGAGCAGCTGGAAACCCTCCGACGCATCCTCGATGCCCAGACCAGCTTCGGCGGTCAGGGCTTGCCGGCTATGGTCTCGGGGCTGGAAAGCGGCAGCGGGGATCCCGACCGCGCCGTGGAAGCCGTCTATGGAACGGGCGAGATCGATCCCAATCGCGGCGGTGCGCAGATGTTCGGGGATGCGGCGGAAAACATCGAGCGGCTCATCATCCGGGTCGCCCAGGAAACCAGCGGCTTTGCGGGTGTTGGCCGCGCAGGGCTCTCCCCTGTCCAATGGCGCGCGTTGCTGCAAGCGCTGATCTGGCAGGAAAGCCGTTTCACCATCGGTGCACGCTCTCCTGTCGGCGCCTATGGTCTCACCCAGATCATGCCGGGCACGGCCAGCGATCTCGGCATCAACCCGGAATACTATGACAGCCCCTACCTGCAGGTGCATGGCGGCGCGCGCTATCTCGCAACGCAACTGAACACCTTCGACGGCAATATCATCAACGCGCTCGCAGCCTATAACGCCGGGCCCGGCCGCGTGTTCGAATATGGTGGGGTGCCACCCTTTGCCGAGACCCAGCACTACGTCCAGGTCATTCCTGAACGCTACAATCTCTATCTGAGCCGCATCGGTGGGATCGAAGCGCTCGGCACGATCGATCCGGCGCTTCTAGCCAATGCGAACCTCTCAATCACCGGGCACGGCGCGGCCTTCTATGGCAACAATTCCCCTGGGGCGATTAGGCAGGCCGCCTTGCGTACTGCCGACATCGTCGAGCGGATTTCCGAAACGGAAGATGTTCAGGAAAGCATCGCGCTCAACACCTATGCCCGCGCCGAACTCGTACGCCTCGTCGCCGCCCGCATCCGGCTTCAGGCAGCGCGCACCAGCGTCCTTTCCGCCGAAGAGCTGGCTCAGGCCAGTGCCCGTATGGCCGAAGGCACGTTCATGGAATTCACGATCAGGGAGATAGACTGATGAGAGATTTGCTCGTGAGGATGGCATTGGCCACGACGCTTGGGATCGGTCTGCATCTCGGCACCCTGTCCGCTGCCGTGGCGCAAGGTGTGCCGGTCGTCGACACCCAGAA